>Ga0334900_1003901_pt1 | contig 11027 bp, 5 predicted proteins | sample GraSluR3_MG_2_FD_207231 | JGI IMG/M metagenome (GOLD analysis project Ga0334900, IMG submission 207231) | Sludge microbial communities from methane-producing bioreactor in Wageningen University, Netherlands - Granular Sludge_31_08-R3 | ecosystem: Engineered > Bioreactor > Anaerobic > Unclassified...
ACTATTCTGGATGAAGCCACGGTGGATTACTTGTGGATGCAGCATGAAAGCGGCTTTGATGTAATTGGTGACGGGACTACAGTATACAAGTTCCAGGGAATCACCTTTGATCCGGACGATTTATGGGATGAGAATGAGAACTTGGAAGATTACAAGATAGCAAATGCTGTAAAGGGTACCCGGATTAAGGATTTATGTGAACTTGTAGGTGGTATGGGTGCAGGTACTGACATAGTACTGGTAGCCAAAGACGGTTGGGAGACCACGCTTCCTTATTCGTCTATATACCCTGACCCTTCGGTGAAGGAAAGGCAGGGAGATGCCATATTGGCTTGGTATGCTGATGGAGAATATGTTCCCGATTATAAAGATGGAATGCGTCTATTCTTTACTCCTGACGACCAATTTTATGGTCAATGGGATATGCATGAAACCCTGCCGGAAGCATACTGGCATTACTATGGTGCAGATGGAATTATGTATCCTTCCTGTGCCGGACTGTCAGCTAAGTACATTACCGAAATCAAGGTTTACTCTGTTCCGCAAGGTGATTGGAACTTGGAATTGGATGGACAGGATCTTGGCGGGTTGGTTACGGATATCAGCAAAACCTATTTTGAATCAGCTCTTACCTGTACCATGGGTGCTAATCATAAAGCAACCTACACCGATTCTAAAGACCGTACCTGGGGAGGCATGCCCCTGTGGTTACTGATGGGATTCGTTGATGATGAAGACCAGCATACGGACAATGCATTTAATGAGAGTCTGGCTCAGGCCGGGTATCAAGTGGTTCTTACCGCAGATGACGGCTATTCAGTAACTATTGATAGTACAGAAATCGACTGCAATCATGACTACATTGTAGCCAACACCTTAGATGGATTTAACATGCCTGAAACGGATGATAGCTGGCCGCTGAAACTGGTGGGACCTGCAGTTAGCGGTTCAAAATCTATTGGCAATATAGTAAGCATTGAGCTAATTGCCAATGACAGCGGTGATCCAGTCTACACAGTATCACCTGTAGCTGATGCTGCCTATACCACAGGAACAACGACGGAAGGAATCAATACTATGACTGTCAATACTGGTATATCCGGGTTTAGATACTTCACCGTTGAGCTTGAACCGGTGGTTGAACATATTGGTGATGAAACCGTAGTTTTTACCCATTTGAGAAATGGCAGTCAGTTAGGCATCAATGCCACCCCGGCCGATTTCGATATTGTATCTGCGGCTCAGGCAGGTTTTAATGTTTTGGCTGGAGATGTCGTCAAGGTATATATCGTAGATGAATTGACCAATGATTTAACTGTTAATCCAATAGTTTTGCAGTAAGTTAAATCGCATTATAAAAAAAAGTCTGCCGGATGAGAAAAAAGTCCTTCTTATCCTGTCCGACTATAAAAAATTATTAGTTCCATCAATGGACAGCAAAGCCGCAGATGACAGCATTGTCAATGTGGCTGTTGCTGGTCATTGGCTTAAACGGTCCAGGACAGTTGGAATAAAGGAGTGTACGATTATGAAACCTGTATGGAAACCATCGAAAATAAGGATTCCGACAACTGTAAGTATTTTAATTCTGGCTGTGTTGTTATTAGTAGGTTCTTTCTGTGGTGTCCCGGCTGCTTTGGGGGAAGCTTCTGAAGGAGCACCTGATCAAATAGTCTTAACCTGGACTGAAGATCCTGCTACCAGTCAGACCATTACCTGGTTGATGTCTGATGATATGACGGCTCAACTGCAGTATATGCCAGCAGAAGAGTTTAATGATAATTTTGCCTCCGCTTCAATAATTGAAGTGCAGGGTAATCCATTTGACAGCACCCATCATCGTTATCAAGCAGACATATCAGAACTGACCCCTGATACTTCCTATTTCTACCGGGTTGGGTGTGAAGGGGCCTGGAGCGAGACATTATCTTTTTGTACTGCTGCGGATACTGATGCATTCACCTTCCTTTATTTGGGAGATGTGCAAGAAGGATATACTGAATGGGGTAACTTGCTGGATGTAATTAGCAACAACTACCCGCAGATCAAGTTTTCTCTTTTAGGCGGGGATATAACCGATAATGGTAGTGATGAAACCGAATGGGGAGAGTTTTTAGATGCAGCCTATGGTTATTTTTCAAAAATTCCCCTGATGCCTACTTTGGGTAATCATGATGGCAGCATGTATTTGAATTTCTTCTCATTGCCGGCTAACGGGCCGACTGATTTAGAAAAAGAATTTTATTCTTTTGATTATGGCAATGCCCACTTTGTAGTTTTAAACAGCAACAACAACACCAATGAAGCAGCCAAACAATGGCTGCAGGCAGACCTGCAGAGCAGCACCAAGACCTGGAAGTTTGCCATGTTCCATCATCCTGCCTATCCGGCCTTCGAGGACAATAAAACCATCGATGAATCCATATGTGAAAACTGGGTACCCATACTGGAACAATACGGGGTAGATATGGTTTTTGTCGGCCATCAGCACCAGTATATGAGAACCTATCCCATGTATCAGGGACAGATACAGGATGATCCGGATAGTTACGGAATTGTCTATGTAATGGGGAATGCCGGAACCAAGGTCTATGCTTCTGGCGGGGATTTCCCTTATATTGCCTGTGAAGAAACCGGGAGCAATTACCAGATAATTGATATTGACGGCAGTGTTTTAAACATGACTTCCAAAAACGCTGATGGTGAGTTAATTGAGAATTATACGATTGACAAAAGTGCTCTGGATCCGCCAATCCTACAGGCAGATACTACGGATAATACCTTGAACCAGCAGATAGAGATTACCTTTGAAGATGATGAAGAGTGGAGAGACGCTATTGATGATATAACTGTAAACGGAAACTCGATCAATGGAAGCTATATTATTGACCCGGGATTAATTTCTATCTGTGCTGAAGTATTTACGACTGGCGGAGATTATCAAATAGTGGTTAGTGCTAATGGATATGCTGACGCGACAGTTATCCAGCCCATAAAAGCCAGTATAGTTCTAGACTCTCCAGTTAGTGAAAAGGAGTATAATCCAGGCCAGATAGTTATTATTAAGGGGACTACTGAGGAAATTGACCGGCTTAATATCGAAGTGAAAGACCCGGATGGCAATAGCATATACGGACCTGAAGACATTGAAGTAGATAATGGGGTATTTGAAACCAGTCTAACCCTCCCCGGCGATGCCAGCTCAGGCACTTACAGTATTGTATTGAACTCGGATGATATCCCGGTTCCCCTTATAAGCTCTTTTGAGGTTGGGGGTGTAATTCTAACCATAAGCGGGGATGGGGTAAGTAAAACTACTTCATTTACCAGGGCTGACCTAGCTGGCCTGGATCAGGTGCAAACCCGGTACAGTACAATTAACACCTGGCCTACCAAGAAAATGTACGTAGCCAGCGGGGTAAAATTATCTGACCTTTTGGCAGCAGCAGGAATTTCTGATGAGGCTAAATTGATTAAATTTTTAAGTAAAGACGGGTATAGTATGACCTTTACGGTAAAAGAACTTCTGCAAGATAGCCGCTGGTATTATCCGGGAATCAAGGAAAATCATGAGTACTTTGGCTATATAGATGGATCAACAGCAGGAGCTGAAGAAGTCGATACTATTCTCGCCCTTCAAAGTGCTGAGAGTGATGATTTTGCTCATATGGATGACAGTGATGCACCACTGCTGGTTATGGGACAACGCTGGATTAGTGAACAGACCAACAGCGCATTTGCTAAATATGTTAAAGCAATCGAAGTCTCTACGGCATTCCCGGATAAATGGGAAAACCCGATCTTTACCCCGGTTGGTGGAGAAGTACCGATTGGTACCAGGGTGGAACTGACAACTTCGGATATGGATGGGGATAACATTTACTACACTACAGATGGCAGTGATCCTGGTCACCAGAGCACTATGTATAATTGGATAAAAAAACGGTGGTGGAATTCGCGTTCAGACGAATTGGCTGACATCAACCATCCTATTGAAATTACTCAAGACATGACGGTTAAGGCTGTAGCTATTGGATTCGGTAAGGATGACAGTGAAATCGTCACCTCTTATTATCAGGTTACGATTCCTCCAATGCTCCTTAATACTCCAGTGAATGGACAGGAGTATAAAAAAGGTCAGAAGGTAACTATACAGGGAAGCAGCGATGAAATAAACCAGCTTAATATCAGTGTTAAAGACCCGGATGAAAATACTGTGTATGGACCTGAAGAGGTTGCATTAGTTAATGGATTGTTCGAAACCAGTTTTACTCTTAGTACCGGTGCCACTACCGGGACCTATACAATTATTCTTGATTCTGCCAGCCTTCCAGCAGCCGTTACTTCCACCTTTACGGTTAAGGGTGGAAATGGAGGTGGGAGTGGGGTTATCCCAGATGAAGATGTAATTCTTACCATCACTGGAAATGGGGTAAGTAAGACCCAGACATTTACCCTGGCCCAGCTCCAGGACCGTAATCAGCACCAAAAGGTTTATAGTGTTATAAATACCTGGCCAACTAAGAAATGGTACGTAGGTGAAGGCGTCAAGCTAGCTGATCTCTTAGATTTAGCAGGAATAAAACCTGGAGCCCAGCTTATTAGATTTACTGCAGAAGATGGATTCTCGGTGGAGTTGACGGTTAAAGAACTGTTACGTGATCCTCGTTATTATTTTCCCGGGTTTAAAGATGGTGGTGCTGACGCTGATGGTCATATTCCCGGTTCATCAGCAGGAGCCCAGAAGGTTGATAGTATTATAGCTCTACTGAGTGCTGAAGGAACCCAGAATCCTGATTATATGAACGATCTAAACGCGTTATTGCTGATGATGGGGCAACGGTCGGTTACCGAGCAAACCGGTCAGCTGTTTGTAAAAAATCTCAGTAAAATTGAAGTATTCACTGCCAGCCCATCCAGGTGGGATACACCCAGGGCTGATCCTGACAGCAGTGAGGTCACCAGGGGAACCCTGGTCAAGCTGAAAAATAATAATATGGACGATGATAAGATTTACTACACTACCGACGGTAGTATTCCTACTATTGAAAGCCCTATGTATAACTGGATAGCCAGCCGCTGGTGGGGAAGCCGGGGAGAGGATGTTGTGGAGACTATTAATCACCCTATAGGGATTAACCAGGATACTACTATCAAAGCTATTACAATTGGACCCGGTAAGCTGGACAGCGAAGTAGTCACTTTTACTTACCAGGTAAAAAAAGACATAACTAGTAGTGTTTCTCCTTCTCAAGAAAACACTATAAGCTTAGATGATGAGGTAATCATAATAATTCCAGAAAATGCAATTAAGGAAGCTGGTAATGTGGAATTTGAAATAGCCATAGTAGATTCTCCTCCTGCCATACCGGATAGTCTAAATTTAATAAGTGGTGTATATGAATTTACTGTAGATGGTAGTAGCAGTTTTAGCTTTAATAAAAATATAAGCCTAACATTGAAATTTGATATTAGTTTAATCGGAGAGAATACAGTTCCGGCTATCTACTACTATGATGAAGTACTTGATAAATGGATCAATATCGGTGGTACGATAGAAAAGGATACCATAACCGTGGAGATTGACCATTTCACTAAATTTGCGGTTATGGCTGCCGAAACAGAACAAATAGAAAAACTGCCAGTGACTGATATTAAAGGTCACTGGGCACAAGAGGAGATTGAACAGCTTATAGCAGCTGGTGCAATTGAAGGTTATCCGGATGACACCTTCAAACCGGATAACACTATTAACCGGGCTGAATTTGTCACTATGCTGGTTAAAGCGTTCAAGGTTAAAAACCAGGGGGATAATACCTTTGCTGACACTGCAGTCCATTGGTCCAAAGATTATATTGCCAGTGCAGTTGCCAGCGGGATAATCACCGGCTATAATTCCAATGTGTTTGGGCCTGATGATCTGATTACCCGGGAACAGATGGCAGTTATAATTTTTAGAGCCGCTAAACTGCCCTTACCAATAGAAGAAATGCAGTTTGCCGATAATAACAGTATTTCATTGTGGGCCCGGGATGCATTAACTGCTGTTATCAATAGCGGTATTATGAAAGGATATCCTAACAATACTATTCAGCCTCAGGATAGTGCGACCAGGGCTGAGGCAGTAATGGTTATAGTTAATGCTCTTAATAGTATTGAGGAAAGGCAGTATTAATACAACAGTAATAGTTGGTTAGTTGTGCCGGGGTAGGTATAGGTGTAGATTTATAAGGTGTAGACAGATCCCGGAAACAATCGTTAAACCATCGTTCAACCATTGCTTAACTATCGTTTAAGTTGGGCCGGAGACTAAAGTCTCCTCTGCAAGATACAAGAAAGATAGAAGAATTGATGATACTGTTTTACATGGTTTTGAGGTGTAAAGAATTATGCTAAAGACAATAGATAATAAATGCCCAAAAATTTACGGGGATCAGGTTTCAATAATAGTTAGCAAAAAGGGAGAACCAATAATTAGAGCCCTTAAAGATAACGGGTCTTATTGGCTGTTGACGGTTTTAATAGGACTGCTGCTAATAGCGATTGGGGTAAATCTTTTAGCAGTTACCCCTGTGCTGGCCCAGCAATCGTATACACTGGAAATTACTGGAGATGGAGTGGCGAGCCCTATTGCATTTACCCTCGATGATCTGCAGAATATGGAACAATCCCAGCATATATATAGTACTATCAATACCTGGCCTACTAAAAGGTTTTATACAGCCCGGGGAGTTAATCTGAAATATCTGCTGGATTTGGCAAAAATAAGCGAAGATGCCCGGTTGATAAGATTCACCTCTTATGACGGCTACGAGGTAACGCTGACAGTTAAGGAATTAATAAAAGATAAACGCTATTACTTTCCTTATCTGGCTGATAATCATCCCACTGATGGAAGTATCCCCGGCTCCTCATCAGATGCAGAAGAGGTAGAACCTATCCTTGCCCTTATCAGTGCCGAAAACAGTACTAACCCTCACCATATGAACGATATGAATACACTGTTGTTCATATATGGCCAACGGGCGGTTACCGAGCAGACCAACAATCTATTTTTAAAGCATGTAGATAAAATTGAGGTTCTTACCGATGCTCCGGAAAAATGGGATAAACCAAAGGCAAATATCCAAAGTGAAGAAGTTGCGACAGGAACCCAAATAGAACTGAATAGTAAAGGTAATGACATAGATAAAGTATACTATACAACCGATGGCAGTACCCCAACCATAAACAGCCCTATGTTTAATTGGAGTGCGAAGCGATGGTGGAGTCAACGGCCGGATAATCTACAAATGGTTAATCAACCAATAGATATTAACCGGGATACAGTTATTAAAGCAATAGTTATTGGTCCGGGGAAAGAAGATAGTGAAGTAGCCACTTTTTCCTATAAGGTTGGTCTTACAGACTCTCTTGGGCAAAATTTACCCGGCGGACCGCCTACCAGTATCACCCTGGATCGTGATATAATCAACCTTCAAGCTGGTGGTACTTTTGAACTTGATGCAACCATTGGACCGGATAATGCTACTGATAAGAGGGTTACCTGGAGTTCCAGTGATACCCGAATAGCTACGGTTGACAACCACGGGCTGGTTACCATGGTTGGAGAAGGAACGGCTGTTATTACTGCAAAAACTCTGGATGGAAACGTTGAGGCTACCTGTATAGTTACCAGCAGTGACAACTATGAGAATGAAAATCCTGTGGCTGACGAAAACAATCAAGAATCAGACAAAATGCAGGAGAATATTTCTGATACAGCACTGGAAAACGATCCAGATTATCTGGCGCCAAAAGGGGAAATAGAATCTGAGGGTTCATCTAGTCTTGATGAACAGAAAGCAGAGATGGAAGAATTACCGGCAAACCTGGTTTATCTGGTGGAAAAAGAAACCATGGCACCAGGTAAAAGCTCTATTGTATCTTCTAGCTCAACCATTGCTTATGCTGGAGATTTATTTGAAGTGTCAATAGATAATGAATCTTTTTCGCTTCCGGTGGAGCAGAGCAGTTTAAAAACCTTCACATTGCCAATACTTACAATTTTATTCATTTCAGGTGCACATAGACGATACCTGAAATATTCCAAGGAGGTAGCAGGTTGACATTTTCTATTTTAGTAGTATTAAAAAATACCATGCATGATATTTCATCGATTTTACTAGCACCTACCATAGCTGTTTTATTAGTTTTTGTGGCTTTTGTAGCCTTCGAGCTAGGCAGCATACTGGTAGAGATCCTTACCGAACGGCGCAGGGCAAAGTTTAATGTAGAAGAACTGCTAAAGACCTTTCAGGACAAAGAAACTGGAGATATCACTAATAATATCAATAATAGCCAGTTATTTAAACGACAGAAAGCAGCATTGACCAGAATAATCGAGTGCAGTGATTTATCACCTGTTCCCCGTCAGGCTCTGGCACGCAAATTATTGGCTAACGAGGAATTATATTATACCAAAATAACGAACCGGACTGATTTAATCGCACGGTTGGGGCCTATGTTGGGATTGATGGCTACCCTTATTCCCCTGGGGCCCGGTCTTATTGCTCTTGGGCAAGGAGATACCAGGACCCTGGCCGATTCTCTGCTTACGGCTTTTGATGCTACAGTTACCGGTCTGGCTGCTGCCGGGGTTGCCTATGCTATTTCCCGGGTACGCAAAAGGTGGTATGAGGGTTACTTGAGCTCCTTGGAAGCTCTGATGGAAGGTTTATTGGAGGTGTTTACCGATGAACAGAGGGTTAAGGAATAGAAGCAGGCTTAGATCAGATGAAGAAACCAATCCCCTTGAAGGTGCGATCAATATAGTAGATGCCATGCTGGTTTTTGCCTGTGGACTTATGTTAGCCCTGGTAATCCGCTGGGATGTGGATCTAAGTCAGGTGAATACTCGCATCAATTTAACCCAGGGTGAACCGGTAGCAGAGGATACTGAAATAAGAGATGATCTGGTAGAAAGTGTGGGAGAAGGTTCTCTTTACGAAAAAATGGGTACGGTTTATAAAGATCCGGATACTGGAAAACTGTTTATGCTTACTGACGAATAACCGATAAACGTACAGTTAATAGAATGTCGGCTTTAAAACCATTAGTATATTACTATTTCTCATGTAGAAGAGAATTAACCCTTGTCTTTACGACACAGCAAGAAGAAATTCGTCCTGCATATGCAGTAATAATAATAAGGAGTTAAACTATGCGACATGTATTTTGCTGGCCAGGATAGATGATAGGAGTTGATATAACGATCCAGGTTTTCGCATCTAAATCAAATTCTTTTCAGGCTAATAAACTCCAATAAAGAAAGGAGAGGATTATCTATGCAATTAATAAAAATGAAATCGTTCTTCTGCTACATTGTAGTAACCCTGGGTATACTGGTACTGTTTGGTTCCCTTAGCCTAATGGTAACGAAATCAGCTAGTGCTGAACCATCACAATCTTTAGAAATCTTTGGTGATGGGGTAGTTATTCCGATGACCTTTACCATTGAACAGCTTAAAGAGATGCCGCAAACCCAGAATGTCTACAGTGCCATCAATACCTGGCCTACTAAAAAGTGGTATGTGGGAAAAGGGGTTAGTTTAGCTCACCTCTTTGATTTGGTAGAAATAAAAGAAGATGCTCAACTGATTAAGTTCTCATCTAATGATGGTTATTTAATCACTCTTACTGTTAAGGAATTACTGGCAGATAACCGTTATTGTTTTCCCCATTTTAAAGATAATAGCCTTGATAATGATGGTGATGGAAATATCCCTGGCTCTCCGGCAGATAAAGAGCTGGTAGAACCTATCATTGCCCTGGAAAGTGTTGAAGGCAGTGATAATCCTAAATATATGAATGATTTAAATTCATTATTATTAATGCTTGGCCAACGGGCGGTTACCGAGCAAACTGGCAATCTCTTTATAAAATACCTGGATAAAATTGAAATTATTACTAGCGAACCACCCAAATGGGATGCTCCGGTAGCTAATCCAGACAGTGGAGAAGTTCCTTTGGGAACCATGGTAACATTGAGCAATGCCCATATGGATGATGATAAAATTTATTATACTACTGATAGCACAACTCCCACTGTAGAAAGTAAAATCTATAACTGGATTTCCAGACGATGGTGGTCAGCACGATCAAATGTTGTGGGAATCTACAATAGGCCTATTGGCCCCATTGAAAAGGATACAGTTATCAAAGCAGTAACTATTGGTCCCGGTAAGCTGGATAGTGATGTTGTCACTTTCACCTATGCAATTCCTGATAGTGAATCGGAAACGGAAACAGAGAAGCCTCTTAATCTTAAAGATTTAAATAATCACTGGGCCCAGGCTAATATTATTAAATTGGTGGGATCCGGGGTTGTTAGCGGTTATCCTGATAACACCTTCAAACCAGATAATACTATTACCCGGGCTGAATTCGCTACTATGCTGGTTAATGCCTTTAAATTGAAAAACGGGAACGGCAAAACATTTGAGGATACTTCACAACACTGGGCTAAAGACTATATCCTCCAGGCAACTGCCAGCGGCGTAGTCAGTGGGTATGATGATAAGACTTTTGGTCCGGATAATTTGATTACCCGCGAGCAGATGGCCGTAATGATTACCAGAGCAGCCAATCTGGTCAGCTCAGCAGAAGAAGTCGAGTTTGCTGATAGCGATGACATTTCCAGCTGGGCCTGGGACGCAATTGCTGCTGCAGTTACCAATGGAATCATGAAAGGGTATCCTGACAATACCATCCATCCTCAGGGCAGTGCCACTAGAGCCGAAGCGGTTACAATAATTGTGAATGCGTTAAATAAGCATTAAGGGATCAATGGAAAGACGAATTTATCCGGTAATTATGCCTATTAATAGAGGATTTTGCCACTTTGCCACCCATGCCCGGAGTATACAACCACATATGAAAAAAAAGTAGGTGATTAACCACAGATGAACACAGATTTCGCACAGATTTTTTGTTTTTGTTTTGATAGGTATCTGGAACAATTATAATATTTATCTGCAGTTAATCCC
>Ga0334900_1003906_pt1 | contig 11012 bp, 10 predicted proteins | sample GraSluR3_MG_2_FD_207231 | JGI IMG/M metagenome (GOLD analysis project Ga0334900, IMG submission 207231) | Sludge microbial communities from methane-producing bioreactor in Wageningen University, Netherlands - Granular Sludge_31_08-R3 | ecosystem: Engineered > Bioreactor > Anaerobic >...
GATGATGCTCGCAGGCTCCCGGCAGGAGTCTATCTGCTGCAAATGCGTGTGGATGGGGTCAATAGAAAGCCGCAGAGGATCCTGAAGTATTAATGTATCTGCTCCATCTTGAAGCATGGTCGTTCGATGAGCTGATACAGATTAGGTTTAGAAGGTTGAGAACCATTCCCCGACTCCCTGCCCTCTCCGGCAAAGTGACGCTGAATCAAGGTTTTGGTAGATGGAAAGCGGTCATATTGAACCGATGAGTAGCATGGACTACCTTGATAAACAAAAAAACATGATTTGTGACCCAAATGTGAACTATATATGAGTAGATGCTCAGCTTTTCAGAGCAAGAAATTTCCGGATATACCGGAGGGTATTTTTGGCCTATCTTGGGCATCATTAAGGATTTTGGGCTTGACATATATCGCATATATAATGGATGATCTTCGTTATACAAATGTTAAGTAAATACAGGAGATACAGATGAACTACTTTCTTACTGAAGACCAGCTTGAGATGCAAGAGATCGCTCGCAGAATAGCGATCGAGAAGATGAAACCGCTTTCCGAGAAGTATGATGAAGAGGGGATCTTCCCTTGGGACATCGTGGAAGTGATGCGCCAAAGTGATCTCTTCGCTATCCTGATTCCGGAAGAATATGACGGCATCAGCGGCAAAGTGATGGATCTTGCAGTCGTCACGGAAGAGCTTTGCGCTGTAGACGCAGGCATGGCTTTGGCTTTTGGCGCCACCGGCTTGGGAATGTATCCCATCCTCATCGCCGGAAGTGAGGAACAAAAAGCGAAGTATCTGCCCATCATCGCTGCCGGAGAGCAATTGGCAGCCTTTGCACTCACTGAGGCAAATGCCGGAAGTGATGCCGGAGCGATTGAGACCACTGCCAAGAAGGAAGGCGATTATTACATCCTAAATGGCACCAAACAGTGGATCACAAATGGCGGAGAAGCTGGGATCTACACGGTTTTTGCCATGACCGACAAGAACAAGGGTGCTCGCGGATGCTCTTGTTTCATCGTTGAGAAAGACAGTCCCGGTTTTAGTTTTGGAAAAAAAGAAAACAAGATGGGGATTCGCTCAAGCGCTACTAGGGAACTGATCTTTGAAGATTGCAGAGTTCCGGCTGCCAATCTGCTTGGCAGAGAAGGAACCGGATTTATCACTGCCATGAAGGTTTTTGACAAATCCCGCCCGATGGTTGGTGCCCAGGCTGTGGGAATCGCTCGAGGCGCTTTTGAAGCTGCAGCTCGCTATTCCAAAGAGCGTGTACAATTTGGCAAACCCATCTCCAGTTTCCAAGCGATCCAATTTATGCTCGCCGATATGGCAACGCAGATCGAAGCAGCTCGTGCCTTGGTCTTCCAGACAGCCAAGATGGTCGATGCAGGCATCAAAAACTATGCCAAGGAAAGCGCCATGTGCAAATACTATGCTTCCGACGTCGCCATGAAAGTGACCACAGATGCCGTTCAGATTCTTGGCGGATATGGATATATGAAAGAGTATCCAGTGGAGAAGATGATGCGTGATGCCAAGATCTTGCAGATTTATGAGGGAACCAATCAGATTCAACGCGGTATCGTTGCGTCCAATCTGCTCAAAGAGTTTTAAGAAATGATCCTCTGCCGGGATATTCATCGTGGCTAAGATCCTGATTCACACCTGTTGTGCGCCTTGCCTCATTGCCCCATATCAAAAGCTATCTGAGGCAGGGCACACAATTTCTGCTTTTTGGTTTAATCCCAATATCCATCCTCTGCGCGAATATCAGATGCGGCGAAACACCTTGCGCGACTTTGCTGCCGAGCAAGGCTTTGAGCTTGTGGAAGCAGGTGATTATGGACTAACAGAGTTTTTGTGTCACACCATAGATGACATTGATTCTCGCTGTGAATACTGCTATCTAGCTCGGATTGAGGCGGTTGCCAAGACTGCTTCTGAGGGAGCTTATGATGCCTTTTCCACCACATTGCTCTATAGTAAATATCAAAATCACGAGCTGATGATCCAGATCGCAAATCAGATGAGCAGGAAGTATCAGGTGGATTTTTTCTATGAAGATTGGCGTCTGCTTTGGAAGGAGGGGATACAGCTTTCTAAGGCAGCCGGGATGTATCGCCAGCAATATTGCGGCTGCATTTTTAGTGAAGAGGAACGCTATCGTGAGCGCATACAAAGAGATCAATCTTAGTTCTTTGAAGACATACTCGATCAAAGAAAGAAGCAGCAAAGTGGATAGCTCCCAATTTGCTAAAAAAGGCAGCGTGGACAGCTCCGCTTTTTTGGATATCTTGCCGGATATCCTTTCCGCGAAGGATCTCAAGGAGCTGGTGCGAGCCTGCAAGAGCGCCAAGGCAAATGGCAAGCCCATCATCATCGGCATGGGCGGGCATGTGATAAAATGTGGCTTAGCGCCCCTGATTATCGAGTTGATGGAAGCAGGATATGTCTCTGCGATTGCAGTCAATGGCTCTGTGATGATCCATGACTATGAGATTGCATTTTATGGTCAGACTTCAGAAGACGTCTCCAAGGCTTTGGCAGATGGATCTTTTGGCATGGCTTTTGAGACCGCCAATGGGATCAATCGCGCTATTACAGCGGGCTCAAAGCAGGAACTTGGCATGGGTGAAGCATTGGGAAGAGCGATCTATCACAGAGCGCCAAACTCCGAGCTATCCCTTTTGGGAGCTGCTTTTGAGCACAAGATCCCCCTGACGGTGCATGTGGCTATCGGCACGGATATCATCCATCAAGCTCCATGTGCCGATGGTAAGGCGATCGGGGATTGTTCGCTTAGAGATTTTCGGATCTTCTGTCATGAGGTTAGCAAACTCGATGATGGCGGTGTTTACCTGAATTTTGGTTCTGCGGTCATCCTTCCTGAAGTCTTTTTGAAGGCACTGACGGTGGCGCGCAACATCACCGGTCGGGTCAAGAACTTCCGCACGGCTGTCTTTGATATGAACCAGCACTATCGGGCACGAGTGAATGTCGTGCAAAGACCTGTGGAGACCGGGGGGAAGGGATATTACTTCATCGGTCAACATGAGATTCTGATTCCGCTTTTGATCAAGTCCATCCTCTTTGAAGGCTGATGTACGTGGCTTTGGATGGGGATAGCGTCCAAGATATTGTATAGGGGTGATAAAGATGTTTCATAGCTTGAAAGTACTAATCATAGATGCCTCGACCGGCTTTTATCGGATTCGTAAATATCCCTTGGGAGCATTTTTTGGGCCGGTGGATTTGGGGCTGCATCTTGCCGGGAAATACAATTCTTTGAACATCGGAGTCGGCATTTTGGCGGGCTCGATCTTTCCGGGCTCCAATCGCTTGGTTTTCACGGGTTTTTCTCCGGCTTGGGGAGGTTTCTACGTCTCCAGCATGGGTGGAGCGGGATTGGTCTTTGACGATCTCGGCATCAATATGATCTCCATCATCGGGCAAGCACAGAGTCCATCAGCACTGGTGCTAAACAGAAACCATGGCGAGGAGATCGAGCTGGATATTGAGCCCATCAACGCGGAAGGCATCTGGCAAGACGGTGGCGTCTATGGCATCATGAACTACCTCCATGAGAGCTATCGTGGTCGCTATGAGAATGATCCGCGCATCTTGGCGGTGGGTCCCGCGGCAAAATATAGCGACATCGGCGCCATCGCTTCAGTTCCGATCAAAGATGGCAAACTGAGCCACATCGACACTTGGGCAGGCAGAGGGGGCATGGGCTCCAAGCTTCTGCAAAGTCATGGCATCTGCGGCATCATCTATGGCGGAACCCATATTGATGAGGACTTTCGGGATCGAAATGTGGCAGACGAATGGTTTCAAGCGCGATATGAACAGAAGATGATCGCCAAGGATATCGAAGCGACCCGCAAATATCGCTTTGATCCGGACGTGGACACGGGCGGCACTTTTGGCGTGAACTTCAATAACAATGCCGATAGCTTTTTGGGCTTTAACTACCGAAGCATCTTTTGGGAGGATAAAGACCGCAAGAACTTCCATGAAAAGCATATCCGAAACCACTATCTAAAGCAGTTTAATCAAGAAAGCATCATCCCCAAAAAGCAGCACACCTGCGGAGAACCATGTGTGGCAGTCTGCAAAAAGTATCATGGGATCTTCAAAAAGGATTATGAGCCTTACCAAGCACTGGGCCCTCTTTGCGGAGTCTTTGATCAACGCGCTGCCGAGATGATATGCCACAAAGCAGATAGCCTGGGCTTTGATGCCATCTCCATCGGTGGATTTGTGGCCTGGCTCATGGACGCATTGGATCAAGGTAGCATCCTTGCTGATGAACTGGGGGTGGATGCTCTGCCAAGATGGGATTGCCAGAGCTTTGACACGGTGGAAGACTCTCTGCATAATGCCACTTTGGGCATAGCTCTGATGGAAAACATTTTGGGCGCTCAGCGGAAGATCGACATCTCCGAGGGGGCGCGCAAATATGCACGACGCCTTTCACGCGCCAAGGGCAGCAAGATCATGGATAGCTTTGTGTACAATGCCTTTGGGCGCAGAGGCTGGATGGTGCCAAATCAATATTGGACTCCCGGTGTGATGTCGCCCATGCCGGCAATGGGCAGATATTATATGTATTATGGGAATCAATACTTCTCGCCCAGATACCTGGGAAGGGTCAATGCAGATAGGATGAAAGCAGAGATCATGCTGGACAATCTCGGCATTTGCCGCTTTCACCGTGCCTGGGCGGAGGAGATGTTGCCTCAGATCGTTGAAGAACTCTTTGGATTGGGCAAAGAGCTTCAGCTTTCCACCCACATCACAGCGCGACGTATCAATTGCCGCAATGCTTCCGTCTTTTGGGAGTCCAAGCGGAGTATAGACTTTGTGCATCAGTCACTCCTGAAAATGTCCGTCACGACAGATGATGCGGATCTTTCGGATTGGCTCTGCAGATTCACCGAGGATGCCTCTTCGGCAGCGTTTGACTTTTGGTATGAGATCCGCAAAGGCATAGACGAAAGTCTGTCTGAGATCTGAGATTTGATTATGACTGCCAAGCGAAGCTCCATTGCTTGGCATATATGCAAAAAAACCTTGCCTAATCTGATGCTCTCAGAAAAATGGCAAAAAATCACTTTAGGGCTTTGATTCCAAAGAAGCCTGTGGGAGAGTCAATGCGATTGAAAACCTTTCCTGGGGGTATACACCCCCATGATGAAAAGCAATATTCTAAATCAGCAGCCATTTCGAATTTCCCCACGCCTAAGCGCGTAATCATCCACTTATCTCAACATATCGGAGCGCCCTCTACGCCTATCGTAGAACAGGGCGAGAAAGTCCAAAAAGGTCAATTGATCGCCCAAGCTTCCGGCTTTGTTTCTCTGAATCAACATGCCTCTATCAGTGGCTCGGTCAACAAGATCGGCAGGTTTCTGCATCCCACCGGGTCTATGTCCAGCGCTATCGAGATTATCTCGGATGGTCAAAACGATATAATCCCTCTGGATGATGATCCAAAATTTCTCGAACTTCCCGTGGATGTGCTCAAAGAGCGTATCGGAAATGCCGGCATCTGCGGAATGGGTGGAGCAGGATTTCCCACTCACGTAAAGCTTTCTCCTCCCGCGGATAAACCTATTGATACAGTGATCCTCAATGGAGTGGAGTGTGAGCCATATCTCACAAGTGACTATCGCTTGATGCTTCGGAATTCCGATGAGATCATCAGCGGACTGAAGATCATCATGAAGATCGTCGGAGCCAACAAGGGGATGATCGGCATCGAGGCAAACAAACCTGACGCCATCGCTCTGATGCAAAAACGCTGCGCCAAGGAAAAGGATCTTGAGGTCGTGGGGCTGAAGATGCAATATCCCCAAGGCGCTGAGAAGCAGCTGATCTATGCCGCCACAAATCGCAAAGTCCCCGCCGGGGGACTGCCTATGGCAGTGGGAGTGGTGGTGCAAAATGTAGGCACCGCAGTAGCCATCTATGAAGCTGCCCGCTACCAAAAGCCTCTGATAGATCGGGTGATATCCATCACCGGTCCGATGGTGAAGACACCCATGAATCTCTTAGCTCCGATCGGGACTCTCTATAGCGACCTGGTTGAGCACTGTGGGGGGTTAAATGGTGCTTTAGGCAAAGCCATCTCCGGCGGACCCATGATGGGCTTTGCTTTGCCTTCCCTGGAAGCTGGGATGACCAAAGGCAGCAGCGGCTTGGTGCTTCTAGGTGAAAAGGCCGCCCGCTCTATGGCAGAGCACACCTGCTTGCGTTGCGCTCGCTGCGTCGATATCTGTCCGATGAATCTCATGCCCTCGATGATCGCCAATGCCGTCAAATATGACGATCTGGAGATCGCTGTCAAAGCCGGGCTTAACGACTGCATCAAGTGCGGAAGCTGCGCCTACGTGTGTCCCGCTCAGATTCGCCTTGTGCAATGGATAGACACCGGTAAGATCCGCTATGCTGAGATTCAGAGGAATAAGTGATTATGAATAGCAAAGATAAACTCTTCGTTGCCCCGGCACCGCATGTTCACGACAAGAGCACGGTCAAAAACGTGATGTGGAATGTCGTGCTGGCTTTGGTTCCCGCCCTCCTTTTTGCCACATACTTCTGGGGTTTTAGAGCGCTGTTGCTCACGCTCACTGGAGCAGTGACAGCCGTCGTATGTGAAGCTATCATTCAAAAACTGCGCAAGGTTCCCGTCACGGTGCATGATGGCTCTGCCTTTCTCACCGGCCTGCTTTTGGCTTTCAATATCCACGTTGGTGCACCGATCTGGCTGCCGATCGTGGGAGCTGCATTTGCCATCATCGTAGGCAAACAGGTCTTTGGCGGATTGGGCAACAATCCCGTCAATCCCGCGCTTTTGGGACGTGCCTTTCTTTTGGCAAGCTGGCCTACTCGGATGACCGGTGGATGGGTAGGAGTCAAAGACTACGCCATGAGCGGGCTCAACAATCTGCCCAGAATCGCCACAAATCTGCAGGAACTTTCCCCCAAGGCCTATGAGTTGGTCACCTCAGCCACGCCGCTCGGAGTAGCCAAGACACTTCGTGATTCCAGCTTTGTGGCCGATATCAATGCTCAAGCTGGAGGAATCGACCTTGGGGGCAGGATTTTTAGCAGCCTCACTGAGATGGAGACGCTAAGAAGCCTCTTTTGGGGAAACATCGGCGGCTGCATCGGTGAAGTTTCCGCTTTTGCCCTGCTTTTGGGAGCAGCATATCTTTTGTACAAGAACATCATAGAATGGCGCATCCCGCTGTTTTACATCGGCACGGTGTTTGTGCTGAGCCTTCTCTTTGGCGGAATTCCCGGAAGCGGCACTTCGATCCTCTTGCCTTTCTTCCACATCTTTTCCGGTGGTTTGCTTTTAGGTGCCTTTTTTATGGCAACGGACTATACGACCACCCCGCTCAGTAAGAAGGGAAGGATCATCTTTGGCATCGGCTGCGGACTGCTCACCATCGTGATTCGCCTCGTCGGAGGCTATCCCGAGGGCGTAAGTTACAGCATTCTCTTTATGAATGTGATGACGCCTCTGATCGACCGCATGACTATGCCCAAAGCGTTTGGGAGGATAAAGAAATGAGATACTATCTGAAGCTTGGTTTTATCCTGCTGATTTTCTGTGCCATCGCCAGCGGAATTCTGGCATATATCAATACTCTGACAGCTCCTGTCATTGCCGAACGCAAAGCCCGCGAAGAGATCGAAACCAGATCTGCCCTGATCCCCAATGCGGAGTTTCACGAAGTGCAAGCTTCTGATGGCAGCATCTTCTTTGAAGCTAGGGATCCCAAGACTCAAGAGATCATGGGCTACACCTTCAATGCTGCGGAATTGGGATATTCCAGCACAGTGCAGACAATGGTGGGCGTGGATCCGGATTTCAACGTGATCGATATCCGCATTGTGGATCAAGCCGAGACACCCGGATTGGGCGCAAATTGCACTGCTGCCACTTTCACTGATCAATACAAAGGCCTTGCCATACAGGATCTATATGTGGATAAGGACGGCGGTGTCATAGTCTCTCTTGCCGGAGCGACGATTACTTCCCGATGCATCGCAAATTCCGTCCGCAAGAAAGCCATCCAAGTGCGCGACGAAATCAATCAAGGAGGTGGAGAGTGAGATTTACCAAAGAACTTAGCAAAGGCTTTATCAAGGACAACCCGATCTTCATCCTGGTCTTGGGTCTTTGTCCCACTCTTGCCGTCACCACTTCGGTGATGAATGGCTTGGGCATGGGCTTCGCTGCCACTTTTGTACTGCTTTGCTCAAACATCATAGTTTCCATGATCAAAAAGATCACCCCACCAAAGATTCGCATTCCGATCTACATCGTGGTGATTGCCTCCTTTGTGACGATCGTGGACATGGTGATGGCGGCCTATCTTCCTGCTCTACACAAGAGCTTGGGGCTTTTCATCCCACTAATCGTGGTGAATTGCATCATCCTTGGAAGAGCCGAAGCATTTGCCAGTAAAAACAATGTTCTGATGAGCATTGCAGATGCCGTCGGAATGGGCTTGGGCTTCACCCTATCCTTGGTCGTGATCGCCACTTTCCGTGAGATCCTGGGTGCCGGCACATGGCTGGGCGTCAGGGTCACACCCCTGGCTTATGACCCAATGCTGATCGCCATCTTGGCTCCGGGAGCCTTCATCACTCTCGGCTTCCTGATGGCTCTGATGAATATGCTTAAGGAGAAGAAATAATGGGATATCTTGGTGAACTCTTCGTGATGGCGATGACCGCCATCTTTATCCAAAACTTCGTCCTTGCCAGATTCTTAGGGCTCTGCCCCTATCTGGGCGTATCCAAAAAGCTGGATTCCGCGATCGGAATGGGCATGGCAGTGATCTTTGTGATGACGCTCGCCAGCGCTATCACATTCCTGATCAACAAATACCTTTTGATACCATATGACATCATGTATCTGCAGACCATCGCCTTCATTTTGACCATCGCGTCTCTCGTGCAATTTGTGGAGATGGTGATCCAAAAGAATGCCCCTGCTCTATACAAATCATTGGGTGTGTTTTTGCCGCTGATCACCACAAACTGCGCAGTCTTAGGCGTTGCCATCCTAAATACCACAGCCTTTAGAAGCGACTCTGTGACCGCTTACAACTTCCTGGATAGCGTGCTAAACGGACTCTTTAGCGGAGTCGGCTTCACGGTCGTCTTGGTCGCCATGGCAGGCTTGCGTATGCGCATGGAGATGGCAGATCTGCCCAAAAGCATGAGAGGAATGCCGATCGCTCTGATCATCGCAGGCATCATGGCTTTGGCTTTCTACGGATTCATGGGATTCCAAATCTAAGGGGGTGATGATGATATTTGTAATACTTGAAACTACCGGCACCCTGACCACCATCGGCCTCCCCGTCCTGATCATTGGAGCTTTGGGCCTGATCTTTGGGCTCATCTTAGCGGTCGCATCAAAGGTCTTTGCCGTGCAGATCGATCCCCGCGTGGAAGAGATCATAGACGTGCTTCCCGGAGCAAATTGCGGTGCCTGTGGCAAAGCGGGTTGCGCCGGATATGCCGAACAGATCGTCAAAGGCGGAGAAGCCATCGACAAATGCGCCCCCGGCGGATCCGATGTCATCGCCCAGATCGCCCAGATCATGGACATGCAAGCCAGTAGCTCGGATCGCAAGATCGCCGTGATCCACTGCTCCAGTGGCGGATATGAAAATACCAATTGGAAATATCACTATGAGGGAGTCGGAACCTGCAAGGCTGCTGCCAATATCGCCGGTGGACCAAACTCCTGTCCTTGGGGATGTATGGGCCTGAACGACTGTATGCGCGCCTGCAAATTCGACGCCATCTCGATCGATAGCAATGGCATGCGCCTGATCGATCTCGAGAAATGCACGGGATGTGGAGCTTGTGTGAAAGCCTGCCCGAGAGCCCTGATCGATCTCGTGCCGCTCAAGCGCAACGTCTATATAAAGTGCTCTTCCAAAGACAAAGGCGGAGACGCCAAACAGGTCTGTGGAAGTCTCCATCCCTGCATCGGCTGTGGCATATGCTCCCGCAAATGCCCGGTAGACGCCATCACTATCGAAGACAATCTCGCCCACATCGACTATGAGAAGTGCATAAATTGCGGTCTCTGCGCCACTGTGTGCCCCACCAAAGCGATACTCGATCTCTTGGTTGGCACTCGCAAAAAAGCCGAGATCGATCCCGAAAGCTGCATCGGCTGCACCATCTGCGCCAAAGTCTGCCCCGTGGAAGCGATATCTGGCGAGATCAAGAAACTGCATGAGGTTGACAAAGCTAAGTGCATAGGCTGTGAAATGTGCGTGCCCAAGTGCCCTAAAAAAGCTATCGAAATGGTATAAAATACCGCTATAAATCTAAAAGAAGCCTGAGCCATATCGGTTCAGGCTTTTCTTATAAACTGCTAATCATAGACTACCTTATATCTCAGCCACAGCTTGTCGTTTTCAAGCTGCTTACACTCGATGAGCTTGAGCTTGTTTGGCGGGATATCCGGCCACTTGGGCTCAGGAGAAGCAAAGAGGGTCGGCACCGTGAATCCACCGACAATGATCGGGCCGAGCAAGATGTTAATCTCATCCAATAGCGAAGCTCGGATCAAGGCTCCGCTGAGTTTTCCACCGGAGCTGGTGGCGATGCATCTCACATCCAGCTGATCTCGAAGCTTCCTAAGCATCTTTGGCAGATCCACATGCTCTTTGCCTTCAATCATATAGGGGAGATTGCGGCTTCTGAGAAAAGCCAGATACTCGGCAGGAGCTGCTCGGGATGTCAGGTGGATCATATTGGTCTCGGGATCATCGCACTGAGCTGTGTAGCCATTTCTAAACCTGCCTCTGCCGTCCACGACCGAGGTCCAAGTCTTGCGGCCGTGACGCTTTAGGATTTCATCGGGAAGAAAATCCTCATAGAGATAGTCTTTTTCGCCCTCATAAACCGGGAGCTTGATCAGCTCATCGAGCTCTGAGACCAACATATTGCAGCCTTCTAAA
>Ga0334900_1003909_pt1 | contig 10999 bp, 10 predicted proteins | sample GraSluR3_MG_2_FD_207231 | JGI IMG/M metagenome (GOLD analysis project Ga0334900, IMG submission 207231) | Sludge microbial communities from methane-producing bioreactor in Wageningen University, Netherlands - Granular Sludge_31_08-R3 | ecosystem: Engineered > Bioreactor > Anaerobic >...
ATTCGGAAAAATCTTTACAGCAATAAGGAAATCAACCTTGTCCCTTATAACACTTGTAGGCACGGGGTCAATAACTCCTCCGTCAACATACTTGATACCATCTATTACTTTTGGAGGAAAGATCCCAGGCACAGAGATGCTTGCCTCAACAGCATCAACTACAACCCCGGAATTAAACGCCTTCCGCCTGCCATTAGTGATATCACAGGCAACAGGATAAAACTTCTTCTTTAGGTTATTGAACTTTACAAGCCCGAAGACCTCCCTCAACACCTCGCTAATCCTGTTTCCGGCAATCAACGAATCCTTCGGAATCCTAAAGTCAAGAATCTTTAGTTTTTTCCTGGATATGAACCCAAGAAAAATCTCGTTCATCTCCTTTGTGCTTAACCCCATAGAGTAAAGCCCGCCTGCAATAGACCCCATGCTGGCAGAGGAGACATAGCTGACATCAAGCCCCAGCTCTTCAATTACTTCAAGCACAGCCAGGTGCCCAACGCCCTTTGCTCCTCCGACTGACAGAGTCAGGCCAATCTTCATCTTATTGTACCCTCTTTGAGCTCGCAGTTAATCTTAAGCTCGCCAGCCTTCAGCTCCTTTCCATTCCACTTTGCAGTATAGCTTTCAACATAAAGCTTAACCCTGGCAAACTCATCAATAGAAACCTCTTTGCCCCCAGGCTTTGAATCATCCACCAGCACCTGCTCCCCGGGCTTTGCACTGCCTGGCTCAAGCAGCCTGATCCTGCCCTGCTTGTCTTCGCAGGCAAGCACCATTCCCTGGCTTTCCTTTCCCCTTAGCATAGCCGGCTTAAGGTTGGCAACAAAGACAGCTTTTCTCCCAGAAAGCTCCTCAAGAGAGTAAATCCCTTTCAGCCCGGCAATAACCTGCCTTTCCTCTCCGCCCAAATCAACTTTCATCACCACAAGCTTGTCAGCGTTAGGGTGCGGCACTGCCTCTTTAATCACCCCGACCTTAAGGCTCAGGATGCTAAAGCCATCCTCGCTTTTTTTCTCTTCTTTTTTTTCCTGCCTGCCCGAGAACCTTGCCCTGAGCACTTCCTTTTCCTTGTCCTCAAGCTTGGAGAACAGCATCTTTGGCTTGCCGGTTTTCTGGCCAGGCTTAACCAGGCCTTTGCCCAGCTTGCCCCATTCCTGCTCTTTCATGCCAAGCATGCTGAGAATGTCATCAGAAACCCCTGGCATAAACGGCCTTGTAAGAATCGACAGGTCCAGGGCAAAGTTAGCCAGCGTAAGCATGGCATCATCAGCCTTTTTCTTATTCTCCTTAACATTCTTCCAGGGCTGCTGCTCCTGAAAAAACTGGTTTCCAAGCCTGCTGATTCTCATAATTTCCTTAAGCGCTTCCTTTATCTCAATCCTGTCCAGAAGCTTCTCAACATTGGCATACCCGGCTTTAGCCTTGCTGAAAAACTCCTCATCTATCTTTCCATCAGGAACCCTGCTTTCATAAAACCGCGATATAAAGCTAAAAATCCTGTTAAGCAGGTTCCCAAGGTTGGCCACAAGCTCATTATTCAGCTTGGACTGGAAGTCATCCCAGGAAAAGAAAGTATCAGTTTTTTCAGGCCTATTTATTATAGTATAGTACCTCCATGCGTCAGCCCTTATGCCAATATTCTTCGCATCATCCCCAAAAACCCCGGCTCCCTCAGACTTGGAAAACTTTGAGTTCTCATAGTTTAGGTACTCATTCACGGAAATCTTTCTCATAAGGGTATAAGAATCCCCGCTTCCAAGCAGGTAGGCAGGAAACAGGATAGTGTGGAAAGGAATGTTGTCCTTGCCCATAAACTGGATAAGGCAGGTTTCCTTGTCGTCCTTCCAGAATTCCTCCCAGCGCTTATCGCATCCCTTGGTAATCCCTATGTACCCAATAGGCGCATCAAACCACGAGTAGAAAACCTTGTCTTCATAACCTTTCAAAGGCACTTTGATTCCCCATTTTAAGTCCCTGGTAATGCACCTTTTCTTAAGCCCGCTCTTCAGCCAAGACTCAGTCATTGTAACAGCATTCTCAGTCCAATCATCTTTTCTCTCGGCAACAAACTTCTCAAGCTTCGGCTGAATCTTCCCCAGCTCCAGAAAAAGGTGCCTGCTTGAAACAACCTCTGGCTCAGAGGAGCAGAAAGCGCACTTCGGGCTCTCAAGCTCAGTAGGGTTAAGAAGCTTCCCGCAATTCTCGCACTGGTCTCCTCTTGCTTTTTCATACCCGCAGGAAGGGCAGGTGCCAATCACAAACCTGTCTGCAAGGAATGTCTCGCACTTGCTGCACCTGAACTGCTCAAGCTCGCCCTCGCTTATGTAGCCATTATTCCACAGCCCAAGAAAGATCTCTTTTGTTATCTCGTGCGTCTCCTTATCCGAGCTCCTTCCAAAGCAAGTGAAATCACATTGAAAAAAATCATAAATTTCCTTGTGAACCTTCGAATACTTCTCGCAGATTTCCTTTGCAGTAGAGTTTTCCTGCCGTGCCTTAAACTCGGTGGTTGTCCCGTGCTCATCAGTGCCAATCACGCTTATCACATCAAGCCCCTTCATCCTCAGGAACCTCTGGTAAACATCAGCAGAGATTACACAGACAAGGTTTCCCAGGTGCGGGATGTTATTCACATAAGGCAAAGCACTCGTAACAATGTATCTCCTGAATTTCATGGAGCAACGATTATTAGCAGAGAATAAAAAGGTTTCGCTTGGGATTGCCAAGGTTCTCCAGCCAGGCAAGTTCCGAAAGATTTATAAACTTTAGTTGTCACGTAAAAACTAAAGTGGAAATGTTTAAACCAAACTTTACAAAGCTACAGAACCAGGCATTCAGACTGATGTGCGTTTTTGCAGGAAAAAAGCTTAGCCTGAGTGAAATTGCCAATGAGCTTAAGGTCTCATCCACAGCTGTATCAAAAGCAGTCCCTTTATTAGCTTCCTTAGGCTTAATTAATATTGAGAAACAAAACAGGATAAACCTGACTCTTGTTTCTTTAAATAGGAATAATCGTTTAGTGTTTCAGTTTAAGAGAGCCGAAAACCTCTGGCAGGTTTATGAGTGTGGGCTTGCAGATGCTCTTGAGGATTGCTTCAGGGGCGCAGCAATAATCCTTTTTGGGAGCTATTCAAGGGGAGATGATATATACGATTCAGATGTTGATATTGCAGTTATTGGGAGAAAGGAAAAGGAAATCTTTCTGGAAAAATTTGAGAAGGCTTTAAAAAGAAAAATAAACATTAATTTCTACAGCTCATTCAAAGAGATTCATGCCAATCTTAAGAACAACATCCTGAATGGCATTGTCTTGAGCGGGAGCGTAGAGCTATGAGCATGCCGAGAAGGTTTAAGGAATAATGGGGTTTGATGAGGACAACGCCAGCTCGATAGCCAAGGATATATACGATATTATTATGGAAGCCCTAAGAGCCCTGTTGCTGCTTAATGGCTTCAAGTCGTCAAGCCAGTTTTCACACGAGGCAGAAGTCTCTTTTTTAAAAGAGCTAGGCTTTAATGAGAGCGATGTTTCTTTTCTTAACGACCTAAGGTATTCAAGGAATTCTGTAATCTATTACGGAAAGTTGCTTGATGTTGAGTTTTCTGAGAAGGCTTTTTCTTTTTTGAATAAAATTCATCCTAAGCTTATTGAAATGGTTAATAAGATGCTCAGCAAAAGAAAGCAGCTTTGATTAGCTTACCCGATAATCTCCAGCACCAGCCTCTGGAAATCCTCCTTGCTTATCATAATGCCTGCCTCAAGAAGATTGCCTGCAAGGTCCTTCCCGAGCTTTGCAAGCTCGCTCGGCTCAGACTTATCGTAGCTGGCAAAGTTGCGGACAGACTTCCTCAGCTGCTTAAGCGTGTATTGGCAGAAAAAGCCCTCATTTGCCCTGATTACACAGTCATTGCCTTCACATACTAGCCTGAAGCTCTGCGGGCTGAACCTAATGCTGTGCCCGTTCTCCTTCAGCTCAAGCTTTTCTTTTTCTCTCCTGAAGCCAAGCTTCTCAGCCTGCCAGAGCGCAAGCGACCTCACAAGCTCATCAGAAACCGAGAATCCTTTTTGGTTTTTCTCATCAACAAAGAAAACCTTCCCAAGGTACTTAACATTCTTCTGCCTTGTCCTGCCTTCATTCCAGGCATTTTTCACAAGGTATGCATAATGATTCCCCTTGACTTTCTTAGTTCTTATAAACATCATTACTCACTGTTGTGCCTTAAAAATTCCTTAACATCCTTGTAGCTGTGCGCATTTATTATGTTTTTGCTTGTGATATGCCCATACATCAGCGAGCTTCTTGCCAGAATCGGGAAAAGGTCCACCTCCAGCGATTTTCCGGAGTACTTGAAAATCTCCGGAGACGCAATAAATGCAGAGGCAAAGCAAAGCGGCTGCTTCATCCCTTTGGGCTTCTGGAAAAAATCAAGGATCTTTTTTCCCTCAAGTATAGCAACCCCGTTCTTGTCAGTCTCAAAGCTCGTGTAAAGAAGCATCGTGCAGATTCCCTTGTTCATAACATGCTCTTCCCAAAGCTCATTCAAGTCAACCCCATCCAGCAGCAGGTCGCAGAACACCACAAGGAAGTTCGACTCAAGATGGCTTCTTGCAAGCTTAAGGCTGTCAAAAGAGCCGTTAGACTCTTTTTCCACTACGTATTTTATCTCCACCCCAAGCTCCTCCCCGTTCTTGAGCACTTTAAACACCTCAGAAAGCGGCTTATCCCTGGACACCACAATAATCTTTTTGTAGCCCTGCGAGGCAATTGTCCTTACAATATTCTCAACAATAGTCTCATTCCCGACTCTCATTAGCGGCTTGAATTCCTTCTTCTCATCATTCAGGAGCGAGTTTTCAGGGCCGCCTGCAAGAACCACAGCAGTCTTGTTGAACATAACTATTTTTGAAATGATATGCTCGATCGCCTGGCTCCGGTTCTTGATGATAAGCCCATCCACGAAATTGTCGACTTCTTTAAGGAACTTCTTGTTGATGGTAATAGAAATCTTTTCTTTCATGCTACTAAGTCATATTATGGTAAGATTTAAATATTTCCATTAAATCAATGCCTTTAGCATTATTCATTATTTAATGGTGAAAACAATGAAAGTACAGGCAATAATACCCGCTGCCGGCCTCGGTACGAGGCTGAGGCCGCTTACGCTGACGATGCCGAAGGCGCTTGTTCCTGTTGCAGGCAAGCCAATGATAGTTCACATAATAGATGAGCTCGTAAAGTCAGGAATTCAGGATTATGTTATAATTGTAGGCTTTCTTGGGAATGTCCTTGAGGATTACCTTAAGAAAAAGTACCCTAAGCTTACCCTTAAGTTTGTTTACCAGAAAAAGATGGGCGGCACAGCACAAGCAGTGTATCTTGCAGAGCCTTACATAAAAAACCCCTGCCTGATAATTTATGGGGACACAATGATTAAAGGAGACCTTTCCCCGGGGCTGGCTTTTAATTCAGATATGACACTTGGGACAAAGTTTATTGATGACCCAAGGCCTTTTGGCACAGTTGAAAGAGAGAATGGCAGAATTGCCAGGCTTGTGGAAAAGCCAAATTACATCAAGAGAAGCGAGGTTCTTGTAGGAGTTTACACAGTTAGAAACTATAAGCTAATGTTTCAGTGCATCAAAGAGCTGATGGACAACAAGATGCGGTTCAAGAATGAGTTTTACCTAACACATGCACTGCAGATAATGCTTGAGAAAGGGGCAAGCGCTGAAACCTTCCAGATAGAAGACTGGTACGACTGCGGCAACTTTAAGACCTTGCTTGACACAAACAGGAAGATACTGGAGAGCAAGAGAAGGTTTAAGAATCCCATAGTAAAAGATGGCTGCATAATAATCCCGCCTGTTTCAATCGGCTCAGATGTTAAGTTGCGCTCAAGCATAATCGGGCCTTATGCAAGCATAGGCGACAATGTTGTAATAGAAAATTCCCTTGTAAGCGATACTATAATCTCCGACGGGTGCCAGGTTAAGAATTCTGTAGTTGAAAAATCTGCCCTTGGCAGGGATGCATCAATCCTTGGCAGGCCAGTCCAGGCTTTCTTGGGAGACACTTCCCAGCTAGGCTAGTAGTTAGAGAGACTGTTCTGAAATAAGCTTTTCCTGCTTAACTATGTCTCCTTTCCTGATTTTTCTTAGTTGGGTTATTATTGAAAGCTCTTCAAGCCAGTTCAGCTTGTGGTTGATTATAGGGCTTATTGCTTTCAGCCTTGCTTTTATTTCATTTCCCTCCTTTGAGACTTCAACAAAGTTAAGCTCGTACTCGTCAAGGTATACGCTTGGCATAAGAAAAAATGATTTTACCTCAGTGAAGCTTTTTATCCAGCATCCCGAGTTAATGTACATCCGGCTCTTGCTTTTTTTAACATCAGGAAAATGAGTGTGCCCATTCACCAGGATGTCGCACTTCGAGCAAAAATGAGCTTTCCCGGTTTCCAGCATTTCATTAACCCTCTTCTTGAAGTCGTTCTCCCTTTGTATAAGCCTGCTCTCTCCCAGATAGCCAATATCCTCAAGAATCTCCCTGAACTCACTGGACACTTTTTTCAGTATCTGCCTTAAGAAAAACGAAGAAAAGTCAGTAGCAATTATGACCAGGAGAATAAAAAAGATTAGCCTGTCCTGAAGCACCCTTATCCTTCCGGAAAAAAGCAGCAGCAGCAGTATTACAGGAAGCAGCTTTGTGATGAACCAGCTTGCAAAAAAAGGCGCAAGCATAAACTTGAGGCTCCTGCTTGCATTATTGTAATAGAATTTTGAGAAAAGCCACTTTGGGGTCATCTTATAAGGCCTAACCAGCCAAAGCTCGTTGAGCCAGCTTTTCTTGCCGGCAAGGGGAAGAAAGCCCTGAGTCAGGTGCTCAGAGAGAGGCGTTTCATCCTCATTATCCATACTCCTGTAAAAGCTCATCTCGTCAAATTGGTTGCCGTGCTCAAAGCAGATTCTTTTCCCGTTAAGCTTTCTTTCTGCCCAGTATTTATCTTTAGCAATCCTTATGCCATGCTTCTCAAGAAATGCGCATAGCTTTTTGTTTTTGCAGACAAGCCTGTCGTGGTTCCCCAGTATGTATGTGATTTCAGCAGTTTTCGAATAGTCCCTGAATGCATCAAAGAGCTCTTTATAGATGCCCCTTGAAAGTGCTTTTGTTTCGTCTTTTCTTAAGTCAAAGAAATCCCCAAGGATGATTAGCTCCTTTCCCCTTTTCTCCTTTAGAAACTCAATCAGCGACCTTATGGAGACGTCAGAGTCAATCTGCCTATCTCCGGTGATGTGCACATCGCTTATAATATAAAAGCCGCTGCTTTCCTGTTTCTGCATTTGCAGGGAAGGTTTAATGTTATTTAAAAATTTAACCGGTTTGTTATAAATTTTCTGAAAGGTATTTACTCAGGCTTTCGTTAAGGGTTTAAATAAGTGCCTTTACTCTCTTTTTATTTCCATCTTTTCAATCACAAGGCTGTTGGTTCTGTGGCCTTCCATTAGCCCATACACATTAACAATAGGCTCATACTTGTTTTTTTTGTTGCATTGGGTTACTTCAATATTCTGTAGCCTTGTAAGAGCCGTTATCATTGAATCTTCTGATTATCTGGCATTCTAAGCCAAGCTGGCTTGCAGTATTTTCTATTATGCCCTCCAGCTCATTTACATTGATAAAACCTTTGATTTTGGCTTCTTTAAGTTTCATCTGGCTCACCTATATTGTGTATGACTTAATCCATTTAAATGTTACTATTGTGCAGTGTTTACGTTGACCCGAAACCTTTAAATATAGAGTTAACATTGTAGCGATTGATAAAAAATGAATCTAAAAATACCCGCCTGGTGCTCTGTTGGAAAAACCGCTGCGTTGCTGATTGCTTCTGTAATGCTGGTAATGTCGCTTTTTGCTCTTGCTGCTGCCAGGCCAGCGAACTATTATTTCATAGTTGCTTTCAATGTGCTTTTCTTCCTCATAGCAGCGTTTCAGGTTATTGTGCTGTTTGGCTACCTCGATATAGCCAGACTGCTGAAAGAGCCTTTGCTCAGGGCAGGCTCGCTTGGAATCATAATAGTTTTCCTGGTGTTAAGCTTTGTGCTTATTCTGCTGGAGATGCTTTCCGGGCCTGCGGGGATTAACATAGTTCTAATATCACTTGTGTTTTTCTGCATTTTTTTCCTGGGCTTGTTCACCTTGCTTTTAGGGGCAGGCCTTATCAGGATAAGAAACACGGTAGGGCTTATAGCAATGATTCTGGGAATCCTGTTTATTCTTGCAGGCATATTTACGATTCTGCTCCCTTTAATCCTTCTTGCAATGCTGCTGCTGCTTCCGCTTTTTGTTATTGAGGCAGTTTTCTTCTTCAGGATTGAAGATAAGATGGAAAAGGGCCCAGTAAAGGTTATCGAAGTAAAGCCCAGGCAGGAAAAGAAGCCCAAAAAAGCAGGAAGGCCAAAGAAAAAGACCGCATCAGCTAAGAAGCCTGCTGCAAAGAAAAAAGCAGGCAACAAAGGCAGCAAAGAAAAATCCGGGAAGAAAGCCAGGAAGGCCTAAGAAGAAAAAAGTATTTTGAAATTTTTAATTTACTTGAATAATCTAAAGTTAGAATTCAATCTTAAAAATCCTTATTATGATTTATGTAAAAAAATTCAGGAAAATCTAAAAAAACAAAATGGTTCGACCTGTTAAGCCTCCCGACGAGAAAAAAATTCGGATAAATATTTCTTTGGATAAACGTGTGTATAATAACCTAAGGCCTAAGGTCAAGAATGTGAGCGGTTTGATTGAAAACCTCGTCAAGATGTAGCTGGGATTTAATCAAAATTCAGAAAGCCTCAGGAGGGAATTGAACCCCCGACCGCCTGATTACAAGTCAGGCGCTCAACCGCTGAGCTACTGAGGCGCATTGCAGGGAATTCCAGGCTTGATATTTAAAGTTTTCTTATAAATTCCATTGTGGTTAAAAAAGAAAAGGCTTATAAGCAAACTGATTATTCTACCAGATTACAAAGCAGTTCATTTCATCTAAAGAGCAGCGGATTTTCAAGTTGAGGGGGCGCAGGTTACAAAAATCCTGTTTCTTATGGATGAATAGTCTTTGTAGTTTTTGCTTGCATTTTTTGCATTAATGCGTATTTAATCGTTATAATGTATTGTAGGAATAATATAAAAGGTGGAACTTTGAAACAAAACAAAAAACCATACAGCTTATTTTTAGTCGGTGCTTTACTGCTCTCAGTTCTTGGCTCTTTTGCTTTTGCAGAAGAAGCAGAGCCAGAAGAGATTGATATACTTACCGAGATGTCGTCAGCAGTTTGCGGTGATGGTTTTATTAAGGGAGATGAGCAGTGCGACGATGGCAACACCCTTGATGAGCCTGCTGGGCCATCAGAATGCTCTCCTGTTTGTGGAGCCACCTTTAAGAATGATGTTTTTCTTAGCGAAGACATGCTGTGTGAAGGAAATGCCTTAGTCTTAGGTGCAGATAACATTACTATTGATTGTGACGGAAAAATCATTAATGGCTCTGGGCAGGGTGTAGGAATCCAGGCAGAGGGCCATTCAGGCATAACCATCAGAAACTGCGTGATACAGCAATTCCAGATTGGTGTTAAGATCAAGGATTCTATGGGCAATACCATTGAGAACAATACAATTACCAAGAACGGCTTATCAACCCCGAACCTCTCAGGAATTCACTTTGAAAACGTCAACTCTTCTGTTATTGATTCGAACGTAATCAGCTACAATGACCTTGGCGTGTTCCTTGGACACTCAAACAGCAACCAGCTGACAGGCAATCAGGTGCTGAATAATGAGGGGGATGGAATCCATCTTTTTTTCTCTGAGAACAATGATATTGTCGGCGGAACAATCGGGAATAATAACCAGGGCAGCTTTTCTTTTGCATTACTCGAGTCACTGGAAGATATTGTTGAGCCGTCAGTATTGAGCTACAACAACAGCGGAATATTTCTTTATGCTTCAGGCGGGAATCTTGTTTCCGGAGTTTACCTGCATGACAACGAGCATACCGCAATAAGCATTTACCAGTCTGAGTATGTTATAATAGATAGAAATAATATTGATGAGAACTGTGGTGGCTATGCTGGCCTTCTTGCTCAGCATTCAGATAACCTGACAATAACAAACAACAATGTCACAAGGGGAACAGGATACGGAATAGTCATCAACTCCAGCAGTGGTGCGTTAATCCAGGAAAACAACATTACTGATAACACGAACAACGGTATTTACATCTCTGGCGGAGGCGATGACTCTTTCCATAAAATAATAGGAAACGAAATTGGGGATAACAGAGGCAGCGGAATTCAGCTGTCTTCAGAATACGACTGCCTGATAGAAGGCAACAACATTTTTGGCAATTCATACAATGGGATTTCTTTGCTCTCTTCTGATTTAATTACTGTAAAAGAGAACAACGTGTATGAAAATTGCAAAGGCATACTTGTGGATACATCCACTGCGATAATCTCGGATACAGGCTTTGAAAACAACTTTTGTGAAGAAATTTATAAAACTGGGCTTCATGTAATTGAAGACTCTGTTGTTGAGCTTACCAATAGCGATTTCATCGGAAACGGGGAGTTTGGGATTCTTGCTGGAGATGAATCTTTGCTGATTGAATCCTCTGAGATTCAGCAGCTGGAAAGTTCAGGCAGAGTTTTAGAGTGGAGACTAAGAGAAGATGTGCTTTGCGAAGACAACGATGTTTACATAGAAAATGGTGCAATAATTCCTCTTGGCGGAACATTAACAGCACAGGACTGCCCAATCTTAGTAAACGGGCATGAGTTCAAGCTTGAGGGAAGCGAGGGCCAGCAGGGATTTGTAGAGTTCTTGATTTCTAGTGTTCTCCCCCTGGGAAGCAGCAGTGTTTACGGAGGGCCTAATTATGCAATCGAGTTTGAGTTCTTTGATTACCTGATTCCTAAGGAAGTGAAAACAGAGACCTACTCTTATAACACCCTGATAGT
>Ga0334900_1003910_pt1 | contig 10998 bp, 10 predicted proteins | sample GraSluR3_MG_2_FD_207231 | JGI IMG/M metagenome (GOLD analysis project Ga0334900, IMG submission 207231) | Sludge microbial communities from methane-producing bioreactor in Wageningen University, Netherlands - Granular Sludge_31_08-R3 | ecosystem: Engineered > Bioreactor > Anaerobic >...
CCTGCGCAACCAATAAATAGCTCACCCTCATCTTCCGAATCGAGATTGAGAAGAATTTGAGACTTGAAAAAGTTGGGCTTTAGCTCAAATGCGCCAGTTAAACCAGTTTCCTCATCAACAGTAAATAGGCACTCGATAGGCCCATGTTTAATTGTTGTTGAAGCCAGTATGGCTAGCTGAGCGGCAATACCAATGCCATCGTCGGCACCAAGCGTTGTGCCCTTGGCTGTTACCCATTCGCCATCGATAAAAGCATTAATTGGGTCAGCATCAAAATCATGCTCAACATCGCTATTCTTTTCGCAAACCATATCAACATGGCTTTGGAGTATAACCGATGCTCTATCTTCCATTCCCTTTGTCGCGGGTTTACGAATGAGTACGTTTCCTGCATCATCTTTAAGAGCCTCAAGTTTTTGCTCCTGAGCAAAATTTAGTAAGTATTCAATAATCTTCTCCTCCTTTTTTGAGGGACGTGGGATCTCTAAAATCTCACTAAAATATTTCCAAACCTCAGTGGGCTGTAAGTTTTCTAATTCTTTCATAGTATATATAATATTTTAAAATAACGGCTAAACTTAGCTCATTATGGGAGACAATGCAAGGTATACTTTTAGATTTTTTTATAATACAGATGAAATAATCATTCATATAAATATAGATTAATGCCCTACTGGCTTTTTACGGCAAAATGTTTTACAGCATAAAGGCTATATAGCACATTAAAATTCAATAGTTGTAGTAAAAGTTAAGCCGATGAGTAGTGCAAAAATCTACAATACTTTTGCTAATAATTGTACAAAAGCTTTACTTTGCAGGCAAGAAAAACTGCCAAACACATGCATTGCACTGAAAAACAAACACTTGACTATGTTTTCGGTTTAAGCATTTGGAATAATTTGATAAACAAAAAACAATGATTGACCAAGAAGAGCTTAAGCACCTGTTGCTAAAAGCAATAAATGCAGCAGTTAGAGCAGGTGCATTGATAATGGAAGTATATAATTCAAATGATTTTCAGGTCAATTTAAAGTCGGATGCAACACCGCTTACCCTTGCCGACAAAAAAGCCCACCAAGAAATTAGCTCGTGCTTAATGAAAACCCGAATACCCGTAATGAGTGAGGAGGGCAGAAATCTACTATACGAAGAGAGAAAAAGTTGGGAATACTTTTGGTTAGTCGACCCACTTGATGGCACAAAGGAATTTATTAAGCGTAATGGTGAGTTCACAGTGAATATTGCCCTTGTGTTTAACGGTTATCCCATTATTGGTGTTGTTTACGTGCCAGTTCTTAAGCAGCTCTATTTCGCCATGCAAAGCCTAGGGTCGTATAGGGTTGATAATATTGATTACGATATTAATGGCATTGAGAGCTTAAACTCTTTAATATCGAGCAACAATAAGCTTCCTTTTAAAACCGATACCAGGCCAACTACCATTGTTGTTAGCCGCTCGCATCCATCGAAAGAAACTCAAGAGTTTATTGATAAGATGAGAGAGGACAAAGGGGATATTGAGCTAATTGCAAGAGGCTCGTCGCTAAAAATTTGCATGGTTGCTGAGGGTTATGCCGACATTTACCCTAGGTATGGTGTAACAACCGAGTGGGATACAGCCGCTGGACAGGCAGTTGCTGAAATGGCTGGCTGTGAAGTTGTATCGCTTGAGGACGGAAAACGTATTGCTTACAATAAAGAGGACATAAACAATCCATGGTTTATAGTGAGACAAATAAATGGCTAGGTACGTTATAAACAGTAAAGCAAAATCCCTTTAGTGCATTGCGCTAAAGGGATTTTGCTTTGACGTACAAACAATTTCTACAGCTTGAGTTTGCGCTCAATATCCTCAATCTGACTTTTAAAACGCTTATCGGTATCAATAAGGTTGTTCACTGTTTTGCATGCATGTAGAACTGTAGCATGATCTTTACCTCCGATTAAGCTACCAATGGTAGAAAGCGAACTTTTGGTCATGCTTTTAGAGAAATACATCGCTATCTGCCTTGCCTGAACTATCTCGCGCTTGCGAGTTTTTGTTTGTAGCACATCATTTGGCAGGCCAAAGTATTCGCTCACAACTTTCTGAATATAATCGATAGAAATTTCTCGTCGAGTATTCTTAACTAGCTTATCAATCATTTCAGAGGCTAGCTCTGTAGTAATTTCCTTTTTATTTAATGTAGATTGCGCTAGCAGAGAAATTAATGCTCCCTCAAGCTCACGGATGTTATTGGTAATATTCGTTGCAATATACTCAACTACTTCATCGGGAATATCTATGCCATCCTTGTAAATTTTTTGCTTAAGGATTGCAACCCTAGTTTCAAAATCGGGCGATTGCAAATCGGCCGATAATCCCCATTTAAACCTTGACAACAGCCTTTGTTCAAGTCCCTGTAGTTCAACAGGTGGCTTATCTGAGGTTAGGATAATTTGTTTCCCGGCTTGATGTAAATGGTTGAATATGTGAAAGAATGTATCCTGTGTTTTTTCCTTCCCTGCAAACTCGTGAACATCGTCAATAATAAGAACATCAATCATTTGGTAGAAGTGTACAAAATCATTGATATTGTTATTACGAATAGCCTCAACGTATTGTGTTTGAAACTTTACGGCATTAACGTATAGTACTACTTTTTCGGGGGTGCTCTCTTTAACTCTTATGCCAATAGCCTGAGCCAAATGTGTTTTTCCAAGACCAGAGCTTCCGTAAATTAGCAATGGGTTAAAGGCTGTTTTACCAGGTGCATTAGCTATAGCCATTCCGGCAGAACGTGCCAAACGATTACACTCTCCTTCAACAAAATTATTGAAAGTATTATCGGGGTTAAGCTGAGGGTCAACGTGCAGCTTTTTAATACCGGGTATTACAAACGGATTTTTTATTTTATACTCTCCGTTTTGAGGCATTGAAACCGGTTTGTTTCGCAGCTCAGTTTTGTTTTGCGTTGGAAAAACTACTGTAACAGGCTTACTATTAGCCACGCTGTGGTTTTCCATTACAACATTGTACTCTAGCTTTGCTCCAGGGCCAAGCTCTTTTCGGAGTGTTTTACGAAGAATATCGATAAACTGCTCCTCTAGGTATTCGTAGAAAAAGGGACTAGGTACCTGAATTGTTAGCACATTGTTATCGAGCTTAACTGGTACAATGGGCTCGAACCATGTTTTAAAACTAACTGGCGGGACATTATCCTTGATGATTTTCAAACAATTACCCCAAACATCTTGGAAATCAATAGCCATTTTTAAAATTACTGTGAAGTTAAATCTTTGGTTAATTCTTTAGCGTGAGAACAAAATTGTGAAAAATTCGCTGAAAAAAAAACTTAAAAACAGTTGCATTTTTCACTTATCACTTAACCATTTAAATATCACTAAAATATTTTTCTCATTTTTTTTAAAAAAAATGCTATACGCTATATATCAGCGAATTACCATGTTAATATCTATAAAAAGTTGTAGGTTAACTAATTGTAATGCTTATCTTAACCAATAGCTAAGAATTCGCTACTGACATAAAATCAGAAAAAACTGACCAACAACAAGATAGATGCAAACAATTGGACTATAGGCGTTTGGAGAATGCGGACTACTTTTTCTCTTCCTTATATTTTGTTCGGCTAAAATCGAATAGCGAAATGTTCACATATCGCTTCGGATTAACCTTCATATCGTAGAGCAACAGCTCTAGGTTACGTGCAGCGCTTTCGAGGTTATTGTAAAGCGTATCGTTGTTAATAAGCATGCCCATTGACCCTTCGCCTTGGTTAATTTTGGTTACAATTTGGTTAAACGAAACCATGGCCGAATCAGTTTGGGCAAGGGTTCTCGAAAGATTAGCCTTAGCAAGAGTATCGCTAATTGATGAAAAGTTTTTAACTATAATATCAATATCCTCACTATTATCCTTAAGGTTTTGAGATATTGAGTGTACATTATTAACTATTTGTAGCAGCTTTCCCTCGTCGTCGGAAAGCATACCATTTAGTTCTCCGGTTAACTCGTCAATATTTCCGAGACTATTTCGGAGTGACTCAATGCTTTGGGTAAGGTTGTCTCTATTCTGCTCGTTAAAAACCTTGGCAATAACCTCAAGGGCAATTTCCATATCCTCCATTAAGCGCTCAGCTTTTTCCTTAATAGGCACCATTTCAAACACAAGCTGATCGAGCAAGCCAGTTTCAATTGAGGAGGTTAGCGTATCGCCTGATTGGTGGAACTCATCATTGGGAGTTACCTCAAGCCTTATGGCTTTACCTCCCATTAAATCGGCGCTAATAAGCTTAACAATTGAGTTGCGGGGAATTTGATACTTTTTTTCGACAAGAAGCGTAACTATTAGTCTTCCAGTATGTCCTTCTTCAAACTTAATGCTTTTAACCAAACCTACCTTGTATCCACTAAGTAAAACATCGTTTGTTGGCTTTAATCCATCAACCCTATTGAAAACGGCATAGTATGTATTTGTGCGGCTAAAAATATTTTTCCCTTTCAAAAAGTTTACACCCCAAAAAAGAACTGCAAGACAAATAACAGCAAATATTCCAATTTTGGCTTCTCTAGTAATTCTCATCTCAAATAATTTTAGTTCTTCGATAGTTGTTTCGCTTTGCTTAATGGTATAGGCTTACCATCTTGAAAGGCAATAATAAATGCATCGGGGAAAAGCTCTCGAACTTGGTCGCAAACAGCTGAAATAGCAGTATACGTTTTTTCGTTTCCTACTAAATACTTGTACATGTCATCAACAGGAAACTCTTCTACCTCTTTTATATTTTTAAAAAAAGGATCGTTAGTGGCAACACGGTTTCGCGATGCAGTAATTTGAACTTTATAGCTTATGCCATTCGCAAAAGTTGCCTCTTTATGCTCAGGATTCTCGTTCCAACTAGCGCTTATAGTTGATGATACCTGATTGGAACCCTGACTGAGGCTACTATCAAAGGAGTTTTCAGCAGCAAAGCTGCTTCTCTGCTCAATTTGCTCCTTGTACGATCGGAACGCCCTAAATACTGCAGAGGCTAGGTACGTTTGACCCTCTTCGGTTATTAAATAATCCTCCTCTTTAGGGTTGCTTAAAAACCCGAGCTCGACCAAAACGCTGGGCATCGATGTTTTCCAAAGCACAATAAAACCTGCTTGCTTAACTCCCCTATCTCGTCGGCGGGCTCTTTCCCTAAACTCATCTTGCACAAGGCTTGCCATATTAAGGCTTTGATCGAGGAAGGTATTTTGCATTAGGCTAAAAATAATAAACGACTCCGCTGAGTTTGGGTCATATCCTTCGTATTTAGAGGAGTAATCTTCCTCATAAGCAATAACAGCGTTTTCGCGCATTGCCACATCGAGGTTTCCTTCGGATTTGTGCAAACCCATAACATACGTTTCGGCACCGTAAGGAACCCTACTAGGATTAGCATTGCAATGGATAGAAATAAACAAATCGGCACCGCTCTCATTGGCAATCTTACTTCGCTCATCGAGCGGAACAAACACATCCTCTTTACGTGTGTATATAACCTCAACATCGGGGAAACTTTGCTCAATATACCCTCCTACCTTAAGAGCCACGGATAGCACGATGTCCTTTTCTAAAGATTTTTTTCCAACTGCACCAGAGTCCTTACCCCCATGCCCAGCATCGACAACAACTTTTTTAAGCTTATAGGCTTCTGGACCAGAATCATTTCCATAGCAAAACGAGCTAGCAATCAGGCTAAATACTACTAACCCTATTAGCTTCGTTAATGTTGTTGTGTATTTATTTATAAAATGCATGTGCTCAAAGATTGATTTTTTAGTAGTTTTGAGCTCTAATTAGCGGTTACATTTCACAAAAATAGTACTAAAATTGTATTTCAAGGCTGTCATTGCTCTTTTTCTTTCACTTTTAGCTGTTAGCCAAGCATCTGCAAATGCTTTAACAGCTAGCATTTCCAATTTCCATTTTCAGCTACCCGATTCAGCTAGTATTGAAGTAGATGATGGTTTGTTAGCAAAAGATACAATTATTTTAAATCCTGACACTTTACTTACGGATTCCACAAACTTAAATGCAACCGATGAGGATGATATGCCCTTAAAGGATCCAATTTTTCACGATGCAAAAGATTCTTTGCTCTACTCCATAGATGGGAAAAAAGTTTACATGTATGGCGATGCAGTTGTTAAGCACCAGAAAATGGAGCTAAAAGCGGCATACATTGAGTATAACATGGAAAACAACCTTGTTTTTGCCAAGGGCATGCCCGATTCGACCGGAGCCATTGTAGGCAAACCCGTTTTTGTTGAGGGTGGCAAAACCTTCCGAATGGAGGAGATGCACTATAATTTCGATTCGAAAAAGGCCAAAATTACTGGAGTTATTACCGAAGAGGCTGGCGGGTTTTTACATAGCCACGATACGAAGCTAATGCCCGATAAATCGATAAATATTGCTGGAGGCAAGTTCACAACCTGCGATCAAGATCATCCGCATTTTTACATTGCCATTACCAAGGCAAAAGTATTGCCCGGAAACAAGCTAATAACTGGCCCCGCTTATGTTGTAATTGAAGATGTTCCATTCCCTTTGATACTCCCCTTTGGATTTTTCCCAAACAGAAAAGGTCGATCATCTGGCTTAATAATCCCTGAATATGGCGAGGAGCGTAACCGAGGGTTTTTTCTGAGGAATGGAGGGTTCTATCTGGGCCTTAACGATTACTTTGACCTAAAACTTACTGGGAGTATCTACTCGAAGGGTTCGTGGGCAGCAAATGCCCAAACAACATATCGTAAACGGTATAGGTATTCGGGTAGCTTCTCGCTTGCCCTCTCGCAGAATGTGGTAGGCGAAAAAGGCTTCGACGATTACTTCAAAAATCAGTCGTACTGGCTAACATGGAACCACTCGCAGGATCCAAAAGCAAATCCGAACTCAACATTTTCAGCCCGACTTAATCTCGGATCGCCCAGCCACAACAGGTACAATGCACGTAGCGTTAACGACCTTTTAGCGGGGTCAATTTCATCGAGCGTTGCTTACTCAAAGGTATGGGCTGGAACTCCTTTTAGCATGTCGGCCTCAATGAACCATTCGCAGAATAACCTCGACAGCACAATAAATGTAGGTTTCCCTAAGGTTTCGTTTAACATGAATAGGGTATATCCGTTTAAGCGAAAAAATAACCTAGGCGCACCTGCATGGTACGAAAAAATTGGCCTTTCGTATTCGGGTAATCTCGACAATAGCGTTAACACCAAAACCGACTCAATTCTTACAAAAAGCACCTTCGATAAGATGCGAAATGGAGTGCAACATCGCATACCAATATCAACATCGTTTAACATTCTCAAATTTATAATGGTTAGCCCAAGTGCAAACTATAGCGAAAATTGGTACACAAAAACCATAGAAAAACGCTGGGATGAAGAAGAAGAGAGGGTTGTAAAAGATGAGGTTTCGGGCTTTAAGCGCGCATGGCAATACAACACTTCCGTATCGATGAGCACAAAGCTTTACGGAATGTTCTCGTTTAAGTCAACCTCAAAGGTACAGGCCATAAGGCATGTTATGACGCCCTCCGTGTCACTATCCTATCGGCCCGATTTTAGCGAGGAATCGTACGGATTTTACAAAGAGGTTATTACGCCAACCGACACGCTTAAGTACTCAATATTTGAAGGAAGCCTTTACGGTGGGCCAGGTTCGGGCAGAAGTGGATCAATCAACTTCTCGCTTGGCAATAACTTGGAGATGAAAGTTCTAACACCTCAAGATACAGCATCAAATACTAAAAAGATAAAGATACTTGAGAGCTTTAACTTCTCCACATCGTATAATATGCTAGCCGACTCAATGAACTGGAGCCCAGTTTCGTTTAGGGCTCGAACTACCCTTTTCGAAAAGTTTAACATCAACTTTTCCAGCTCGTTCGATCCTTACGCACTAGATGAGGAAGGGAATAGATACGATAAGTATCAGTTTCAGGTCGATAAAACGCCTTTTAGGCTAACCAATGCCAGAGCGGGTATCAGCTTTTCACTTCAAGGGGGAAAGGGTGATGGTTCAAGTCAGAGAGATCAAAGCTCATTTAGTGGCGATAACTTTAATGGTGCAAATGGTTTGAACCCCGATGGAACCCCTTTTGGTCAAGGATTAGATACCGGATTTGAGCAAGAATACGTTGACTTCGATATCCCCTGGAGTGCACGTTTCGACTATACCTACTCCTACAGCAAACAACGTTTTGATAAAAGCATAACCCAAAGCATGAGCTTCTCAGGTAATATTAGCTTATCTCCAAAATGGAAAATTGGATTCTCGTCGGGCTATGACTTTAAGAATCGGAAGCTAACCACTACATCAATGAATATTTATCGCGACTTACATTGCTGGGAAATGCGTGTGACCATTATCCCATTTGGCTTTATGAAAAGCTACAGCTTCCAAATAAACGTAAAATCGGGTACGCTACGCGACCTTAAATACAACAAGAGCCAAAGCAGATACGATTACTAATACATATTTTGTAAAACCAAATAACTACTATTATGAAGAAGATAATTAATACCGAGAATGCACCCAAAGCAGTTGGCCCCTATAGCCAAGCTGTTGAAACCAATGGTTTAGTTTTTATTTCAGGGCAAATTCCTGTAGATCCATCAACGGGGAAAATTGTTGAGGGAGGTATTGAAGCACAAACCGAACAAGTGCTTAAAAATATGGGAGCCATACTTAAAGAGGCTGGCTTAACCTACGCAAATGTTGTAAAAACAACTTGCCTGCTAAGTGATATGGACAACTTTGTGCCCATGAATCAGGTTTACGCTAAGTATTTTACCGAGGATATGCCTGCTCGCGCAGCTTATGGTGTAGTTAAGTTACCTCTTGGCGTAATGGTTGAAATTGAGGCAATTGCCGCTCGATAGTTTTTTATTGCATAAAAAAAACCTTGGCAAAATTGCCAAGGTTTTTTTTATGCTTTTTGTAGGGCTATGCTTCTACTCTGAAACCACTTCAAACTCAAGGTTAACCTTAACCTCACGATGCAGCTTAATTTCTGCAGTATAAGTTCCGGCTTCCTTAATTTGCTCGTCCTTAATGCTAATGTTTTTACGCTCAACCTCAAAACCTTGTTGGGCCAACGATTCTGCAATTTGAATTGTATTAACAGAACCGAATATTTTACCAGTTGAACTAGTTTTAGCTCCAATGGTAATTTTAACGCCCTCAAGTTTTTTAGCAATAGCCTCGGCATCGGCTTTAACTTTAGCCTCTTTATGAGCTCTTTGCTTAATATTCTCGGCAAGAACTTTTTTTGCCGATACTGTTGCAGCAATTGCAATACCCTGAGGAATAAGATAGTTGCGAGCATATCCGTTTTTAACGATAACAATATCGTCCTTATGTCCCAAGTTAGGGATATCTTGTTTTAGTATGATTTCCATCGCTATTCTCTCCTATGTTTACTTCAACAAATCGGTTACAAATGGCAGCAGCGCTAAATGACGAGCCCTTTTAACTGCAGTGGCTACTTTACGCTGATATTTAAGTGAAGTACCAGTTAGGCGGCGAGGTAAAATTCTCCCCTGCTCGTTTAAGAACTTCTTAAGAAACTCAGGATCTTTGTAATCGATATACTTAATCCTATTCTTTTTAAAACGGCAGTATTTTTTCTTTTTAACATCTACCGTTGGGGGCGTAAGGTACCTAATTTCACTCTGATTCTGACTCATGGTTTACTCCTCCTTTTGTTTTGATTCAACTTTAGCTTTTCTCTTCTTCTCGGCATACTCAACGGCATGCTTATCCATGCGGAAAGTTAAAAAGCGAAGCACGCGCTCGTCGCGACGATATTGCACTTCAAGCTTTTCAATTAAATCACCTTGAGCTTTAAACTCAATGAGGTAGTAAAACCCTGTAGATTTCTTTTGAATGGGGTAGGCCAATTTTTTTAATCCCCAGTTCTCTTCGTGTACAATCTCACCGCCATTATCGGTGATAACACTTTTGAACTTGTCAACCGCTTCCTTCATCTGGGCCTCAGACAAAACGGGAGTTGCAATGAAAACGGTTTCGTACTGATTTAACATAGTTTAAACTGTTTAGTTAAAAATTACAATTAGCCCGCAAAAGTACTACTAAAAATTATTTAGTCAAAACATTTAACTGCTTTAAATGCAAAAAATCTTTTATAATCTTTGCAAAAAATAGCCAAACAATGCCTACGAAAAAACCAAGCTATATATGCGAGTGCAAAACAGTATACCTAAGCGAGATAGTTAGAGCGATCCGAAAGCATAATGCCGAAACCCTACTCGATATTCAAAACATTACCAAAGCTACAACAGGATGCGGACGCTGTAAAAATCAAGTTGAGTATATATTGGGAAAAGAGTTAGAGCAGAAGCGTAAAGCGGGTTATCAGCTCAGGCTAAAGCTTTAGCGTATTGACTTGCTTTCGGCAACAATATCGAGCAATACTCTGTAATCGTTTACTTTTCTCATATTGCCAATCTTTTGGTACGAAAGCATAAGGCTGGCAATTAGCTGCGAGATGGTTGTTCGGTTTGAGCATGGATAAAAGTACTCCTTCTTATGCTCAATGCCATTCTGCTCCAAAAACTGTTCAATCTCTTTTTTGCCTAAAACAGTACCCCGGTTAAACGGGTTAACGTAGAAAAGCACGGAACGATCGTTGCCTTTGTCTCCTGCAGATTGATGATATCGATCTTCGTAGGCGAGCAGAAAGTTTTTAGGTAGGCTAACCCCAAACACAGGCATTCCTAAACGTTGCGCAAGAACCGAATATAGAATTGACAGGATAACCGGTCCTCCTTTTTTTGTATCTATGAGAGAGTTTAAGTAATGATTATTGGGTTCGAAAAAATTTTCGGTATTGCCCGAAAATTTGTAAACCCCGAATAGGATATGATTTATTACCTTCACCTTTTCCAAAGCAGTTAGGCTTTCGTTAAGCTCTAGCCAAATCTTTTGTTTTATCT
>Ga0334900_1003914_pt1 | contig 10982 bp, 8 predicted proteins | sample GraSluR3_MG_2_FD_207231 | JGI IMG/M metagenome (GOLD analysis project Ga0334900, IMG submission 207231) | Sludge microbial communities from methane-producing bioreactor in Wageningen University, Netherlands - Granular Sludge_31_08-R3 | ecosystem: Engineered > Bioreactor > Anaerobic > Unclassified...
GATTGTCCCTGCAGAAAGCCATTCATGGCAGTGGGCAATAATTTTCTCATCGACGATCTTTTCAACTTCGCGAAGAAGCGCGCCAACTGCGCTTGACCAGACCATAGGAACATCATAATCGTGATAGGCAGAGCCAAGCGAGTCAATGCCGTACTCTTCCCAATATCTCTTCTTAAGCTCGTCATTCCTGTATGAAAAGCCTTCATATTCGATAAGGATTGTGCTTGGCTCGCCCGGCACAAGCCACTTGCCAAACCTGCACAGGATTCCTAAAGGCTTAACCCTCTCAAAAGCCTCTTTTAGAAAGTCAGGCGCAGAGTGCTGCACAAACTCGCCTCGCGCCTTGTCCTTAATGTAAGGGCCAATTGTAAAGTATTTCTTCTTAAACTCGCTGCAGGCATACCTGGACTTTGAGCTTAGCACAGTGTTTATCCCGCCAACTTTGTTACACACTTCCCAGGAAATCTCAAACAGGTACATCTTTCAGCTTAAACCTTTGCCTTTCTCTTGACAATCTCCCTCAGGATAATTACCTGCACGTCCCTTTTGCTGTTTGCAGAGAGCAGGCGTGTTGCGAGCTCATTTTCCTTAAACGCATCCTTTATCCAGTTGTAAAAGTCATTCCTGTCCTGGTTTACATGATGGCAGAAAGCTCCGTCATCCATTGTTTCCAGCGCATCAACGAGGTCTATCAGGCTTTTTATTACTGTTCCGTCTACTCCGAGGAAGTACTTCTCCGGTTCTGTCTCCTTTAGGAGATTTGCTTTTTTTTGGGTTTTTCTTTTTGCTGTTGGCATTTTTTTTCACCTTCCTGCCATTGTTAATAAGGCGCAGCCTTATATCCTGAAGGCAGTTCATATAGTAAATGAAAGCCTCGTACGGGCTCTCATAAAGCTTGTTAGTTTTGGAGAAAGGACTTTCAGTTTCATCATTCACAGCCATTGAGCTGAAGTGCTCTGAGTCAAGAAGCAGCCTCCAGTTTTCTAGGACTTCTTTGTCCTTTGACTTCTTGACATGGCTTTCAATCGCGTATATCTTTTTCACCGCAGACTGCTGCATTGTGTTGTAGCCAAGCGGGTTGTTTTTCTCAGGAGAATCCTCTATCAGCACAGGAAACAGCACATCAATGTCCCTGGAAGGCTTAAGCTTCTTCCTTGCTTCAGAAGGAAGCACAAAAGATTCCCTGAATTTGCCAAGCTTTGCTATTGCAGTCAGGAACTTAATGATGTTTCCTTCATTCTCCTGATTGCATGCAACCTTTTCAAGGTCAATAAGTATGCTCACAATATCCCCTTTCTTGGAAGCCAGCCAGGAGTTAAGCTTTTTCTCATTGATTTTCCACTCATCCCATCTCTTGTCCCTGAACCTCTTTATCACATCTTCAGAAAGAATCTTGTTGATAAACAGTATGCTTGACTTTGTTTTTTTGTCTTTGAAAAGAAAGTTTGGCTCTGCATTCTCAGGAAGCTTTTCAACACCGTGAGTAATTATCCCGGTTATCCCTGCTTTTTTTGCCGAGTCAGGAATATCGTTAAAGTAAACTCTGGACGTATTGAGCATAAATGAAGGCTCTTTCCCGAAAAGGCTCTTAGCTTTTTTCATGTTAAGCTCAAGCTGATCTTCAAATTCTCCTCTTGAGCTTAGAATGGAAACCGAATTGTAGAAAGTCTGTGAAACGATTTCAATCCTTTCATGCTTCAGTAATTTTTTAAAACTATTTAATGTGTTTTTGTTCCCGGATTCAAGCATGCCAATAAAGGTTCCGGAAAGGCTGAATGAGGCCTTAAAGCCAGGGTTGGCCTTAAGAATCTTTAGCAGGCACTTAGCCACAGGCTCATAAACATCCTCGCATGCAGCCCTGAAAGCGGTTTCAGTCCTCTTCCTGTCAAAATAATCACTATTGAGCCCAATATCGAATATCGTGTATTCCCTCAGCCTCACTGGCTGGTGTGCCCTGAAAATTAGGTTTACAAGCATCCTAAGACTTCCTCATAGCATCTTTTTACCTTCGCTGCTGTCTTGTCCCAGTTGATATTTGTCACTTCAATGAAACCGTGATGCTTAAGGGTGCTTTCCAGCTCTTTGTGCTGAAGTATTGATACAATGTGGTTTGCCATCTTCCTGGTGTCCCAGAAGTCCACCTTCAGGCAGTGGTTCAGCACTTCAGAAACCCCTGACTGCTTTGATATTACCACAGGGGTTCCGAGAGAAATAGACTCAAGAGGGGTGATGCCGAAAGGCTCAGAGACAGAAGGCATAACATACACATCAGCCATAGTGTACATCTTCTTGAGCTCATCACCTTTAAGGAACCCGGTAAACACAATCTTGTCTGACAGGCCCAGCTCAGCGCTTCTCTGGATCATCCAGGGCAGCTTGTCTCCGCTTCCTGTGACGATAAACTTGACATTCTTGATATAGTCAGAGACAAGTTTGGCTGCTTCCACAAAGTACTCTGGCCCTTTCTGTATGGTAATCCTGCCCAGGAACAGTACAACCTTGTCTTTTGGGAAAACCCTGACACCATAGTCCTTTGGAACATTTTCCAAGACCACCCCGTTGTGGGCTACCCTTAGCCTGCTTTCAGGAATCCCGTACTTGCCGCACACAACGCTTTTTGTATAGTTGCTCACTGCGACAATCAGGTCGGCATTGTCAAACCCCTGCTTTTCAATGTTGTACACATGGGGGTTAATCCCTATTACGCCCCTATCGAACTCGGTGGCATGTATGTGCAGCACAAGCTTTTTTCCGGTAGCTTTTTTTAGAGCAATCCCTGCAAGGTAAGTCATCCAGTCATGGGCATGAATCACATCAAAATCCTCATCCTTGCAGATGTCAAGCACCCTTCTTGCAAAAGCCTCAACCTCTTTAATCAGGTTTTTCCCGTAGATTTCAAAGCAGCTTTTCCTGTCCTTGCCAAACACAAGGCTTTCCTTTGAAAAGCAGTCATGGTATGGAATCAGCTCAGACTGGACTTTTATCAGCTTGAGAATATGGTCATAGTCAATCTCTGCATTGAGCAGGTTGACAAAATTGTATTTGTGCGTATAAGGCGCCTTTGGAATAACAAAAGTAACCTGCACTCCCAGGGAAGCCAGTGACCTGGTGAGCCCATAGCAGGCAGTACCTAATCCCCCGGCACTATAAGGAGGAAATTCCCATCCAAGCATCAGCACTTTCAATTTAATCATTACCTTCTTTTATCTTTTTAAAAGCCCTATTCCCCTCTCCGATATAGTTTTTTATAAACTACTTTTTAAAAAATAAAGCCCTTTTTATTTATGTCTTGTTTATCACTAATGAGTTTTGATTTCTAAATCTCTGCCTCTTTTAAAAAAGGCTTTTGACATCAGCCAGGGATTATTCTTTTGCAAGGCCTAAACTAGCATCCCGGAAAAAAGCGCTTTGAACGCAAAGCTCAGGAAGTAGTAAAGTGTAAGCGTTATTAAAATGAATAAAGGAATCTGCCTTAGCCCTTCCTTCAGGTTGCCTTTTTTTATCATCGAGATAATCGACGCTGAAAAGGTAGAAGTAATTATTAAGCTTAAGTAAACAAAAAACTTGAAATCCCCGATATTGACTGAATTTCCTGTTCCGATCTGAAGAATGGAGCTAGAAGCAGCAGTTGAATCAATAGTAACATTTGCCATTACCTCATTCATAATGGTTATTATCTGTGTAGAAAGCGCAAAAAGCATGGGAGCAGCAACAACAGTTGCAAAAGAAATGAATATAACATATGTTGTTACAGAGGACGCAAGCTCTTTCCTTATGGTGTTAGACTCGTAGATGTCGTTTGCTACCTTTGCAAGAAGCTCGGCAATCTCCCCTCCGGAATTAAGGCTTTCCACGATGAGCGATATGGACCTTGCAAGAAGCTTTGAGTTGTACCTTGATGCAAATTCTGTAAGGGCTTCCTGCAGCTCAAACCCTGCCATTGTTTTTTTCCCTACTTTTTCAATCTCTTTTGCAAGCACAGTAAAGTTTGGCTTGACAGCAAGGTAAAGCGCCCGGTCTATAGACATGCCTGCTTTGATGTTGTTTGAGGCAAGCTGAAAAAAGTCAGGCAGCACCTTCTCAATTTCCCTGGCCCTCATAAAGCTTGTGACATCAAGAAAAACCAGCACAACAAGGTAAATTACGCAATAGGTTATTAAGCAGAATACCGGAAAGATTACTGCGGAAAGAATTAAAATTGCGACCTGACTTATTCCCAGGGCAAAAAGGTATATAAGAAAGATGACGGTTTCAAGAAAGCCTGCAATTACGCTTGTCCAGAACATATGCGACTTTATCTTTTCAAGGTTAATCTTGTATCCCGAGTAAACCAGAAATTCCTTAAGCTTCTTGTTTTTCACCTTTTTAGACATGAACCTTTCCCTGAGCGGCTTTTCAGGAGCCCTTTTCTCTTCCTTCTTTTTTTGGGTTTTTTTCATGTTTTCTTGGTTTTATTATTTTCTCTTATTTCCTGCTAAAGCTCTAATGCCGGCCTGATAGTCTTGATAATGGAAATGAATATGAACTGCACAAACCCAAGAAAGAAAGCAGCCAGCATGAAAAGGCTCCTGGTTATTTCAATTCCCATAAACAGCCCGAAAATCACGCCTATTGTTATCCCGAGTGAAGGGATTATCACGGCAACGGTCATGTAGAACATTGCGAGCGGGTTGAGCTTTTTTCCGTATTCCTGCACTTCGATCATCTGCTCTTTCAGAATCTGGTCAGTAACTGACTTTAGAGCCTCACCTATATCAGCCCCGGTGCCGATGGAGTTCAGAATCTGCCAGAGAATCCTATTAAGCCTTTGGGAAGGGCTGTTCATAATGATGGAGTTTATTGCGTCCTCGAGATTCTGCCCAAGGTCGACATCATCAATGATTTTCATGAAATATTTTCCAATTGAAGGATAGTATTTTGCAGCGTTCTTCAGGGAATTGTAAAGCGAGACACCTGAGCTCATCTCAATTATGATAAACCTTGATGCAAAGACAATCTCCTTGTTAATCTCTTTCTCAGTCTTAATAATCCTATAATCAGGAATCCTGAGAAAGAGCATAAAAAAGACAGCAAAGCTGATTATGAATGAGAAAAGCACAAAGCCTAGCGAGCCATCAAACTGAGACGCCGCTGCAAAAACAACAAAAGAGATAGCAAAGGCAAAAAGAAAGCTAAGAAAGGCAACCCTTTTGAAGAAATCCTTTGGCTTGTAGCTCATTCCAGCCTTCACAAGCTTTTGCTTGAGCTCAAGGCTTTTCCGTTGGGCTATTTTTTCAATCATCTTCCTTCAGAAGCCTGTTTGCACGGACTGCTTTCATCAGGTTTTCCTTGTCAGTATAAAACTCAGCCATAACCCTTCCCACTTCATCAACAGTGTTTATGTTCTTCTTTACAAGCCACTTGAGTATCCTCTCTTTTTCAGAAAGGTCTTTTGCTATCTCCGCTTTTGACAGGCCCGCAAAAAGCTCAATTTCCTCAGCAATCTTTTTTGACTTGAGAACCTCTTTAATTACATCCTTTTTTGTGTCTAGCTGAAAAAGAACGCTTACACTCCCGTCTTTTTGTATCTCTGCGACCTGAAAAGTCCTTCTCTTCCCAGTTCTTCTGTTCCTGTATTGAACTATTGCAAGTGAAATTGCCGGAATCATTTCCTTTGGCACGCTTATTGGCGGGCTTATAAGCCTGGTTTTTGTTTCGTTTGCATTGTTCGCGTGAATTGTAGCGTAAACAGAATGCCCGGTATGTATTGCCTCAAAGAGCACCTGGGCTTCCTCTTTTCTTCTTATCTCTCCAACAACTATCCTGTCAGGCCTCATCCTTAAGGAATTAATCAGCAGGTGAAGCATAGTTATTTCACCCTTTCCTTCAGGGTTTTTTGTCCTCGTAATCATGGGGAGCCAGTGCAGGTACTTAGGAAGCCTGATTTCGTGTGTGTCCTCTATGCTGATAATTCTCTGGTTGGGCGGGAAGAAGTTGCTTATAGCATTAAGCATGGATGTTTTTCCGGAAGCAGTCCCTCCTGCAATCAGCGCAGAGAGCTCATATTGTATGCATAGCCAGATGAATGCGGCTGCCTTTGGTGAGATTGTTCCTGATGAAATAAAGTCAGTGATAGTCCATGGTTTCGAGGCAAACTTTCTGAGAGTTATGGTATTCCCAAAGAGCGAAACAGGCGAAAGCGTGGCATTTACCCTGTCACCGCTTTCCATATTTGCGTCCATAAGCGGTTCGAGAACAGTTATCTGCCTTCCGACTTTTCTTCCGATCATGGAAGAGTAATGCTTTATCTGCTGCTCGCTTTCCACATTAATGTTGGTCTTAAGCCAGCCATGCTTCCTGTGGTAAACCCAAACAGGCTCTTCTGCATTGTTTACTGCAATCTCCTCTAGGTTTTTGTCAGAGTTGAGAAACTCCAGGTTGCCAAGGCCAAGCGCCTTTTGCACAAGGTAGCTTTTAAGGTACTTTTTTGATGAATGCTCTATGTCAGGGAAGTGCTTTTCAATGAGAAAGTCAATTGTCTCAAGAAAAATCTTGCCGATGCTTTCTCTTTTGCTGATATCAGCAATCTCAGTAATCCCAAGGTTTACCTCGTTTATCAGCTCATCCCTGATTTTGTCAAGGACAAGCTCAGTTGTCTCGCTGATATTTGCAACAGAAACCTCGTAGATTGGAACAAACTCATTTTTTTTTTTGATGATTCTTACATTTATCGGGACGTTGTTTGACTCGAAGCTGTATTTGTCAATTTCTTTTGCTTGCTTCATCTGGATTTACCCCTTAACTTTCTTTTTCAGGTTTTTCAAATCTTCATCAATTGTATCTTTTAGCTTTTCGATGCTTGAGAAATGCTGCTTGATATCCTGCATGTGTCGGTTGTACTCGCCCTTATTTGTAACAAAAGCAACAATCTTGATTTTCTTTTCAAAATTTGAGATTTTCCTGTTCAGCTCAGAAAAGTCTTTCTCAACCTTATTTATAAAAACTACAAGGCTGTTCATTTTGCTCATGAACTCCTCAAACCTGGCTACAGACCTTTTAAGCTGCTCTTTCTCTTTCTCATCAATATTTATTTTGTTTTCAATCTGGTTAAAGAAAAATTTCAGCCTGTTTTCGCTCTCCTTTTCAGACTTTGCAAGGCTTTCCTGAAGCTTCTTTAGCTCGTGCTTGCCTTTATCAATTCTTCCGGAGACCTTTTCAAGATTCTTTTTGATGTCCCCAAGCTGCTCTTTTGAATAAGCCTCTTTTCTCAGGCCCTCATGAAGCCTCTGCTCAATTGAGGCAACAGACGAAAGCAGCGAGGAAAGCTTTTTCTTAATCTCGTTTTCTTTCCGAGTCAGGCTCTTTTTCTCTGTTTCAATCTCCTTAAGGGATTTTTCCTTCTCGCTGAATTTTTGAACCAGCTTGCTGTATTCCTTTTCCTCTTCCTGCATCTTTTCGAGCAGCTCGTTAATCTTTTTTTCATATGCACTGGATGAAGAGGCAAACTCAGCCTTAATCCTTGATTTCTTTTCATCCAGGCTTTTTACAGCATCAATCTCCTTGCTAAGGCTGCTTGTGCTTTTTTCTATATCATTTTTGACTTTCTCGAACTCTTCTTTAAGGGCAGAAAACTCGTTTCGCCTTTTTCCCATAATGTTTGAAATAGTAAGAATCTTTCTGAGCAGGGTCTCCTTGCTTTTCTGGACCTCCTCTTTTTGTATCTTTATGTCTTTTTCGCTTGTTTCATTAAGCACGAGAATCTGGTTTCTTATCCCATACTCTATTTTGATGATTTTCTCTTCATTTAGAAAATCAGCCCACTCGTTGATTACAGTCACAGGAAGAGAGAGATGTTTTGCAGCATCCTTCATGGAAATCTTCTTTTTCTGCTTGAGGAGCTCTAGCAGCTTGTCCACACCAGTAAGAATGTCTTCAGCCATTTTCGGTTTCACTTCTTTGCCTTTTAAAAAGATTTGGCATTCACCTGAAAAAGTAACAGAAGCCATTTGTTGTTTTTAGGCCTGCGTTGAATCCGAAAACTTTAAATATTTGCAACCTTTCCGTTCATTTAAGACCAACAGCGTCAAGTTAAACTCAACAAAAGGCAAAAGAAAATGAGCCATAACTCTAAGGTTTCAAAGAAAAATCATATTGAGGAAGAAAAAAAGCCCGCCTCGCAAAAAAACCACAAAGGAGAGGAAAAGGAAAGCCTTGATGAGCTCAAGGCAAAAATCAGCAGGCTTGAAAAAGAGAATGCTGAGCTTAACAGCTTGGTAAAAAGGGTTGCAGCTGACTTTGACAATTATAAAAAGGCAGTGGAAAGAGAAAGAGACAAAAGCGCTTTGTTGTCCTTGAAGAGATTCATCTTAAAGCTGCTTACTGTAATTGATAACTTTGAGCTGGCCTTAAGGGATTGCCAGGCAAAAATCAATGAGGACCAAGAGGCGAAAGAAGCGCAGGACCCATTTAGGAAAGGGGTAAAGATGATTTATTCCCAGCTTTTGGCTCTGCTTGAAGAACAGGGAGTAAAGCCATTTGACCCCCTGGGGCAGGAGTTTGACCCACAGTTTCACGAAGTGATTTTTACCAGGGAGTCAGAAGAAGATAATGAGCATAATGTTATTGAGGTGGTCCAGAAAGGCTATCTTATGAATGGCCTGCTGTTAAGGCCGGCAAAGGTTATTGTTTCAAAAAGAGGTGAAGAACATGGGAGAAAAAATACTGGGAATTGATTTGGGAACAACATTCTCTGCAATTGCACTGCTTGAAGGCGGCAAGCCAACAATCATCCAGAATGCAGAAGGAGAAAGGACAACAGCTAGTGTAGTCCACATAAAAAACGATGAGGTTGTTGTAGGGACCCCTGCAAAAAGGCAGGCTATTGTTAACCCTGACCATACAGTCATGAGCATAAAGAGGCACATGGGGGAAGACCATAAGGTTAAGATAGATGGAAAGGAATATACTCCGCAGCAGATTTCTGCATACATCCTCCAGAAGCTAAAAAAAGATGCTGAAGACTACATTGGGGAAAAGATAACAAAGGCAATTATAACCTGCCCAGCCTATTTTACAGATTCGCAAAGGCAGGCAACAAAGGACGCAGGAAGGATTGCGGGACTTGAGGTTTTGAGGATTATCAACGAGCCGACAGCAGCAGCCCTTGCATACGGAATTGACAAAAGCAACGACCACCGAGTGCTTGTGTTTGACTTTGGCGGAGGCACGCTTGATGTTTCTATTCTTGAGCTTGGAGATGGCGTTTTTGAGGTAAAAACAACTTCAGGAAACAACCATCTTGGCGGAGATGACATAGATAGGAGCATAATGGACTGGCTTGTTGAAGAGTTCAACAAGGAAACTGGGATTGACCTTGGAAAAGACAAAATTGCGCTTCAGAGGCTTAAGGAAGCAGCTGAGCAGGCAAAGAAAGAGCTTTCAAGCAAGCTGGAAACAGAAATAAGCCTGCCTTTCATCACAGCAACAGACAAAGGGCCGCAGCACCTTAACAGGAAGCTCAGCAGGGCAAAGCTGGAAAAAATCATGGCTCCTTTGCTTGAGAAAGCCAGGGCTCCGCTTGAGCAGGCAATGAAAGACGGGAATTTCAAGTCAGAAGACATAGATAGGGTAATCCTTGTAGGAGGAAGCACAAGGATTCCGGCAGTCCAGCAGATGATAAAAGAGGTTGTAAGCAAAGAGCCGGAAAAAACAGTAAACCCTGATGAGGCAGTTGCATTGGGAGCAGCAATCCAGGCAGGAGTTCTTTCAGGAGAAGTAAAGGATGTTCTCCTTCTTGATGTAACGCCATTAAGCCTTGGAATTGAAACACTTGGCGGAGTAATGACAGTGCTTATACCAAAGAATACAACAATACCAACAAGAAAGAGCAAGATATTCACCACAGCAGGAGACAACCAGACAGCAGTAACCATTAGGGTGTTTCAGGGAGAAAGGCCGATGGCAGAGGACAATAAGCCCCTTGGCCAGTTTGACCTGGTAGGAATACCCCCCGCTCCAAGAGGAGTTCCCCAGATCGAGGTAAGCTTTGACATAGATGCAAATGGCATACTCCAAGTATCAGCAAAAGACCAGGCAACAGGGAAGCAGCAGGACATAAAGATTACAGCAACCACAAACCTCACTGAAGAAGAGATAGAAAAGATGAGGAAGGATGCAGAGTCATACGAAAAGCAGGACAAGGAGAAAAAGAAAAATGCAGAGATTCTGAACAACGCAGACGCACTGATCTTCTCGCTTGAAAAAACCCTGAAAGAGATAGAAGGCAAGGCAGACAAGGCAAAGTTGGACAAGATTAAGTCAAAGCTCAATGAGCTAAAGCCAAAAGTTGAGGAAGCAGCGAAAAAAAAGGTTTCCCTGGTGACAGAATCGGAGATTAGCGAGATAAAAAAGCTGACAGACGAGATAAACAAGCAGATGCAGGAAATCTCAACAGAGCTTTACAAGCAGCAGAGCGCCCAGGCGCAAAAGCAGCAAGAAAGCGAGGCAGGAAAGGACAAAAAAGAGAGCTCTGGCAGCAAAGACAGCGATAAAGATAAAGAAAACGCCAAAGACGCTGATTTCAAGGAAGACAAACCATAAAGCTTTTTATTTGATTCTTGTTTCTTTATTTAAAATTGGCTAAAACATGGCAAAAGACTACTATAGTATTCTGGGACTAAGCAAGGATGCAACCAAGGAAGACATAAAGAAGGCTTATAGGAAGCTTGCAAAACAGTATCACCCTGACCTGAACAAAAGCAATGAAGCCTCGCAAAAGTTCAAAGAAGTCAATGAGGCAGTATCTGTGCTTCTTGATGATGAAAAAAGAAAGCAGTATGACCTTTACGGCAAGACCTTTGAAGACTCTTTCTCGCAGCGTGACTTTGACTTTAGCACAGGGCCAGACTTTGGCTTCGGCGACTTTGGCTTTGATGACATATTTGATATGTTTTTTACAGGCGGCACAAGGCAGTCTCGAAGAAGAGCGTCGCGCGACAGAGGCG
>Ga0334900_1003917_pt1 | contig 10973 bp, 8 predicted proteins | sample GraSluR3_MG_2_FD_207231 | JGI IMG/M metagenome (GOLD analysis project Ga0334900, IMG submission 207231) | Sludge microbial communities from methane-producing bioreactor in Wageningen University, Netherlands - Granular Sludge_31_08-R3 | ecosystem: Engineered > Bioreactor > Anaerobic > Unclassified...
CGCCCTTACGATCCAGTACCTGGAATGGATTCTCCGGCAGGATACCTTCGTCAACATAAGTGATCAGGAAGTTCCGCTCGGCATCATCCCGGCTGTAACCAAATGCCATCTGGGTCAGGTCGTTGGTGCCAAAGGAGAAGAACTCAGCCACTCCAGCGATCTCGCCGGCCGTCAGGGCAGCCCGCGGGATCTCAATCATCGTGCCAAATTTGTAGTCAAATTCAACACCCTTCTCCGACATGACTGTTTTACCGATCGCTTCCAGCTCTGGCTGAACATGGGTCAGCTCATTGATATGTCCGGTCAGCGGGATCATGATTTCAGGATGGACTTCAAATCCTTTCTTGGCTGCGTCGCTGGCGGCCTCAAAAATCGCCCGAACCTGCATACGCATGATGTCAGGATATACAATGCCCAGCCGGATACCGCGCAAGCCCATCATCGGGTTACTTTCATGCAGCTTGTTGACCGCATTGAGCAGGATTTCCTTCTCTTCCAGGCCCTCTGTTTCACCTTTGGTCCGCATCTGAGTGACCTCGACGAGCAATTCTTCCTGTGAGGGAAGGAACTCATGCAGCGGCGGGTCAATCAGCCGGATAATCACGGGGAGGCCGTCCATGACCTCAAACAATCCATAGAAGTCAGATCGCTGAGAGGGGAGCAGATTCTCAAGCGCAGATTTATAGGCCTTAACCGCAGCAGCTTTTTCCATGCCCTTTTTGGATTCCATGAGTTCTGCTTCAATGTTTTTGCGGGTCTCGTCGGTCATAGCCCGGCCGTCAATCTTGCCGGATTCAATGAAACCTTCCAGCCTTTCAACATTGTTGATCATGTTCTGGGCTTCTTCTGCATTCAGGATCATTTCCTGAACATAGGGCAATCGTTCTTCTTCAAAGAACATGTGCTCGGTCCGGCAAAGGCCAATCCCCTTCGCGCCAAACGTCCGTGCCCGCTGCGCATCCTTTGGATAATCAGCGTTCGCCCAAACTTCCAACCGGGCAATTTCATCCGCCCATGAAAGCAGGGTCATCAGTTCTTCCTGCTCCTCAAGATCGGGTGTTGTCAGATCCAGTTTGCCAAGATAGGCAACACCGGTGCTGCCATCGAGGGAAATCCAATCGCCTTCTTTGACCGTCTTTCCATTTGATGTCATCTCCCGCTTATTGCTGTCAATGGACATCATGGAAGCGCCAACCACACAGGGAACGCCAAACTGCCGGGCGACCACAGCAGCATGCGAGGTCGCGCCGCCTTCGCTGGTCAGAATACCTTTGGAGGCAAGCATACCGTGGACGTCATCCGGTTTGGTGAAAGGCCGGACCATAATGACATCCTGACCTTTTTCCTGTGCCATCTTTTCAGCCGTATCAGCATCAAAATAGACCTGGCCCACAGCTGCGCCGGGGGAAGCGTTCACACCCGATGCAAACAGCTTACCTGCTTCACGGGCTGCCTGCATGGTTTCCAGATCAAACTGTGGGTGCAGCATCTGGTCGACCTGTTCAGGTTCGACCCGCATAACAGCCGTTTCTTTGTCAATCACTCCCTCGTTGGCCATGTCAACGGCAATCTTGATCGCCGCTTTCGCAGTCCGCTTACCGCTCCGGGTTTGGAGCATCCAGAGTTTACCGTTTTCAATTGTAAACTCAACGTCCTGCATATCGTTATAGTGTTTTTCCAGCTTCTTTGTAATTTCCTGGAATTGATCATACACTACCGGGGTTTCTTCCTTCATCTCACGGATCGGCTTGGTGTTTCGAATGCCCGCCACCACATCCTCACCCTGAGCATTCATCAGAAACTCGCCATACAGAATCTTTTCACCGTTACCTGGGTCACGGGTAAAGGCAACGCCAGTGCCGGAATCCCAGCCCATGTTCCCGAAGACCATCGTCACGATATTGACAGCCGTACCCAGGTCATCAGGGATATTGGCGCGGCGGCGATAGTCAATCGCGCGCTTAGCATTCCAGGACTCAAAAACTGCTTTGGTGGCCAGTTCAAGTTGTTTGACCGGATCCTGAGGAAAATCGTATCCTTTAGCCTCTTTCACAACGGCTTTGAATTGTTTGGTCAGTTCCTTCCAGTCAGCGGCTTCAAGGTCGGTGTCGCTCTCAAAGCCTTTTTCCTTTTTGTAATCGTCCAGCACCTCTTCAAAGGCTTCATCCGAGATCCCAAGAACCACAGAGCCAAACATCTGGATCAGGCGGCGGTAAGAGTCATAAACGAACCGCTCATTCTCAGTCAATTTGACCATGCCCTCAGCCGTCTCATCGTTCAAGCCGAGATTGAGAACGGTGTCCATCATACCCGGCATCGACATCTTCGCACCGGAACGGCAGGATACCAGCAATGGATTGCCGGGGTCGCCGAATTTCTTGCCGGTTTGCTCCTCAACCGCCTTCATCGCTTCCAGAGACTGTTGCCACATCCCATCAGGGAAGGTTTGATCATCCTGATAAGCGATACAAGCTTCTGTGGTAATTGTGAAACCGGGGGGAACGGGCACACCAATCCGGGTCATCTCGGCCAGGTTTGCACCTTTTCCGCCGAGAACCGTCCGAACGCCATCCCAATTTCCAGCGTATTTTTCTGCTTGCTCAACTTCATTGAACAAGTACACCCATTTCTTTTCTGACATACTTCCTCCTAAAACTTTTTATATAATAAAACGCTTTACGCGTATTTAAGCTCTCAAAGATATGATTTTACCATGAAGAAGCGGAATCTCAAAAAATATCCTGTGAGGCTGGACCTGGATCTGCCTCATTTATTCACCCCCATCCATGGATCATTGAAAATTCCCGGACGACCATCCAGTGCGATCGCCCGGTTGGTTGAAATCCAAATCCAATCTCACCTTCAAGCGTGAACCGGAAAAACTGGTTGTCAATCCAAATCACCAACCCCAGCTTTCCTCGAGGAGATATCGAGGTTTTCAGGTGAATGTCCCCATCCACAAAAAAAGTCACCCTATCACGTTCCCATAACAACTCATAAGCGTGCCAATCATTCACACAAATGTCAATGGGCGCTGCTTCCTCCTGCACAAACCACCTCGACACCCTCCTGGCCCATTTGCGGCCGCCCTTCCAAAGGAGCAACGGCAGTCCGGGTATCGCGCCTAAACTGAATAGCGATGGGATCAGGGGAGAAGAAAATGTCTTTGCGTGGAAGCCTGAGGCAGGCTGATCATCCCGCAAGGAGAGAAAATTCCCGGACGATCCATAAAAGAACCAGGCAGCGTTCGGGAGTTCTGGCAGGACCCGGGACATGCCGCCCGCGCCAAACCCAAAGCTGAAAGGGTCATTCCACAGGCCAAACCCCCATGTGCCAGGCAAATCCGCCGCTGAAACCTGAGCTTCCAGATAAATTCTGATAGGTGGCTGATGTGGGAATCCCGATCTGGGGAGGTGCATGTAATCATCAATCTGCGCCAGCATATACCGTCCGTCCCCTAAGGCTGGAAGAGAAAAGAAACAGCCTGCCTCCAGAGACCCTTTGACCTCGCCGCCATTCACCGCTCTAACCTGGATCTCACCCATGATCCCTCCGTTCCATTAACAAGACAGGCAAGCTGTAATTCTCTCTGTCACATAAGAAAATTTTTGATTTGAACCCCGTTTTTTCGGCCTCAGCCTGAAAGAGTTCAGTGTACCTTTCACTCCCATCGGACAAAAACCACCTGGTCAGCCAGTTTTTCCAGCGGGATTTGAAACGGACACCCAATCCGACCACAACAACGCGTCCCGCCGGGGACAATACACGGTGGATTTCATTCAAGGTCGCTTTTTGGAGGATATAGTTCGAAGGAAAGGTTGAAACCACATTATCAAAAATTCCCGAATCAAAAGGCAAGGCATAACTGGACCCTCTGATCCGCCTGACCTGCACCCCCTGCCGCTCCAGCTTGCGGGTCGTCACCCGGTGCATTTCAGCTGACAATTCCAAACCAACGACGTTATAGCCTCTTTCAGCTATCGTCAACAACAACGCGCCGGTGCCAAACCCCAATTCCAGGATTGACCCGTCCTGCAAATAATCAAGCGCGTCCCGCCGCCATTGCGCCCACAACCCAAAACTCACCAGCCAGACAATAAAATCATAAGCCCAGGCAAAGGAATGATAGAGCAGCTCCGTCCCCCAAAGATAAGCCTTAAGCAGCCATCGAATGAATATCGAGTGTGAATCGTTCATACAGAAACCATTTTAACACGACAGTCTGGTATACAATATGAGGAGAGGCAATGCGATGTCAATTGATATTCTACCTATCCAACAAAACGATCTCCAGTCAATCCGCACCTATGCACAGGAGGTATGGGGAAGTGAGGACATTGTTGTCCATAACACCATATACAAGATCTCATCCTTGTCAGGCTTGAAAGCTGTATTACAGGATGAGATCACCGGTTTTCTGCATTACGAGATCCGCGATAATGCATGCGAGATCCTGACGCTGGCAAGTTTTCAGGAAGGCCAGGGCATAGGATCAGCACTGATAGCCGCTGTCCAGGAACTGGCTCAGGATCATGGCTGTCAAACACTTCATCTGATCACCACCAATGACAACCTGCATGCGCTCGGATTCTACCAGCGCCGAGGATTCTGTCTCACCCATGTTTACCCCGGACAGGTAACAATCTCGCGCAAACATAAGCCTTCCATACCCGATATCGGTGAAAATGGGATTCCAATCAGAGATGAAATCCGGCTGGAAATGCGACTGGAACCGAAGACTGGCGCTGAGAGTGAGTCCTGATGGCAAAGAAAGAGAAAATTCTCCTGACCTTTGTAATTCTGGCCCTGGCTATCTCAGGCTGCGAGCCGGCTGAAATTTCAGGACAAACCCCATCACCTTCACCAACCTCAACCCGGATCCCATCTTCCCCTTCGCCGGCAAGCCAGACAGTTGCTGACCCTGCCCCAACCGCCACCCGTTTACCCGCCTCCCAAGGTCCGGTCCTGCTGCTCCAAACTGATTTCGACAGCTACATGATCATTGACTTCCGGGCAAACCTCATCTATCCATTTACCCCACCAGGACCAGATCAGAATATTAACCTCGCACTGAATCTCTCACCGAGCAAGCGACAAATGATATTCCTAACAGACTCTGCCGAAGTCCAGATCCTGGATCTGGCTGCCGGTGTCACTCACCCCGCCTTTGAGCTTGATAACGGCCTGTTTGACCCGGAGGCAGCTGCTGATCCTGCATTGGAAGCTCTGCCAGGGATCAAACTTTCTCACGAAGCCATGGTCTCAGCAGTCAAGGCCGCTTATGCTGAATCGATTCTGAGTATTCGCTGGTACGAGGATGATCGTCAACTCCTGTCCGTGCGGGCCGGCACCCAAACCACAACAAACCTGATGCTGGACCATCTCCAATCCGGAAAAAGTGTCCAGCTGGAAGCCATGCCCGGACTGGTTCAATCATTCTGGGCAGGGCCAAACGCAAATTTGATCCTTCTGAAAAAGGGATTTGTCTTTGAACCCGGAGTCTGGCAGGATGATCGCTATTATCTTGTGGATATCGCAGCTCAGGAAGCAGTCCTTATTCCTCTGCCAGAAAATGCAGATAATCCCTCTGTAAACTGGTTTGATGCAAACCATCTGAGCATCGTTCACAATCATCAGATCGACCGCTCTGAAGATTACTCCCTGATCAATGTTGACACATTGGAATCCACACTAATTGTTAAAGGAAATTTCAGGGCTACCTGGGTACAGGCTGATCAGATCTTCCTTCTCAAACATGATACAGATAGCCAGAGATCCGTCATCCAGCGCCTCGATCTGGATGGCAGCGTCCAGAACTCACAGGACCTGCCCGGTAATTGTTTCCGAAGCGCCATCATTGGCGAGGACATTTTCATTAACTGTGAAACGGAAAGCCTGCGACTGGACCGGCAACTTACCATGACGCCATTTGGGGAACCGATCACGATTCTCTCGCCCGCCCCAGACAGGCACACCAACATCCTTGTCACCCGGAACGGCAATATCTACAGGATCGATGATTCATTTGAGCGCTGGCAACCTCTACAGCTCGCTGGGCTCCCGCTGGAAATCCGCTGGCTGCCGGATTCCTCCGGTTTCCTTTATCGGACTCAAGGCGAACTCCATTGGTATGACCTGGAAAGTGGTCAGAGTGAACGCCTCATCCAATCCGATCTCTTTAGTGACTATACGAATATCCATGCGGTCTGGATTGATCTTGAATGAGGCCTGGCCGGTCATTCTTCAATTAGAATCCCCGACATCCTTCAAAACAGTTACCTGACCAGCCTGTGCAGCTGGTTGTCACCTTGCCGTATCTCAATAATCGAGAACATCCCTGATGCCAGCTTTACAAAAGATAGTGGTTAATTTGCGCCATACTGTATAATTAATTCAAAGAATTATATATTCAAACTGAACCTGGATTTTGAATCCAAAAGCTCTCTTTTTTTGAAAGGACATCATGAATATCGAATTCCCTGAAGGTCCTCCAGGAATTCATCCCCCCACCGCTGCCCTGAAAAGAATCCTCCAAATAAATGAAGTAAAGAACCCGATCACTGGCGAACCGTTTTCAGAGGCCCTGCTTCTGGGGATCGGCGGTGGTCTGGACATCGGCTCAATCCTGTTTCAATTTAAACACCTTCCAAATCCTATCCTTATGCTGGGATTTCGCAACCAGTGGAACCACACCCAGGCGTTCTTTGATAAATTGATTGGTCGCCTTGATTTGAATGTCTCCTTTTATGAATTTGACAGCCCAAAAGAGGCGCAGAAGTCGCTTCAAGATATTCTCAAACAGGGAAGAATTGCCATCGTCTGGGTGGACAAAGCCCTCCTTCCCCATCATGCCCTGCCCAAAAGCCTGCAAGGGTATGTCAATCACCAGGTTGCAGTCCATGCCCGTGACGGCCGGCTCTGGCGGCTTTATATAGATGATCTAAGCACCCGACCGATTGAGATCCGTGAAAAGACCTTCACAGCCGCGCGAGGCAATATCCCGCAAAACAACTTCCGGATGATGGTCTTCAACCATGCAAATGGGATCAATGCCCGTGAACTGCGGGAGAGCATCATCGAGGGAATGCGTGATTGTGCCATGCAACTCAACAATCCCATCAAAACCATCGGTATCAGCAACCTGGAGACCTGGGCAGAGAAGTTGACCGATCGCTCAGATCATTTGGGCTGGAGTCAGGTCTTCAAAGATCAAAAGGGTCTGTTCCTCGCTCTGCAGACTATCTATGAATCCATCAAACTGGACGGGACCGGGGGTTTTGCTCTGCGAAAATTTTATTCCGATTTTCTCCATGAATCAGCCAGCTACCTTGGCAACCCCAGCCTGAACGCGGTCGCAGGCCAATATCTACAGCTCTCAAATCACTGGTCAAATCTGGCGGAATATGCCCTTCCGTCATCTATCCCGGAATTTGATAAGATCAAAAACCTGCTTAACAAAAAATACGAAGCTTATCGAAACCATGATATAAACGTAAATCAAAAAGCTATCACTGATTTGAACACACTGCGAAAAGAGATTACGGCTGATTTTCCTCTGGATATGGTTGAAACTGCCCGGCTATTTGAACGCCTTTCCGGTCAAATCAAGCTCATTGCAGAACTGGAACGAAGTGCCGCTTTGCGGCTCAGAGACATTTCCCGGAAATAACCCGGATGATTAATGGTCAGTTGTGAGGATCCCATGAAAATACTCATTTTAGGTGGAAAGAGGTTCTTAGGAATTGCTCTGGTTGAAGCTATGCTCAAAGCCGGGCATACCCCGGTGTTGTTCAATCGCGGACAAACCAACCCGGAGCTTTTCCCGGATGTTGTCAATCTCATTGGTGACAGGGAAAACGACTTAAGCGCTTTGAAACGGAGAAAATGGGACGCTGTCATAGACACCAGCGGTTATATCCCCAGAGTCGTCAAAGAAACAGCAAAAATTCTCTCAAATAAATGTGATTTTTACACATTCATCTCCTCTGTCTCCGTTTATCAGGATTTTTACAAACCTGATATTGATGAGACTTACCCCCTGGCAAATCTGGAAGATCCCGATGACGAGGATTACACAGGAGATTCTTACGGCCCGCTCAAAGCGCTTTGTGAATATGAGATCCAACAGAACTTCGAAGGAAAGGTCCTCGTAATCCGCCCGGGACTGATTGTTGGTCCAAACGACCCGACCGACCGCTTCAGCTACTGGCCCTGGCGGGTGTCTATGGGTGGTGACGTGCTCGCCCCCTCCCCTCCCAGCGCAAATCTGCAATTCGTGGACGTGCGCGATCTTGCAAAATTCATCATCAGGATGATCGAAAAACAAAAAGAGGGTGTTTATAATTCAACCGGCCCTAAAAAACCGTTGGCCTTTGGCTCCCTGCTGGTGGCATGTCGCGAAGCTGCTGTATCTGACGCGCGGTTTGTATGGGCGGACGAAGCCTTTCTCCAAAGAGAAGGCGTGAAACCCTGGACCGAACTGCCCCTCTGGGTCCCAACCACAGACCCGTCATTTACAGGTTTTTATAATATCAACAATGATAGAGCTGTCAAAGCCGGGCTGACCTTCAGGCCCTTATCGCAAACCGTGGGGGACACATTGACCTGGCTGAAGACCCGCCCCGAAACAAAGAACCTCAAAGTCGGGATGAGCGTCCACAGGGAGACGGAATTGCTGATCAAATACCAGAAGGAACAGAAAGAATAATCCGGGCCATTTTTTAAGAAGCCTTATAAGCCTCCCAATGCACGCGGGCAGGATCGTATTGCGTGCGGGCAGGCTTTTCTTCTGCGGGATACCCCACATAGATCACATTGAGAGGCGTAACATGTCCTGGCAGGTTCAGGATCTTCGAAATCCGTTTGGTGAAATTATGAATGGGATGCACACCTAACCAGACCGTCCCCAAACCCAGCTCAACTGCTGCCAGAAGAATATTCTCTGTGGCCGCACTGCAATCCTGCACCCAGAACTTCGCCGCCATGGGATGCCTGAAGAATGAGGTGTTGCCGCAGACAACGATTGCCGCCGGCGCATCATGTTTCCCAAACATCAATTCACTCCTGATAGCAGCCATCGTCTCAGGGTCTGTCACCACCACAAACTCCCAGGGTTTGATATTCATGGCTGAGGGTGCTGCCATGGCGGCTTTGAGAAGTGTTTCCAGTTTTTCTCTTTCTACAGGTTTCTCCTCATACTGACGGATACTTCTCCGGGCATAGATCGTATCGATGATGGACATGGATTTTTCCTTTTGAACAAGTGATTATTTAATGCAATTCAAATTCAAGACCGATTTAGCAACCGGATCAAGCCTTCAGCCAAAACCGCCTTGGATTCCAGCATAGGCATATGACCCGCTTCGGGAATGGTCAGCAGCTCCCCCTGTTGAAGCAGCGATGCCATTTCAACGGCTTCATCCAGCGGTATAATCCGATCTTCTTCGCCAGCCACGACCAATGCAGGGACATCAATTTCCGCGAGAAGGTCCCGCCGGTCAGGACGTCGCGCCATCCCCTCAAGCGAACCAGTAAGGCCCTGGGGAGATGTTTTTTTAATCAAATCAAATGCGCTTTGAACAACATCCGGGTCATGAGATAGTTTGAGCGCCAGAGATTCAGCAACAATTATTGAGCCTTTTTCCCGAACGTCCTCAATCATCGAAAACCGGCTCTGCTTTTTCTCTTCATTATCCGCATCCGCCCGGGATGTGATCAACCCCAGCCCGGACAATCTTTGGGGATATTGAGCGGCAAAAGCCAGAGCAACGTACCCGCCCATGGAATGACCACAAACGACAGCCTGATTGATCTGCAAATGATCCAGGAGTCGGACAAGATCATCCGCCAGGAACGGCATCTCATAAACACCGCCTGGCGCTTCACTCTGCCCATGTCCTCGAAGGTCAGGAAGGATGACACGCCACCGATCCAGAAACGTGGAGGCCAGATCCCGCCAGATGGTCCGATCCATTCCAAATCCATGGATCAAAACAATGCATGGGCCAGATGCCCCCCAGACCTCATAACCTAATCTGATACCATTGATTCTCCCAATCATCAGACCCTCCCGCTCAATTCTTCTTCATTTCATGCTCAACAAAGGCACGCGCTTCTTTTTCAGACTCCACGAAACCGCTGGCTTGGGCTTCCCGTAAAGCAGCCAGCATATTCCCAATGGTTTTTCCGGGCGAGATCCCGAATTGATCCTGCAGGTCATTCCCATCAAGAAATAATTCGGGGGAGATGACCGAATCATATTCCTCCCACCAGGCCTCCAGCAAACGTCGCGCGACCCAGAGGTTTTTCATCCAGCGTTCCTGTTCCAGTTCTCTTTCAGAGGTGGCCAGGGTGGCGGCGAGAGAGAGTAACACAATAGCGATTCCCGCATCGCCCGCTTGATGATAAAAACGGTAGATCTCTCTTCTTTCTGGTAAACCTTCTGCATTCATCATCGGCAATAGACTCGGGTGATGAAGCACCAGGGTCTGGATCCATGTCCCTTCCAGGTTACTCATCTGTAAACGACGGGTCGTTTCCCAGGCGATCTCCGCACCGACACGGGCATGCCCGGAGAAACCCAAATGACCATCTTCATCGTTCTCACACACCGCAGGCTTGCCAATATCGTGCAGCAGGGCTCCAAGCAGCACAAGACAGGTTTTCTTGCGTGTCGGGGTAAGCTCTTCGTTAAAATAATCCGTTATTCTATCGGCAAAAGGCTCCAGAACCTCAACAGCCTGGAGCAGCCACCAGGGCGATGTCACATAATCCGGTGCCCGCTCACCAATAACAGCCAGCAAACTGGCGTAATGTTCAACAACGCTAAAGGTGTGATCCAATAAGGTCTGAGTATGGGGGGGTGAAACAGGGGCGGCTGACTGTTTGCTGAGTTCCGGGATCAACACGTCAAAAATCTTGAAGTCAAAGCACTGGCGCATGCCCAGTGTCGCATCTGGACCGCTCAGGATCCG
>Ga0334900_1003919_pt1 | contig 10972 bp, 10 predicted proteins | sample GraSluR3_MG_2_FD_207231 | JGI IMG/M metagenome (GOLD analysis project Ga0334900, IMG submission 207231) | Sludge microbial communities from methane-producing bioreactor in Wageningen University, Netherlands - Granular Sludge_31_08-R3 | ecosystem: Engineered > Bioreactor > Anaerobic >...
GCAATAAATCTCAAGGAGAAATATACGATAATAATCGTAACCCACAACATGAGTCAGGCATCGCGAATTTCAGATTATACCGCGTTTTTTATGGTGGACGAGAACCGTGCCGGATACCTGGAGGAGCGGGACAGAACAGAAATACTGTTTCAAAACCCAAAAAACAAGCGCACCGCAGACTATATAGCCGGGCGCTTTGGCTGATAAGCTTTTTTTGAGGAGGCATCATGCTTCAGCGCTGCGAATGGGTGAACCCTGAGAATAATCTGATGCGGGAATATCATGACAATGAGTGGGGTGTGCCTTTACACGATGAGAACAGACTGTTTGAGATGCTGATTCTTGAGGGGGCGCAGGCAGGGTTATCCTGGAACACCATACTGAAAAAGCGCGAAAATTATCGTAAAGCCTTTGAAAACTTTTCTCCCGCCAGGGTTGCCGCCTTTACTCAAGAGAACGTCGATTCTCTGCTGGAGAATGTCGGAATTGTACGGAACCGGTTGAAGATCGAATCAGCTGTAAAAAACGCCCGGGTGTTTCTTGAAATTCAGGACCAGTATGGCAGCTTTGATGCCTTTATCTGGAATTATGTGGATGGCAGCCAGATAGACAGAGGTTTCGCTGTCTTAGATGAAATTCCTGCTAAAGATGAGCTGTCGGAGAGGATATCCAGGGATCTAAAAAGGCGGGGAATGGGTTTTGTCGGGCCGACAATCATTTATGCATACATCCAGGCCATCGGCCTGATAAATGCCCACACCATCGATTGCTTCAGGTACGGGGAATTGGTCCAGCATTTTTAGTGCAGCCGTTTATCCGCAGACGGAACAGTCCGGATCGGCCTGGAGGGAAATCTCCCTGTAATCAGCGGCAAGTCCGTCACTGATAAGCAGCCGTCGAATGAGGGGGTCCCCGATCCCGGTGATCAGTTTCAGAACCTCCAGCGCTTCCATGCTTCCCAGTATTCCTGCTGCCGCTCCAAGTACGGAAATATTATTCTGGTCCGGGGCCTGGGGGAAAATACACTCGAGACAGGGTTTGCCGCCTGGCGGAATGACAGTTATCTGTCCTCCCCATCCGGATATCCCGGCATGAACCAGGGGAATCCTCTTTTTTACCGCCCAATAGTTCAGCGTCCGTCTGGCAGAAAAAGAATCGAGACAGTCCACGAGAATATCAGTTTCACTGCAGCATCCGTCCGCTGTTGCATCGCTGAACTCAGCCTCCAGGCTTTCAATTGAAATACTGCTGTTAAGTGCAATCAGCCGCTCCCTGGCCGAAACCGCTTTCGATACTCCTATTGACGGTTCGCCATGGAGAATCTGTCTGTTCAGATTGGAAAGTTCAACCCGATCGTGGTCAATAATCCTGATCCGGCCAACCCCGGCTGCAGCGAGGTAGAGGGATACGGGGCTACCCAGTCCTCCCGCACCGATGATGCTTACCCGGGCATTGCGAATCTTTTCCTGCCCCGCCTCTCCCCACTGGTCGATGGACAACTGTCTGTGGTAACGTTTCCTGTCTTCATTGTTTATCATGGATAAAGAATAGGAGTTTGTTCCGGGCAGAATCAAGAGTTGATGAGGAGCGCAATGGACAAGACCAGGGTTGAGGAAGAGTTTGTATGGAACAAAACCCGCATTCTGCATCCCGCTGATGTTTATCCTGAAAGCCTCTATATCGAGCTGACATCCCGCTGCAATTTCAGCTGCAAAGGGTGTTTCCGCGAAGGCTTTACGGAAGATTTCGGAGACATGAAGGATTCTACATTTCGCGCGATTCTTTCTGCCCTTGACGGTAAAAAGGCAAAAAGGGGGGTAAAAAGGGTATTTATTGGCGGAATCGGAGAGCCTATGCTTCACCCCCGGTTTTCCCGGTTTTTCCGGGAATTATCCACCCGGGTTCCGGTGATTGAACTGCAGACAAACGGATCCTTTCTTGATGATCGAAGAATCGATTATCTTATCGATGCAGGTCTGGAGAAACTTGTTCTCAGTTATGAGACAGGCTCCCTTGGCCACGCCGCCGGCAGCAGTCTCGATGAGGTCGGCGTCTCTGGCAATTTTCTCTGGCAGGCGATAGACAGGGTAAAAAAGGCAAAGAAAAAGGCCGGAAAACGCAGACCCCTTATTGCAGTTGAGTGGGTCCTGACCCGGGAGTCCCTTGAGGATCTGGAAACCTTTGCAGCTGCTGTAGTTGCTGCCGAGGTGGATGAGATAATCATTTCCAACATGCTGCCAGTCAGTGCGGAAGGCGAGAAGGAGATTCTTTATAGGACTGACGGCTGCAGAGGGGGAGATCCCATGGAACCCCTTTTCCGATCTATCCGTCACCGGATTCACTATACGATTCCCCAGTTTTCCCTGAAAACAGAGAGGAGCTGCAGCTTTATCGAGAGTAATAGTGCGGTCCTTCGCTGGGACGGAGAAGTGGCTCCCTGTTACCGTTTTCTTCATAACGGCATGGAGCGGATCGACGGCAGGGAGATGGAGCTGATAGCTCACTCCTTTGGGAATATTGCTAAAAGTCCCCTCTACGAGATCTGGAACAGCCGGGAGTATATCTGGTTTCGTATTTCGGTATCCCAGAGCCTTTACCCATCCTGTACCGACTGTAGCTTGAAGGCCGGATGCGAATACCTGCGGGACAGCTCAGGAAACTGCTGGGGACTTGCCCCAAGTTGCGGCAACTGCTTATGGGCACGGCAGATAGTCGTTTGTCCGTGAAATACTATCCCTGAGCTGTGAAAGGGAAGAAAAGTTTGACAAGTCCCTGAGGTGGGATTACAATTCTCATATATAGATAAAGGTAGCTCCCCGAGCCTGTAGACCTAAAGAAAAAACTCTATATTTCTATGGTTTAAGGACGAAAGGGTGCAGGGGAAACCCTGTCGCCTCCCGTGTTTGGAAAGGAGAGCACCCCCACATTCTGGAGGTGCTATGAAACTGACCGACGCGATCCTGTTACGAATCAATCTTTCCGACCACACGAGCAGAGAGGAACCGATAGCTGAAGCCTTGTTGAAGGATTATCTTGGAGGAAGAGGCCTTGCTTCCAAGTATCTTGCCGACGAGGTAGACCCCAGGGTAGATGCGTTATCCCCGGAAAACAAACTGATCTTTGCCTGTGGACTGATGACCGGATCCAGCGCCCCCACCGCCGGAAGATACATGGTAGTGACAAAAAGTCCCTTGACAGGAACCATCGCCTGTTCCAACTCGGGAGGCATCTGGGGCGCGGTTTTGCGGAAGACCGGCTATACCATGATCATTCTTGAGGGAAAGAGCGACAAACCTGTCTATATCTCAATTTACGACAACAATGTGGAGTTCAAAAATGCCACCCATCTCTGGGGAAAGAGAACCGGAGAGACCACTGATATTGTTCTTGATGAGGTAGGGGAGAAACGGGCGCGGGTTGCATGCATAGGGCCTGCCGGGGAAAATCTCTCCCGGATTGCCTGTATTATTAATGATAAGCACCGGGCGCCTGGGCGAAGCGGAGTGGGCGCCGTTATGGGGTCAAAGAACCTCAAGGCTGTTGTGGTTAAAGGAAGCAATACCATTGATTTTACCGACAAGAGCGCCTTTACCTCTGCGGTCAAAGAGAAGATTGACAAGATCAAGGCTCATCCGGTAACCGGAGAAGGACTTCCCGCCCTGGGAACCAAGGTCCTCGATAATATCATCAATCAGGGGGGGCTTTATCCTACCCGTAATTTCCAGGCCGCAACCTTTGAAGGGGTTGATGAGGTTTCCGGTGAAGCGCTGGTAAAGAAGGGTTACCTCAAGAGCAATACCGCCTGTTTTGCCTGTCCCATCGGCTGTGCCCGGGATGTGGAGCTGCCCAACGGTATACGAATGGAAGGTCCCGAATATGAAACAGGCTGGGCCTTCGGTGCCCACTGCGGAGTGAACGATCTCCTTGCTATTTGCGAAGCCAACTTTCTGTGCAACGATCTCGGAATCGATACCATCAGCGCAGGTGTTACCGTGGGAACCGCCATGGAACTCTACGAGAAGGGCTTTATTCCCAAGGAAGATCTAGAGGAAGGTCCCGAACTAAAGTTCGGCAGCTCTGAGTCGGTGGTCTACTGGACCAACAAGCTCGGCAGAGTGGAAGGCAAGCTGGGAAAACTAATGGCAAAGGGTTCGTACCGAATGGCAGAACACTACGGCCACCCTGAATTCTCCATGTCGGTAAAGAAACAGGAGCTGCCTGCCTATGATCCCCGGGGTGTTCAGGGCCATGGATTGCAGTACGCAACCAGCAATCGGGGCGGATGTCATGTCAGAGGCTATATGATAAGCCCTGAAGTACTTGGTGTGCCGGAAAAGCTGGATACCCAGGAGCTGAAGGGCAAACCGAAGTGGGTTATCATCTTTCAGGACCTTACCGCAGTAATCGATGCCACCGGTCTCTGTCTTTTTACCTCCTTTGCTCTGGGGCTTGATGACTATACCGACCTGATTAATGCTTCCACGGGATTCAATCTGACGCCCGAGGAGACCCTGAAGATCGGATCGAGGATCTGGAACCTGGAGCGGGTTTTTAACATGGCCGCAGGAATCGATCCTTCTCAGGACACCCTGCCGAAAAGAATGTTCGAACCCCTGCCTGACGGTCCCCAGAAAGGAGCGGTCCATCAGCTTCCAAAAATGCTTCCTGAGTATTATGAACTTCGGGGCTGGAATGCTGACGGAACCATTCCTGAACCGACGCTTAAGGATCTCGGTATCGTTTAATGCTTCGAGTCAGATTTTTCACCCTTCTCCATCTCCTTCTTAACAGGAAGGAGATGGAGCTCTCATTTGTTCCCGGAGAGACGGTCAGGGATCTGCTGTCCAGGGTTCAAGAACAGATTGAAACTCCGTTTCTCCATAAACTGCTCGGAGAATCCGGAGAAATGAAGATCGGTACAATCATAATGATAAACGGGCGCCATATATTTCATCTGGACAAGGTAAATACCCTTCTGTCAGATGGGGACGAGGTGGCCCTCTTTCCTCCCGGGGGCGGAGGTTGAAAAAACTGTATCAGCATCCCAGGAAAGTTTTCCTTTACTCATACCGTTCCATAATCGCGGAAATCGTGCCGTCATCCCACATCGCCTGCAAAGCGGCGGCAAATTCCTCTGCCCTGGCTGCGAGATAAGATCGTTTGCTGATCAGGGGATAAAAAGACGACTCTTCAACCAGACCATTTGTAATGATGATCCAGCGCTCCAAACCGGCAGCGCGTAAACTATCTGTAACTAAAAGAGGATCATCAACAAGTATGTCTCCGCGGCGGGCATACAGCATCCGATACATGCCCTCAACAGATGTGGCTTCCAGTACCGGGATACCTATATCCTTCAGACTTGTTCTGGACCAGCTGTTACCGATATACGAAATTACTGTAAACCGTGCCTGCAGTATTTCCGCGATACTGCGGATATCATGCATTTCATGTATGCGAGGATGATCGAGATAGGTATAGATTCTGTATTGTTTAATCCAGATCGGTACCCGTACCAGTTCAGCGTATTCAAGCCGGGCTGGAGTAGGGATGGTGGTCATAAGGTCCGCTTCGCCCTGTCTGACTAAAGCCTGGCAACGCACCCAGGGGAAGACACTTATTCGCAGTTCCAGGCCAAGGCGATTCTCAACTGCTTCGCGGATAATATCAACGAAGAAACCGGCGGGTTGTCCCGTCTTATCCAGATAGTTGGCAGGCCGATACTCCTGAAACACATAGTGTACTTCCTGGGAAATTGCCGTACCGGGGATCAGTATGAGCAGGCAGAGTATTGCTGCGAGACGAAAAAACCGTCCTCTCATAATACCAAGTATAGATACAAGGTTGTTAAAATCAAGTTTTTACCCGGCTGTGCCGGATTCCAGGGCCTGCGGATTCGTGAAAAAGCGGATGCCAGGGGGACCTGTTGTCAGTCTTGTTTTTTCCCAGATATACCCTTATCATTTTACATTGATAATCTCTCCTGAAGACCATAAGATTATCAGTAAGGATAACCAAGGGGATATACATGTCCGAGTCCGCTCATTCCATTTCTGATAAAGCGATCTTATGCGTTGATGATGAAGCGATTATCCTGCTTGCGCTGCAGCAGGAGTTAAAAAGAAATCTGGGGAACCAATTTACCTATGAAAGGGCAACGAGTGCCGAGGCTGCACTGCAAATCCTGGATGAACTGGATAAGGACGGGATCCATGTCATTCTGATAATCTCCGACTGGCTTATGCCGGGAATGAAAGGAGACGAGTTCATCGAGATTGTCAAACAGACGTATCCGGAAATAAAAATAATAATGATAACAGGACAGGCGGATAAAGCAGCAATCGAACGGGTCAGCAGCATCTCATCGGTCGCCGCCGTCCTGAAGAAACCGTGGCGGGCGGATGAGCTGATACATACCGTCCGCTCTACATGTTCCACATGTCTCTGACCCGGCCAACAAAACCTCTGCTGCGATTCTTGATTTTCAGGAGAAATTGACTAGACTTATACCTGTAACTCAGGCTGTTTCCACAGACAGCATCAAGCCTGGGCGGGGCGGTAATGGTTATTAAAAAGATATCTCTGATAATCACCGTTGTTTTTCTCTGCTTCGCTGTGTATTCCGATGATCTTAATGCGGAAACGGTAAAAATGGCTGCTTTCCAACTTGAACCTTTCATGATGAACGACGAATCGGGAGAAGTTACCGGAATCGCGGTGGAATACTGGCGGCAATATATTGCCCCTCGTATGGGGGTGGATCTCGAGGTTCTGGGGGTGTTCCCGATTGTCAGAGCTCTTGCGCTTCTTGAATCGGGAGAGATCGACATTATCCCCAATATGACCAAGATTCCTGAACGGGAAGAAAAATTCCTGTTTCCGGAAACGATACTCGCACAGATCGACAGTTGTCTGATAGTCCGGCCGGACAGTCCTCTTTCTTCGATAACAAAGCCGGAGGATCTTTACGGCATGAGAATAGGGTTTCTGGACGCTGCATATATCCCGCCCATGTTTATTGATGAAAGGATAGATCTGGAACTGGTTCAGCATCAGGATTACCGGCAGATAAATTTGAACAAACTCTGGGCGGGGAGACTGGACGGCGTTCTCGATATTAATTATATATCCATGATTTATTATCTGAATAAGAAGGGATACAGGGAGCGGGTAAAGGTAATACCTTTGCCGACTGAGGCGGTACATGTCTATACAGTATTCCGGGACACCGAAAAAGGAAGGAATCTTCGTAAGCGCTACGACAAAGTGAATGCGAAAGGCCTGGAGCAGGGGATTTTCGACAAAATGGTCAGGTCTTTCGTCGCTGAAGGGAATCAATAGAAAATGGGTGGTAACAAACCGGCGAAAAGATTGATAGAAGGAACCCAGTTTCTTTCTCTTATTATATCAATAGGTACTATATTTATTGTTCAGATTGTTTCCATTTTCGCCATATCCGTCTTTATTATCCTCGATTTGAATAATAAAGCAGAAAATGCAGCGGACGAAACAGTCTATATCCTGACCGAACCCCTGTATAATGTGGACGACAGCCAGATTATCAGGATTGCCGACGCACTACTTTCTTCCGGTCGGATCTCCGGTATCGTTATTGATACCTCCGCAACGGGAATCGTTGTGGACAAACCGGCAGCGAACCAATCTCGATGGATTAAACCTCGAATCAGGGAAATCAACCATAACGATTTTTTTCTGGGAACAATCGAACTGCAGTTCAGCGATAACGAGCTGTTGTTAACAATCAAGCGTTTTCTGTTTGCGATGGTTGTTGCGGTGATCGCGATTTTAACGGTGTATTTAATCGCTACACGGGTGCTTATTCAAAAGCGGACAAAAAGGGTCTTTTCGACACTCTCCGAGGGAATCAGCGAAATCGGAGCCGGAAACTATGCGTATGCTATTCCTGAGACGGATTACGAAGATATAGATGCAATAATAAACCTGCTGAATGAAATGACCGGAAGAATCCAGGGAAAGAATGCCGAACTGCAGGAGATAAATGTCTCCCTGGAACAACGGGTTGCCGAGCGGACGGCAGAACTGGAAGACTCTCTTGTTGAATTACGACGGATGCAGGAACGGCTTATTGAATCCGGAAAACTCTCCGCTCTGGGACAGCTTTCCGCCGGTATAGCTCATGAACTGAACACACCGCTGGGAGCAATACAATCCGCCGTCTCATCGATGGTGAGCTCATTTGACAAAAAACTTCCGGTTCAGCCGACTTTTATCTCTTCCCTGTCAGACCAGGAACAGGATCTATACACGAAAGCTGTTGTTCTGGGTATAGAAAGCAATAAAACGCTGGATGTTTATCTTCCCTCCAGGCGGGAGACGAAAGATATCGAGGATCTGCTGAAACAGCGGAACATTCAAAACAGTCACGAAGTGACCGCATACCTTGCTGATATGGGGCTGTTGAACAAACTCGATGGTCTTTTACCGTATCTTGCACTAAACAGGAACCGGGAAATCCTGGCGGAGGTTTCGGATACGGTAATAATCAGACGGATGATCGAGGTTGTTGCAGAATCTTCTGCAAAAGCGTCGAATGTTATCGAAGCACTCCGGTCATATCTTACAACAACTGTTTCTGATACAACAAAGGTTATTGATGTCGAGACGGACATAAAAAAGGTGCTGACCCTGATACATAATCTGCTGAAACACGGAATAAGCGTCAAAACAGAGTTCTCCGGACTGCTTGTTCAAGCCAGGGCGGATACCTTATCCAATGTCTGGATGAACCTGATACGAAATGCTGTTCAAGTGTTAAATGGTTCCGGAGAAATTGTAATCACAACGCAGGAAAAGAAAGGCCGGGGTATTATCTCGGTTAAAGACAACGGCCCCGGAATACCACCAGAAATTCAGGACCGGATTTTTGAACCCTTCTTTACTACTAAAAACAATATTCAGGGAATGGGCCTTGGTCTCGACATTTGCAGAAGGATCATAGAATCATCCCAGGGTAAAATCTGGGTGGAGTCAAAACCTGGAGAAACAGTTTTCTTTGTTTCACTGCCGCTGGCCGAGCAGGGTTAGGCTGAATGGCAGAACAATAGCCCCGCATTGTTCTGGTCAATATATTGGGAACAATGCTTTTATATCGAACAGGATATCCAACAGATAATTTTCCTGGCGAGATTTTCCTGGTATTCCAGACGGGTTCAAGGGCGCACCGTCAGATGTTCATTTTGTCCATTGGACTGATTACACTGAGTTTATTCTTTGTAGCTACATGGGTATAGATCATTGTTGTACTGAGGTTTGAATGGCCGAGAAGTTCCTGTACTGTTCTTATATCATAACCCGCCTCAATCAGATGTGTCGCAAAACTATGTCTCAGCGTATGGATGCCTGCTTTTTTCGGGATTCCGGTCTTTCTCAGCGCTTCATGAAAGGCGTGCTGCAGGGTTGATGGAAAAACGTGGAACCTGCCCGGCTGGCTGGTCCGCGGACACACTGAAAACCTGGGGGAAGGGAATATCCAGAACCAGTTCCATTCCGTGGATGCCTGGGGGTACTTCTTGTGCAATGCAAAAGGCAGAGGTACTCCCGGTAAATTTTCAAGACGATCGGATTCGTATAATTGTCTGACTTTTACAATGTGTTTCTGTAGATCCGGGATCACCGAGCGTGATAGCAATGTCAGCCGATCTTTATTACCTTTTCCGGAGCGGACAATGATTGACCCGCTGTCAATATCGACATCTTTTACTCTCAATTCCAGACACTCTGAAAGCCGAAGACCGCCGCCATAGATAATGCGGCACATTAAACGGTATTCATCAGGTAAATTCTGGAAAATTCCCGATATCTCGTGAGGAGAAAGGACGACGGGGAGTTTTCTGCTGACCCTGGCGCGTACCACTGATTCGAGTCCATTTATTTCCTTATCTAAAACATGACGGAACAAAAACAGTAAAGCGATAAAAGCCTGTTTCTGAGTTGCAAAGGATATGTTACGGTTTATTGAAAGATGGGTGAGGTAAGCGCGGACATCGTCAGATCCTAGTTGATCTGGGGTTCTGTGTCTGCGCCATCCGGAAAAATCGCGGACCCAGTAGAGGTAGGTTTTCTCTGTTCGGTACGACTTGCTCTGCACCCTGAGCTCAGACTTCATCTTATCCAAAACTTCCGGCCATGCCGCTGGTTTCTGCAGCATTGCATTCTTTTCCTTTTTGTTCACGTAATGAACAAAAAGACGGATTGCCGTGGCAGCTTGCTCTACCTGCCATGGTTCATACCGGTCTGAAAGAAACTGAAGATACCTCCGGATTGAGTCGTCCTTGAGGTAGTTCTTATCGCTATTCCAATAGCTGATATATTTCTTCACCCAATGGAGGTACCAGGAAAGGTGGTTCTCCTTTATCTTATGATATTTCTGGAGATAACTAATGTATTGACTGTAAACGTTCTGGTCCACTGATATTGTCCTCCGGAGAACAATGGTAACTATTGTTTAGAACCAAAGATTTGGTTGAATGCTTTTACTCCAAACATCATTTCTTAAAATAAATTGCATATATGAAAGATAAGAGGTTAAAATAAGATAAAAGCAGTGGGTAGAATATGTTATACAGACACTTTTTGGGGACTTCGAAGAAGGAAGGGGATAAGGAAATTCGATAACGAAGGTTTATCGAGATTACACTAAGGCCAATCGCTGGCCGGCGTTTTCCCGCGCTGCCACGCAACGAGCCGCACAATGCCATCGCAATCCCAGCACTGGGGCCGATCGCACTTTTCCTTTGAGACTGTGTATCGATATTCGATGGAAATTCTCTTCATGGTTCGACCAAAAGTTCTTCTGCCTGGGGGATCAGTGCAGTATAACCTGCAGTTGGAGCAGACAAACCTACTGTCACAGTTTGTGCAGGATCGCAGAAATGGGGAACAATAGTTTTCGATTGTTCTAGATAATAAGTGGAGTTATACTGTTTACGAC
>Ga0334900_1003920_pt1 | contig 10969 bp, 8 predicted proteins | sample GraSluR3_MG_2_FD_207231 | JGI IMG/M metagenome (GOLD analysis project Ga0334900, IMG submission 207231) | Sludge microbial communities from methane-producing bioreactor in Wageningen University, Netherlands - Granular Sludge_31_08-R3 | ecosystem: Engineered > Bioreactor > Anaerobic > Unclassified...
AGACCTTTTTGCTTGGTTGCCTGAATTAGAAGACTCACGCTATAAGGATTGCTGGACTGAAGCCTCTGCAATTGCTGAATTCGTCAAGCGCAACTCCGCCGAAACTGGTAAAGGGCGGTTGATGTTCAATTTTGCTCGAGCAAATATGATACGTGCCTTTGGCCCGGATCATTGGTGGGATGCTTGGTTGAAGATTACAACAGCCCGGTTCAAGTATTGGGGTATCAATACTATCGGGGTCGGTGTAAACACCTACACTGACGAACGTGTTCATGATTTTCTTGCACAGGCAAAAATTCCTTTTGTCGTTACGTTGCAAGAGTTCCCACGTACCAAGCAGGCGATTTTTAGAGATTTTCCCGATGTGTTCAGTAAAGAGTATGAAGACGCATGTGAGCAGTATGCAAAAGAGCAGGTTGCCCCTTATGTAGGAAATCCGTATTGCATCGGTTTCTTTCTTACAAACGAACCGGAATGGCTTTTTCAGGATTCAGTCAATCCTGCCCAACAGATTCTTGCCTATAAGGGATCGCTTGCAAGTAAAGATGCTTTGCTGGCATTTCTTTGTGAACGGTATAAAACAATCGAAGCCTTGAATCAATCGTGGCATACTGAGTTTTCGGCATTTTCTGATTTACAAAAACCGATTATGAATGCAGATTTTTTGACGAGCAACAGTAATAAGGATCTTGCATTATTTAGAAAGATTCTCATCAAAAAGTATTGTGAGGTTCCTTCAAAAGCACTTTCTGCGGCTGCTCCTCAGCATTTGAATCTTGGTATGCGATACAACAGACTTTCAAAGAATGAGCTGGCTGGCAATGAATACGTTTCTGTCTGTTCTTTCAATTGTTACCGAAGTGATCCCAATGAGATGCTCGATATACTTACAGAGCAGGCTCAAATTCCTGGACTAATCGGAGAATGGCATGTTGCGGCGAATGAAGCAAGAAATTTTGCTTCTGGTTTGGTTAGTACTCCAAACCAAGAAGAACGAGTGAAAGCTTGGCGATTCTATATACACCAAGCGATCAGCCATCCTATGTGTATAGGGTTGCATTATTTCGAACTGAATGACCAACCTTTGTTGGGACGGTTTGATGGCGAGTGTATGCAACACGGACTAATTAGCGTCTGCAATGTTGCATATCCAGAACTTTCTGAAGCAATGCACGAATTTTCACAGCAAATGTATGAATTGGCGAATCAAACAATACAGCCAACAACAGTAAAGGGAGAAATACATGGATACCATGCATGATCAATCAGTTGCCGCATATCGGATAGAAAACGAATACCTAATCGTTGAAGTGAATGAACAGGGGTGTCTGACTCATCTTGAACGTAAAGCAAGCAAGCAAGGTAATATTATTGTCAATGACGGTGCGAGTATATTCCGGGCGGTTCTCAAAGAAGAAGAGAACTGGGAGATGTGTACGGTTCCTGAACAGCAACGCTATTCTGTAGAATGTACTGATTCCTCGTTGGTCCTCACTGCTTCCTTCCTTGTGTGTGACACAAGGACTGCTTCTGTAATTGTAAAGCTTGTTATCCGGCTTGATGGTGATTTTCTTCAGTTCTCAGGAAGTATTGCCAATCATGATACGTGCATGATTACCGATGTTTTTTATCCCTGTATCGGTGCGATCAAGAGTCTTTCAGGAGGCAACCCGGATTTGTTATGGCCGGATTGTACTGGTCAGCGTATTGTTAATATAAATGGACATCTGGCGAAAGGAGATGATTTCAAGCAAGGGAAGGTATTAAGTGCTACATACCCAGGACCTCTGAGTATGCAGTGGATGAGTTTGATTGAAGGTCAGGAGGTTCTGTATTACAGTGGCCATGATCACCTCTTTCATACCAGTAGTCTGAGGGTTGTGAGTAAGGAATATGAGCAGGGTAGAGCTCTGACATTGGAGACAGATAAACTTGCCTTCGTACGACCAGGTGAAACTTGGCAGCAACCGCAGAGTGTTATTTGTCTGTATTATGGGTCATGGCGAAAAGGTGCTGATGAATATGTCGCTTGGACCCAGACCTGGAGAAATCCTGTCAAGAAAGTAGACTGGATACGTTCTATGCAAGGATATTTCCTTGTAATCATGAAACAGCAATATGGTGATGAGATTTGGCCCTATGATAGTATTCCTGCCCTGTATGAACAAGCAAAATCATTTGGTTGCGATACTGTAGGGCTTTTTGGATGGTATGACTCTGGACATGACAACCAATATCCAGATCTTTCAGTTTCTGATTCTCTTGGAGGAGAGGACGCTCTGAAGGAGGGCATCAAAGCAGTACAAGAAGAAGGAGGACGCGTGACTCTGTATTATCAGGGGCACTTGATGGATGTAGGTTCTCCCTATTACCAAAAGCACGGTAAGGATCTTGAGGGAAGGACAATCTGGAATACTCCCTACTATGAGGACTATTCCAAAGCTGATGCAAGTGATTTTCTCAAATACTTTTCCAAGAAAAAATTCTCCACTGTATGTCCTTCTTGCCCCGAATGGCATGATTTAATGACAAAGAAAGCAAAATGGGTAGCTTCCTTTGGTCCCGATGGTATTCTATATGATCAAATTGGGGGTATGCCGTCGTATCCTTGTTTTAATGAGAATCATCCTCACATGCAAAATCGGCCTTCTCTATCCTATACACAGGGGAGATTGCTGCTTCTTAAAAAGATTCATGAAAAAGTAAGGGCCCTTTCTCCTACTTATGTTTTTATGACTGAACATGAGACAGATGTTTATTCACAATTTCTTGATGCTTTGCATGGGATAGGAGTATGTCCTATGCCAAAAAAAGGAAAGATACCAGGCTCTTCTTGGACTTCTCTTAGTAGTACAGCCCCTCAGATGTTCCGCTATTGTTTTCCTGAAACAATAGTAACACTACGTAATCCGAATCCATTTCTTTCCCCTCGCTATGTAAATTATGCAATGTTGTACGGCTTCCGTTATGAACTTGAGATACGGTACGCGTCGGATAAAAAATTTTTAATGAATAATGAAAAGCAACAATGGAGAGACTACGCTCGAGATGTAGCTCAGCTTCGATCCCATTATGCTGATGCTCTTCTTTGCGGAACGTATCGTGAGCAAGAAGGCATAACATTGGATAATAAAACTATTGGATGTTCTCTTTTTGAAAGCGAAACCATGTCTTGTATCGTGTTGTGGAATGATACAGAGGAGGTTCAACAATTTTCTCTCTGTCATGAGAGCAAGCAAATTGTTGGTTGGGAAACTATCAATGATAAAGGGAGTACCGCAATAAATATTATTGAGGCTAATTCTGTTATGGTTTTACTTCTCTCATAATTTAAGATCCATGGCCTTATCTGATGGATTTCTTTCAGATTAGGTCATACGCAAGTGCAAATGCAACGCAAATAGCAAGGAGAACGGTATCAGTTCTCCTTGTATAGTTGTGACGTACCAATACAGCCTAAAGGGATACATTGCACTCAAGTTGGAAATCTCCTAAGTATGAATTTTCTTCTAGCTAAGTACTTTCCTACGCCTAGCACCTGTTCCTCTTTCATACATTTATTACAGAACATAAAAACTTTGCTCATGAATCTGAGTTCTACTAAGGCTGCTTATGCTTCAAAAACTTTTGTTGACAGCAGCTGATAGCTAGAATATATTATAAATAATAAGAATATATTCTAATTAAGGAGTGTATATTCATCAGTTTGATGAATGGGAATATATTCTTTACAGGATGAATATCCTGAAAAGGGGGACAACATGAAAAAGCGGCTTATCGTAACACTGTCAGTATTTTTAATACTGATTAGTAGCGTTGTATGGGCGGGGGGCGGTTCAGAAGCCCAATCTTCGGCAAAAGGAATGGTGATTTCCTATAATACTCCCAATGAGTGGGCCAACTGGGGCGCGGTGCTGCGCGCTTTCAATGCGAAGACAGGCATTACGGCACCTTCCGATCCGAAAAACTCAGGACAGACAATGGCAGCATTGGAAGCAGAGGCTCGTGCTCCTCAGGCAGACACTGCTTACTTTGGCATAGTCTTTGGGATTGAAGCAGGGAGAAAGGGCTTGTTGGAAGCGTATCAACCTCCCCATTTCGATGAGATTCCTGCAAATCTGAAGGCTCCTGATGGCCAGTGGTTCACCATTCACCAAGGATCAATAGCTTTCATCGTGAATACAGCAGAATTAAGAGGTCTTCCGATTCCTCAGAGCTGGAATGACCTGCTGGATCCCAAGTATGCAGGCAAGGTCGGCTTCCTCGATCCAACCCAGGCAGCTGTTGGGTACTCCGTATATGTTGCAGGAAATCTGGCCATGGGAGGAACGTTGGACAACTGGAATCCTGGAGTTGCATATTTCAAGAAACTCTATGCCAATGGTTTGATCCTTCCCGCACAGACGGCAACAGCCATGGTGCAACAAGGCGAAATTCCCATCCTCATCGATGCCGATTTCAACGGGTATAAGTTGAAATACATTGACAATGCTCCAGTGGAAGTTGTCATTCCTCGTGAAGGTTCCATCTCCATTCCCTATGTAATTTCCTTGGTGAAAGGTGCTCCCAACGCGGCAAATGGAAAGGCTTTGTTAGATTTTACTCTTAGTGATGAAGGACAGAGACTCTTCACGGAAAGCTATCTCAGGCCTGTAAGAAATATTGCTGTCGATCCGGCCATCTCTGAAAAAATGTTGCCGCAAAGCGACTACGAACGGGTTGTATATCCTGATTTTGCCAAGATGAGAGATGTCCAAAGTGACGCAATCTCCCGCTGGAGAAGTGAAATCAGATAGAAATGCAGTGATAGGGAGAACTGAGGAGGCCTATGAATGAAACAAGAGACTATGAAACAGATACGCGTAGGTCTGTTGGCTTTGATATTCCCGGTAATGCTGACAGGATTTCTCTTTTGGCCATTACTGTCACTTGGGTTGCAAAGTCTGCTACCTGAACAAGGAGGATCCATCAGTTTATCGCTCTACAAAGAAGTACTGATGAGCAAACATTATCTTTCATCTTTTTGGAATACATTCTTGCTTTCTCTACTCTCTACACTCATAGCTCTACTGATCTGTATACCTGCTGGTATTTATATAGAAGGTGATGAGGGGAAGGACCGGAAACTATTAGCCGTAGCCCTGACGATACCCTTGAGCTTGCCTGGAATCGTCATTGGATTCTTTGTCATCATCACCTTCGGATTGACCGGAGTGGTTCCAAAGCTGTTTGAAATTTTCACTGGTACAAGACACCTAGCCTTTGCCTACACTTTTTATGGAATGTTGCTCGGGTATGTCTACTTTCAGATTCCTCGTGTTGTACTGACGATCAGGGGAGCTGTATCAAACATATCACAGGATGTTCTGGATTCTGCTCGCACGCTGGGGGCTTCGACAATGCAAAGCTATTGGCATGTCATACTCCCTACACTCAAGCCGTCGATAATCAGTGCCGCTAGTTTGAGCATGGCTACCGGCTTTGGAGCGTTTGGCACAGCAGCAACGTTGAGTAGAGGGTATCGAGTGGTGCCGTTGGAAATTGCAACAGCATTCACAGAAAACTTTCAGCCAAAACTTGCAGGTGCGATGAGCATCATTTTGGTACTGATCACTACTCTAATGCTCTTCGGAGTTAATAAGCTTGCAGACTTGGATAAAAAAACAAGAGGAGAGGGATCCCAATGAGCAAAAAATCTACTGTCAAGCAACCGAAAGACCAAATCAGAGGGATAGGAAGACTTTTTGCCTGGGTGTCTGCCACGATGTGTCTCCTTCCTTTGGTGCTTGTATTTGCCGTATCTACGTCCGAGGTATGGCAACGAGGTCCTTGGGCAGGCGGCTTTACCCTAAAGTATTTAGCGCAAGGATGGCAGACCATCAGCCCTTATGCGTGGTTCAGCATTAAGCTTGCCTTATTGGTACTTCTGTTGAATTTCATAATCGGTATTCCTACTTCATGGGTGCTTGCACGGCACAGGTTTCCTGGAAGGGATCTGCTTTTCTCCCTTACCAATGTTCCCATCGCCGCTTGCGTTGATCATCACCTATCCTCTATTAAGGCGAAATGGTTCCTTACTGGTGGCAGGTCATCTACTGTATACGTTGCCGTATTTCATTGGATCTCTTACCCCTCAACTGAACCAGCGTTCAGTAAGGGATGTGGAATGGGTGGCTGCTACACTAGGTGCAAACTTTCCCAAACGAGTTATGTATGTGATTTTTCCGAAAATCCGAACCAGCTTGCTCGCAGCCACTATCATGGTTGTCACTCTTTCAATGGGTGAGTTCAATGTATCGTTCTTTTTATTCAACCCGCAAAACAAACCACTGCCTGTCGAGCTCTACTCTGCCTATATAACAGGAAGAATAGAGGTGGCAGCAGCAATAACACTCTGTTTTCTCTGCTTTGTAGTCCCTGCTGCGATTCTGCTTGAGAGACTTGGTGGAGCAAAGGTAGGTAATGTATGAAAACTAGTAAAAATGCAGCTTCACTGCAATTCAACCGAATCCAGTTTACCTATTCTGATGGAAAGCAGGCGGCGATCAAGGATGTGTTCATCGATGTAGAACCTGGTGAGATTGTCGTCTTCGTCGGTCCTTCCGGATGTGGTAAATCCACACTCCTTCGCATAGCTGCCGGTCTATTGATTCCACAACAAGGAAGCCTCGTCATTGATGGAGAAGATGCCTTAGCCTTGGCTCCTGAGAAGCGAAGAATTGGATGGGTGCCGCAAAGCTATGCCCTGTTTGAACATCTAAACATTGCTGAGAACGTCGGATTTGGATTGAAGATGCAGAAGGTACCTAAAGCTCAGCGAGAAAAGCAAGTGCAGGACATGCTCAAGCTCTGTAGAATCGAAGAATATGCAAAACGATCAGTTCGAGCCCTCTCCGGTGGACAGCGTCAGCGTGTTGCCATTGCACGAGCGTTGGCTGTCAATCCTCGAATTCTCATGCTGGATGAACCCCTGGCCGCACTCGACCCTCAGTTGCGTATTGCAATTCGTGCTGATTTGGAAGAACTCCTCAGGGCAAGTGGTGTAACCACTTTGTTTGTTACCCACGATCAAAGTGAAGCGTTGGCTGTGGCCGACAAAGTCGTTGTATTACGGGATGGCCATGTCGAACAAATTGGAAAACCTGACGACTTATGGCGCTATCCAGCCAACTCATTTGTTGCTGAATTTTTGAGCAATGCTATAACGACAAAAGCTCAAGCTGACAGCAGTCGGACTGTACTGCTCGGCGGCGAACTATGCTGTAACGTAAACAGAGAGATTAAGCCAGGTGAAAAAGTGGTTGTGGCACTACGCAAGGAAAATTTTTACATTTCAGAACAAGGGATTCAAGGTCGAATCATCTTCAGTGAATACAATGGGGGTGTCTACCAATTAAAAGTTGAGACCAAGAGCGGGAATGTATTGCCGGTAAGTTCAACAACAGAGCTTCCTATCGGAGCTTCCATTTTGGTTGATTTCAATAGTGCTAGTGAATTATCAGTGGTGGGTGTATGAATACAAGTGTACGAATCGTCGGGTGCAGAGCAGGGTCTCCTCTTGAAGAGCAACCTGCTTCAGGAACCCTTTTGACAACTGAAAGGGGAACTGTCCTCATCGATTGTGGACCGGGTGTGTTGGTCAAGCTGACTGATGAAGAGGTTTCCAGCCTTAAAGCGGTTGTAATCACGCACCGACATGCAGATCATTGTCTCGATCTTATGGCTCTTGCTTATCGATTGTTGTTTCCCGCAGCTGGAATGAAACTGCCGCTCTATGGTCCTCCTTCTGTAGGACAAATGATTCAGCAGTATGATGCTCTTTTTGGTATTGCCTCGCTTCCCACCCTGCATCAACCCATCGGGACAGCGTTTGAGTTCATACCGGTAGAGCCTGGTGATGATTTTGTAATCGATGGATTTGGTAGTTTCTCAACTTGTGTCATGCACCATCCAATAGAGACCATGGCCGTAAAATCTTCTGATTATCAATTCGCAATAACTGCTGATGGTTCTTATACAAGCGCATTGCAAGAATTCTGTAATGGTTGCAAGCTGCTAATTGCGGAAGCTACGTATCCTGATGATGAAGGTCGACATATTGAGTCACATGGACACATGTGTGCACAACAATGTGCTGAACTTGCGCAACGGGCAGGCGCTCAAGTATTAGTGGTTTCTCACTTGTCAGACCCGAATGACGGCGAACGTACAATGAAAATAGTGGCAGAAAACTTCAAAGGAAAGGCAGTGCTGGGATCACCGTCACTGAGCTTTCTCTGTTGAAGTCTTTCTCGTCTTTTGGTATAGATTGAAAACAGTGAAGTATGATAAGGGGTAATGATGAAGGCAAAACGTGGCCGACAATGGGGTGAAGAAGTAAAACTACCCAAACTACCGGTTGAGTATGTACATACCATAGAAGGACCGCACTCTTCAACCCAGAAAACATATTTAATAGTACGTCACGCTATTCTAAGCGGTCTGCTAAAGCCGCAAGTGTGGCTACGTCAAGATGACATCACAGATCAATTGCATGTCAGCCGAACCCCGGTACGCGAGGCCTTTCGTCTTCTTTCCCATGAGGGTCTTGTTCAGTTGGTCCCCAATTACGGGGTTATGGTTTCACCTCTCTCCATGGAGGAGTTTGAAGAAATCTATGCAGTTCGTATCGGCATAGAAGCCTTGGCGGTACGTCGGGCGGTACGTCATCTTTCCTTGGAATCGTTTGAAAAGATTGAACGGATGTACCACGATCTCTATCCGATTTTACAATCAGGCAACTTGGAAGAATATCTGCATCTTGAATGGTTGTTTCGTCTTGAAATATATCGTATAGGATCAACTGAGAGGTTCTTGCGCGAGATTCAATCTTTCCGTGAACTTGCTGAGCGCTATCTACGGTTTGCCTATACGATCAGTGATTCCCTTTCTGACTCCTATGCCATGCACAAAAACATTCTTGATGCAATAGAAGAGAGGAATGTTGGTCGTGCAGAATTGTTGGTGCAGGATGCCCTGAAGTGGACACTTAAGACTGCCGGTCCTGTCATCGCTGCTCATCTAAGGCAGAAATCCCAGCAAACGGTTGTATAGAATCTGTTCATTCAATTTTCTTGACTTGCAGCTATAACCCTCCTACGCTGTAGGCATGCATGTGTCTAATTGGATGAGGGGGAAGGGTATGGATGCATATACGAACGTAGTCATTATCAATGCAAGTCCCAAGGGTGAGTACAGCCTCAGCCTGCAGTATGCAAGGTATATGGTGCTCCATGAACCGGCAATATCCTCGTCGATCATCCATGTCGGGGAACAACTGACTGATATGCAGTACGACAAGACATGGCTTGATGAAAGCATCAGGTTGCTTGAAGCTTGTGATGCTGTCATATTTGCCAGCCCAGTGTACACCATGTTGGTCCCTTGGCAGTTAATCCGTTTCTTTGATTTGCTTGCACAAGAAAAGAGAGAGGCTGTTCTCTCTGACAAATATGCCACTTGTGTAATGAGTTGTTTTCATTATTATGACCACCTTGCCCATCAATATCTCTCTGGTACGTGTGAGGATCTTGGCATGCATTGGATGGAGGGTTTTTCTGTCGACAACACCGACCTGCTGAAGGTTGAATTTCGCAGTAGCATGCGTTTTTTCATGCAGGAGTTCCACCAAGCTTGCAAGAAGAGAGCCCCTCTTGTCAGACGTAGTTCCGTTGTTAGGAGAGAACCTGCTTTAGTGTTCAAGCCACAGATTGGGATCGGGCAAACAGAAAAACAGAAAGACCTGCGCACTGTATTGCTTACTGATGAGAAGAATGCTGACGGTAATCTTTCGGCCATGATACAGACGTTCCTTTCTGCCTATCCCAATGAAGTAGAAGTCGTAGACATCAATGACTTTCCCTATGAAGGAGCTTGCCAAGGGTGTCTGAAGTGTGAGTTGGTAGGCCCGTGCGACCGAAATGATGGATTTCAGGACTTCTATCAGAACTTGGTGAATACGTGCGATGTGCTTGTCTATGCGATGAACATTGAAGGACGGTACCTCAAGTCTGTCTGGAAGCTCTTTTTGGACCGAACATTCTCAAACGGGCATCGCACCAGCATGATGGGCAAACACACCTGCTATCTTGTTTCGGGTCCGTTGCTTCAGCTTGCCAATGTCCGTGAGTTCTTGGAAGGAAAGGACAGCGTAGGTAAGGAAAACTCAATGGGAATCATCAGTGATGAGTGTCATGATGCAAGTCTGTTGCAAGCTCAGATCGAGTATCTGGCCTTGCACCTCGATCGTGCCACCCGGGCAAAGTATCAAAAAGGGGTGAACTTCCTCGGTGTCGGAGGTATGAAAATATTCCGAGACCTGATTTATGGAATGCGGGGTGTGGTACGGGACGACCATCGTTTCTACAAAGAACGAAAACTTTATGATTTTCCTCAAAGAAATCTGAAGAACCAGCTGTTCAATCTCTTCATGGGTGTGGCAATGAGGTTCAAGTTTGTACGAATCGGCGCGTATCAAAACATGAAACCGCTCTACATCCTGGAGCAAAAGAAGCTGGTTGACTCGAAAAAGCTGTAACTATAACCCTTTGTCTGATAACATCTGTCTTGCAACCGTTGCAACATCCTCTCCTTCGTCAACACGCAGGTTGTACTGTTGCATTTCTGCATTCGTCCATCGATTTTGAGTTTCCTGTAAAATGGCCACTATTTCTGGATTGTTTTGGGCAAATTCCTTGCTTAAAATAGGAACGCAATAGAAAGGGAAAAAGCTTTCCTTATCATCTTCAAGCGTAACAAGATCATACTTGGCCAACCTGCCATCGGTAGAGAACGCGGCTATAGTATCTACATCGCCTTGCACCAAGGCGTTGTACATAAGACCACTATCCATGATAGCAGTCTTCTTGAACTCCTTTATATCATATATTCTCTGCATTCCGATCAGGCCATCTTCCCTGACGACAAATTC
>Ga0334900_1003926_pt1 | contig 10950 bp, 11 predicted proteins | sample GraSluR3_MG_2_FD_207231 | JGI IMG/M metagenome (GOLD analysis project Ga0334900, IMG submission 207231) | Sludge microbial communities from methane-producing bioreactor in Wageningen University, Netherlands - Granular Sludge_31_08-R3 | ecosystem: Engineered > Bioreactor > Anaerobic >...
TCTTTTAAAATTCTTACTATTTTTTCTTCTGTAAACCTGCTTTTACGCATTCTGGTATCTCCTTTCTTTCATTTTACTCGGGAGATACCAAGTTTTAAACCGTTACTTTTTAGGGGGTCATGTCATACCTATGATTCTTGAGTTATCAATACTAGCACTTAATGATAAATTTAAAGCTACTAGATTGTAAATTTTTTCAGGCCTTTGAATAATAAAATCAAAATTATCCGGATCTTCTTGCCAAATCCACGTTTGAGGTTCTCTATGAAGTTGATATACTTCTGCAGGATGTATATCAGTTAATAGATGACCAAGATATATAAGGAGAGGCTGAGGTGCCATAGCAAAAATTGAAAAATGATTTATACTTCCGTTAAGTAATTTGGGTTTAATTAACTCATGATATTGCTTATAGAGGTGTTCCTTTTCTATGTACCAGAAATTATTTTCTGAATCATGAAAAGCTGAATTCCTGAGACTTATCTCAATAGCAGGATTTTCCGCAGGATACCAATTTGGAAGCATTGCAGATGTAATTTTATTCCAATTAACAAGAGGATTTTGTTTACCAATATTAGCTGCATATAAAATAATATGACTTTGGTATTCTGGTGTAATAGAAGAAACGAGTTCTATTCTTGCTTCATGCTTACTTTTCATTTCCCAAAGTTTTTCTGCAGGATGCCCTTCAACATCTTTTTTGTCAATTAGTCTATGATGTTCATCACAAAGCAACATAATGTTTGAAATATCCTGACATAATTTATTGGATAATTCTTTATCTCCTCTTGGCCCTTTTTCACTATCACCTATAATGTGAGCGTGGTAAGCAATATTAAACTCATTTTTTGTAATGCCATCTTTCCATAAAGGTTTATTACATCCTTCATATTGGCATCTTCCTGCTGATTTACCCCATAATATAAGTTTGATTGGTTCTGGTATACTTGATTTTGACATATTTTTTCTCCAAATCTCTAACTTTGTTTTACATAATTAGCGATCATTTCATAGCAATTATCAAAATCTTTTTTAAAGTTATGCTTATTTTTGTAAGACTTTAATCTGTTTATGTACTTGCCATGACAGTTTTTCAATAATTTATTACTGCCACAAGGGCACTTATGAAATCCTTTGTAGATATTACCCGCTAATAATGCTAATAATTTTAATGCTTTTAAATAACTGTCTGTTTTAAAATAATCTTTATAAAATTCCAGTACGCCTAAATATCCATGAGATCGTTCCCCAAAGGGCATTTCTCCAAATTTTTCCTTATATGAAAAAGAATATAAAAATGGGATAACCAGTTCATCAACATATCCTAAAAGGGTGTTTATTTTTGCAATCTTCATCTTTGTATCTAGCTCTGTTCCAAGACAAAAGCTACCATCTTCGTTAATATGATTATCTGGTATTCTTAAGATTCTGCCACCTATCTCTCTTGTTAAGGGTAATTTTTTAGGATATCTAGAAGGTATTTCAATTTGAATATAATAAGTGTCTTTAATAGAAAATTCATTGTGTCTTCTAGAAAAAGTAAGAAATCCTTCAACAAAGTAAATACCCTTTTCTTCTCTAGTTTTTAGTGCTTTGTATTTATTTAATAATGCTTCTATCTCTTTTAATTTCTGATTATTCAGCATTTTTTCTCCAGGGTTTAGTTGGATTTGCAATTTCTTCAGGTTCTTTAAAGTTTACTGGAACGATAATACTTGGATAGTTATTACTACCATTAATTCGCCCTAAAGCTCTCTTAGTTGCGGTTTCTCCAAAGGAGTATTCTAAAGATTTTCCTATACTTTGCATGTCTCCAAGCTTAAGAATATCTATAATATCAGTTTTAATGCATCTAATCCAGTAGAAAAAAGCATTTGCTCTTCTATTACCATTCTCATGCCAGCGATCAGCAAAGTTTTCATTAGGATTAACAGGATTTGGGATATACCATTTACCATCTTGTCCTCTCTTAATAATATTATAGGACTCTTCTTGAAAATACTGAATATTATCCAAATTAAGTAATTGAGAGTAATCATCAAGCTTTTCAACAATATTTTTTAGAGTCGTATACACATCTTCTTCCTGCTCATATAATTTAGCAGCCAAAGTTGTTATGATCATTGATATTGGCTTATCTGATTCCAGTTCATGATTAAGAAATCTTATATCTCTGTGCCTTTTCAAAATCTGAATAGCTCTTTGTAGAGGTGTTTTTACAAGCTGGTCAGGAACATCATCTATACTATTATAAAAACTAACATTTTCTGAAAATAGGTATTCTTTTTGCGAACGTACTAACTTTCTAAAAATAGGCTTTTTTACTTCATCAAACCATTCAGCATAACCATCAGGATTACTTGTTTCCCAATCATAATAACCAGATTTACTTTTATCAGTTATTGCTATAGATTTTACAGCAATTGAAAAAGGAACAAATTGTTGAATAAAAGATACTATATCAGAACCTTCCTGGATTGAGGGTAAAATATCAATGTGAAAACCAATACCATTATTTTCAGCATATTCTAACGTCCAGCATCTCTTACCCTCATCATCTAACATTTTTCTAAATGTTCCATGTTCTTTTAAGCGCTCTCCAATTAGTTCTTTAATAGTTTGTGGATTAGTAGATTCCTTTAATATAGGTAATTTGCATACCAAATCAATATCATAATTGGCTTCAACTCCACCAATAATTGGTCTAATTACTGTTCCAAGCCTAAAAGAACCTTGTGGATAAATATGTAAATTCCCATTTAATAGAGAATCATCTGAATCATTTAACCAATTGGCGACATGTTCATAACTTTTAACAGCTTTTTGATAGTTAGTTGGAGAAATATCAAGTTCATCTGAAATTTTTTCTAGAACCTTGTTATAATTTTCTTGTAAGTTTTTCAAAGGATTGTCCTCCCCAAAAAAGTACTTTAAACTTTTGACTTTGTATGGTAACATAATTGTGTGACCATACTTATAATGTAACATATTATTGTGACATATGCAATCCTTTTTTAGGAAAAAATTATGGAAAAAAAAGAAAATGCATTAGGCCAAAGAATTCAAGAGCTACGACAAGAAAAAAAAATGTCGCAAGCAGAACTTGCCAAAAAAGCAAAAATGGCAAGAACATTAATTACAATGATTGAAACAGGTCAAAGATATCCATCTGATGAAGCATTAGAAAAAATAATCACTGCATTAGCTGTGAGCAAAGAAGAAATTTTTACTAATGAAGTAAAAAAACAGTATTTAGAGCAATTTAATTCATTTTTAAAACATGCTAATACTGAAACTATTATAAAAGCTTATAGAAAAGTATCACAAGATGACTAATAATCCGTATTTTTTTAAAGATCAAAATATTATTAGATCCAGTAATAAACTGCTTTCTGAAACTGTTGGAATCGATGAGATTCCAATTAATGTTTTTGATATACCCGAATATATTGATGCAAACCTAGAATTCAGTTTTGACAAGTTTAAGAACAGTAAGGAGCTAGGCTTATCAGAAATTTGTAAATCTGCCTATCATATTTATATTAATGCTAATGTATTTGGTAATTCTATCGAAGAAGCAAAAAAAGACCTAACCTTATGGAGAAGATGCCGATTTACTCTTGCTCATGAACTAGGACATTGCTTTTTACCAAATCATATAGATCCAGAAGTTCAATGCAAATTTAATGAAGGTTCTGAAAATCCTTATAAAAACTCTTATTTAAAAACAAAAGAAATTGAGGCTGACAGCTTTGCTTCAGAATTATTAATACCCTCAAAAACAGTAAATAAAAGCTTTTTAGATAACAGTAAGGATCTATTAATAAATGCAAGAAAATTAAGTGAATCGCATGATGTCTCTCTCCAAGTTGCCATAATGCAAATAATTGCTTTAAGTACTTGTAATATAAGTGTTTGTGTTTTTATAAATCCTATAAACGGTAAAATTACTTCATATAAAGCGTCTGATGAATTTAGATATTATGGAAAAGGGATGAGAATAGAAGTAAAAACTGAAGTTCCTAAATATACAATTGCAGAAAAACTTTTAAAAGGTGATCTAAGACTTGAAGGTATTCCAAATACATCAGATGTTTTTTATTGGTTTCCCTATTTTACTGGTAATGAAGATGCTAAATTAACAGAATGTTCAGTACATTTTAATCATTATATTCTTTCATACCTTGAATTAACTGATACGAGTATTTATGATTATTAGTTAAAGAGTTCTTAGACAATTAATACACTTAAATCAGGATAATCAAATACTGGTTTATTATTCTGGTCAACCTGTAAATAAAGCGGTAAAACGTACCTGACATAGTTTCGTAGGGTTTTATAGTGCTCACAAAGATTTTCGGGAAAACTTTCTGTCATAATTACTACTGAAATATATTTACAGTCTTCAGGTTGGTTTTCTAGCTCGTTTTTAATAGAATTTAAGCTGTTATCATTAAAGTTAAAAACTGGCATAATAAGCACCTTAGAGCTAGAATTTATTTTTATCCTTCCTATTAGTGAATCATTGGCTATTTTTAGATCCGTAAATTCAAAGCCCGTTTCTTCCTGCAGGATCGATTTATTTTCTTTTAACCATTCACATAAGTCTTGCTTGGTTTTAAAGGTTTTACTAAGATTTGCCATACGATACCTCCTGCGTATTCACTACATCGAACACATCATAGAAGGGAAATGGCAGAATACTAGCTTCCTTCAGGATAATTTTACTTTTAGATACAGAAAAAGGTAAAATAATTCTGAATTTATAAAATTAGTCAGAAATGTATAAAATCGACAGGAATATATAAAGGTACTTATCTTTGGATATAATTAAGTTTCTTAAAAATAAAATTTTACCTGATTCTAAACACAATGAAACAGTCCTTGTAGAAGAAAAAGAAAGCTCTTCTTCCACAGCATTAATTATTAAGCCAGATATACTCCCTGTAGATATTCTAAATTTATTGTGGTTTTTAGATGGAAAATTACAAAATTATGCTCCAGAGAATAAAAACAAAAATAAAATAGAGTTAGAGGGTTTTACTATTGAAATATCCTTTTATGGTGCAACAGAACCTAGTGCTATTAGCATGAAAGATTCAATTCAAAAACCTAATGATCCTACTATTGTTGAGAATCCTAATTATTACCCTGCATATAACTCTATTACACCGAAACAGAGATGGATATATTTAAATTGGCTTAAAAACATAGAAGCACCAATTAATATAGGATATGTGTTTATATTTTATTATGGTCTTGAAAGACATTTGTTTTTTGGTAATTATAGTGCGGCTTTTGATATGGTTTTAAAGCTAAGACAATTTCACAAGAATGGATCTTTTCTTTTTTATTCCTCTAATGCCTTAATTGCCAGTTGTATATTACATAATAGAAGTGATTTATTTATAAACTTTCTCAATAACTCTCCTATTCAGGAAATTAATATATCTGATCTTTATTTATCTGCAAAAAGTCTATTAAACCTCAATTTAACTACTATAGAGCTAATGAACTTGGCTAAAAATGTGGGGTTTAATAATAATAGGTATCTAAAGGATGAAGAAGAACTATTTGAACAAGAATTAAAGCAATTAATGTTTGAAAACTTTAATAATGATTCATTTCCGATCAAAAATTTTCTTTTAAACACTCAGTTTAAAGATACAGAAATAATTGCAGCGAATTATTCACTCGAACACAATCAGAGAACTGTTGAAATTCCTAGCATAATACAAAACCAAGAATTTAGCTTATTGGCAAAAGACTTACTACAACAGGCTCATAATAGAGTAAAAGAAAAACTTAAAATAATTAGAAAAAACAGAGTGACAACTCCAGCGAAACCAAAACAAAATCTAGCTACAAAATCTCCTAGTGATGCCTACAAAAAGTCTATTTTATTTGAGGAAATTAATACTCACCAATTTGATAAAAATATTCAGATGTATAACCAAGGTATATGTCCTTATTGTGATAATAAAGTAATAAAAATACCTGTTACGAAAGGTAAATGTTCCACATGTAAAAATACAATATTAGTAAAAAACAACGAATTTACAGGCGAAAAGATTTTTTTAACAGAACCAGAATATCTAAAAATGAAAGAAATTCAAAAGGAGAGGGCTCGTCGAAACTGGATCAATGGTATTATTAGAGATAATAATCTTGATAGTAATAAAATAGCAAAGAAAATCAAGAGCAAAAGCTTATCTATCGAAGAGGAATTAATTAATCAATTATTATCTTTATCCAAAAACTATTTTAATTCTAAGGATTATGGATTATATAGAAACTGTTTAATGAATATTGGCAACGTTTACGAAAGGATAAACCAGAAGAAAGAATCTTTGGATTATTATCTTATTGTTTGCTGGCTGGATTTAAATGGTGCATCAAACAGCGGCTTGGGTTTTTCAAAGGATTTTGCTTTTACGGCTCCAGCTCTTATTAAATGGGTAAACAATTTATCAGAAGAATTAAACATAAAAAAAACTGAATTAAAAAATATTTTTATAAAAAATGCAGAAGCAAATATAATTAAAGGGATGCCTATAACTTCTGAAAAAGCTTGGACAATATTTTCTAAAGAAATTGAAGTTTCTTAAAATCTACAACTACAGTAGACATTTAATTGTTTTTATAAAAATGCTTTGGCAAAAACGGATTTTCTCTCGTTTTAAATGATACGCCCTCTCGTTTCATATGATAATTTACAATAATTTACAGTAAAAAACGGTATTTCCTAATCCTATCCGAGAACGGTATCAACGCTAGAAGACATAAGGGATTCCATGATTCGGTATTTGTCCTGCGATCCCTGATAAATTATAAATACGCCGTCTCGTTTCATGTGATAATTTACAATAATTTACAATAGCCCCTTCTGGCCGCAACCTGGAAGGGGCTATTTTATTGACTTTTGCGGGGGTCAGATTTGAACTGACGACCTTTGGGTTATGAGCCCAACGAGCTACCTGGCTGCTCCACCCCGCGTTAATATCTTTTTGATACGTCTATCTCTTATATAGAAATTTACTCAATAATATCACAAGATTTCAAGCCCCTTTTTTAAAAAACTCTCGCTTTCGATGATCTAAATCCTCTGATAAAAACCTTATGCGGCTCTGTAAATATTTAAAACAATTATTAATACTAATTCGCAGTCAAAAAAGTATTTACTATCCATTTAAAACCCACTATTGCTTTTACAACTTCTGGATTATTTTCATAGAATAAACAAGCTTCTATCAACTTTTTTTCAACTGCATTCATACTATTAAATACTAAATTGCCAAAAAATTTTTCTCTTTTATTATCCCAAATATGCTCGGCTGGATTTAATTCTGGGCTGTATGCAGGAATATGAAAAAGTATAATGTTATCAGGTATTTTTAACGTTTTTGACCTATGATTTGGTGCTTTATCGCATATTAAAAAAATTTATTCTTCAGGATGCCGTATTGAAAGTTCTTCTAAAAATATATTCATTGAATATGTATTCATATCTGGTAATATTAAAAAATCACAAATACCATCAAGTGGGCTAAATGCTCCATATGAATATGTATACTGACGGACAACCTGCTTTTTTACTACAGGTCTGAACTTAGCTGGTGCCCAACGCTTCCTAGGATAAGTAATTCTGCCAAATTTGGCTTCATCTTGAAACATTATTCTTAAGGGCTTTTTTTGTTTCTTGGCCTGCTTTTTAGCGTATCTAACGATGTATTTGAAGTTTTTTTAAAGTCTTACATAATTTTTTCATTTGATTTTGGGTGAGATGTTCGAGGAGTGATTTTTCTCCAATTATGTCTATCTAACATTCTATAAACAGTAGATAAAGCAATTTTTTTATTAGCTTTCTCTTGACAAGCTCTATGAATTGAACTTATTTCTAATATGCCGCCTTCTTTACTCCTCTTTTCAAACTCTTGTATTAGTTCTTTTTCTTCTTCTAATGAAAAGATTTCATTATTTCTTCCACCTCTTTTATTTACATTTAAAGATTTTTTACCTTCTTTTAAATAATTAGAATGAATATTTTTTATAGTTTGATTTTTATAACTAGTTATCAAAGAAATTAAATCATTATTGTAGTCGAATTTTACCCTGAGATAAATGCTTAAGATTCTTTTGTATTCATTTAAGTCTTTAGTTTCTTGTAAAAGTGTTTCAAGATATTTAGCTGTTCCTGATGGAAATTTGTTTTTAGGTCTCATATAAACTCCTAGTACTTATTATTACTAGAGTTTATTATACATTAGTACCATATTGAATGCAAATTAGTATGGTATTTTATTTTCCGAACCTCTGCCTCTTTTACCTTTATGGTGTTTTCCTCTAAAATAGCTTTCATCAAGCTCCACCTCTCCGCAGAAAAGATCTCCAGACCTTAAATATCAGGAGATCTTTTCTCTGAATATGCCATAATATCTGTTTATTGTAACCCTGCTAATTTTTGTAAGATTTGCTGTTTGAGTTGCTGTTAAATCTAATGAAAAACACTCAATTATTTTTTTTTTATATGCACTCAATTTTGAATACTGGAGCATATTTAAATCCTATCATTTAAATTTCTCCTTATCTAGAGCATTTTTATTTTTGTAAACATTTGAAAAAACCGAAAATATGTAGGCGGTAAATTCATATAAATGTGATATAGTTTAAACCTTACATGTTATAAATTTATTTACTTAATTTGCTACAAAATTCAGATTATGAGCTGTTTTGCTACTTTCCAGGTAGTACTAGTTTAGTATGTAGTTATTTTTTTTGAAGGGAAATAATATTAGTCAGTCAGGGTCTTAACGTTTTATTTGTTATTACGTTGATTATTTAGCATAAGGAGCTTTATGTTATGAGGAAACTTTTTTGTTCAAAACGTTTCAGTGCACACAATTTTGTTCAATTAATTACAACAGTAGCATTAGCAAGTACAATTACTTTGAATCCTGTCTATTCACAGCAAATTGTCGTTGATGGAAAAACGAAAACCTCATTAAATATAAATGATAAGGTGACACACGTCTATACAAATACTATCAAAGGTAAAAATGCTCTCAACTCCTTTGAAAGATTCAATGTCAATAAAGGAAACACTGTTAATTTAGTTGTACCTAATAAAGCCAGCAATTTAATCAACCTAGTTCATAATGAAAAAAGCACCATTAACGGTGTTTTAAACTCTATAAAAAATGGCAAGATTGGTGGAAACATCTTCTTTGCTAACCCTCATGGGGTACTGGTTGGCAAAGAAGGCGTTATTAATGTTGGTAGTCTGACAATTACAACACCAACAACCAGTGCAATGAATAGTTTCTTTGATAGTAAGGGAAATATCAATGATACAGCGGTTAGTGGTTTACTGAACGGTACATTGCCTGTGAACCCGGAGGCTGAAATAAATGTTCAGGGCAACATTAATGCCATTGAATCAGTTAAACTGGATACCGGAACCCTGATAAACGCAGGGAATATTTACACTGGTGCCGTCTTTGAAGAAAATGATATTGATATCGGTGATGTTGTAAACGTCAATACCCTTGAAAGCGGAGATGATATTGCTGTCAATAATGGAGAAATTATTATTACGACGACCAATAACTTTATCAACCGGGGTAATATAGTTGCAGATGGCGGAAACAATGTTGATGGTGGCAACATCTCTATAGTTGCCGGTCAGGATATTATTTTAGAACCAGGCTCACTGGTAAGCGCCAAAGGCAAAGGAGAAAATTCCAGCGGTGGCGATATCTACATCTGGGGGGATCACGACAGCTACTTCAACAAAGGTGCAATCCTGGATGCTAGAGGCGGCAATGTTTCTGGCGACGGCGGCTTTATTGAGCTGAGTGCAAAAGAATTTATCAGTATTGATGGAGGGGTTTTTAGAGCAAAATCTTATAAAGGTAATTCTGGAACAATATTAGTAGACCCAGATGATTTAATAATTTCAGCTAACAACTATTCAGATGGCTCAAATATTACTTATACGGCTAATGATTCAATTACTGTGAATACTAATATCATTATTTCCAGTAGAGATTTGGATGATCCAAACAATGATGATCATGATACTGACCCTTCAGAAGGCGATTCAGGAAATATATCTTTTACCTCTCCCAAAATAACTTTTAATAGTGGTTCAAAGGTTTATGCCCACGGAAATAACGGTTATACAGGAGGCATAATAACAATTGATGCATCGGGTACTGGATTAAGTGGATCTGGTGTTTCTATTGGCGGAACTGTAAAAACAAACTCAGATGTATATATTACTTCATCAGGAAGTATAATAGATGCCAATGATGATGATAATCCTAATGTAATAGGAAAATCCATTACGTTAACCGCTGGCGGTGCAATTGGTTCATCTGAAAACTATCTTGAAATTAATACAGATCCTGAAAATACAGGAGCAGGAACATTAACAGCAAGCTCAAATGGTTATGATATTTATGTTGAAGAAGTAAATGCTGACGGGGCTCCTGATAATCTAAGAATTTCAGAAATTAATGCTGGTTCTGGAAATGTATATTTAAAAGCATTTAGCAGTATTCTTTCTGAAGACTTATCTTCAATAATAGTTGCAAATAATATTAAACTTATAGCAAACAAAAATATTGGAAATTCTACTATACCTATAAGGGTTCAATCTGGTGGTAGCCTTATAGCTAAATCATTAGGAAGTCCCATTTATGATATTTACATTACTGAAACTACTGGTGATTTAAGGATAAATTCTATTATAGCTCCAGATATAGTCCAAATTTCAGCTGCAGGAAGTATAATAGATGCCAATGATGATGATAATCCTAATGTAATAGGAAAATCCATTACGTTAACCGCTGGCGGTGCAATTGGTTCATCTGATAACTATCTTGATATCGAGCCTAGCGGTGAATTAACGGTCGAAGCCAATGATGTTTCAGATCCTTATGATGATTC
>Ga0334900_1003930_pt1 | contig 10948 bp, 10 predicted proteins | sample GraSluR3_MG_2_FD_207231 | JGI IMG/M metagenome (GOLD analysis project Ga0334900, IMG submission 207231) | Sludge microbial communities from methane-producing bioreactor in Wageningen University, Netherlands - Granular Sludge_31_08-R3 | ecosystem: Engineered > Bioreactor > Anaerobic >...
GTGTAAACAGACAGGAAAACGCTCTGAAACTGAAGCTGCAAAGCCTGATAGAGCAGGAAATGGGTAAACCCTATAAATGGGGCGGCACCGGTCCCGACGGCTATGACTGTTCCGGCCTTGTATATGCACTTTTCGGCAAGCTTGGGATAACACTGCCAAGGTCATCAAGGGGACAGGCAAGCACCGGTACCTATGTGGCAAAGGAAGATTTGGCATACGGAGACATCGTATTGTTTGCAAGAGACGGGAAAAATATAAACCACGCAGGGATATATGTGGGAAACGGTGAGTTTGTACACTCTCCTCAATCGGGGGATGTAGTAAGAATAACAACGCTTATGTCGGGATATTATGCAGACTGCTACTTTACAGCACGAAGGGTACTTCCCTGACACTGCACTATAAAGCGTACTCTCCCGGCGCAGCCTGATTGCGGTGTATCTCCCGCATCAACGCTGCTTCTAACGGGGATGCTATTTTTTTAGCAAATATTGACACAAATCGACTGCAGTTATATAATGGTTAATACACGACCCTGAAAAAGGCAAACTTATCGAGAGGTAGGGACGCAAAGCCACGAGTCAAAGGTGAGAACTGATGATAGTCGGGTTGCCGGGTGATATTTGTGTGTTTCTTCGATTAATATGACCATGGCTGATAAATAGGGCATGGTCTTTTTATTATTATAAAGAACATAAAAAACTATATTTAAATCTAAAGGAAGTGAAAATACCAATGAACGTCGAATACATTAATCCATTTATCCAGGCAAGCAGATCGGTATTGAAAACGACAGTTAATATGGAAATTTCCGTAGGAAAGGTTTACTTAAAGACAACTCCCTACTCCAGTAATTATATAGCGATTATGATCGGGTTAATGGGGAAATTGAAAGGGCAGGTTATTATTAATATGGATAAGCCTATGGCATCAAAGATTGCATCAGGTATGATGATGGGTATGCCGGTGAATAAATTGGATGAAATATCCAAAAGCGCGGTTGCCGAAACTGCTAATATGATACTTGGAAACGCCGCAACTATATTCTATAATCAAGGCATTGAAATCGAGATCACCCCCCCGTCGTTGATCATGGGAGAAAATATGCTGATATCTGCTCCTAAGATGAAAATAATATGTGTACCGTTAATCATTCGCTCGGGTGGAACAATAGAATTGGACATAGTTGCGATATAATAGAAAAAAACACATGGCGAACAAGGGACGGTAAATCTTTGGATGAAAGGGGCAGAGTGCAAACCAGTCTCTGCTCCCGCGGCCCGGAATAGATGGACCGGAAGGTGTTAACTTGACCAGAATACCGGAACGTTTGAAGGAGAAGATTAATACAATACCGGAAAAGCCCGGCGTATATAAAATGAAGGACAAGGGCGGCAATATTATGTACGTGGGCAAAAGCAAGAGTCTCATGTCCAGGGTAAGGTCCTATTTTTACGGCGACCACAAGCAGGAAAAGACAAAGGAAATGGTGTCCCGCATCCGTGACCTCGACATAATCACAACCGACACACACCTTGAGGCGCAGGTCCTGGAATGCGAACTTATAAAAAAACTAAAGCCTCCATACAACCGGCAGTTCAAAAACCACGACAGCTATGTCTACCTGAGAATAGGAGACAACAGCCGGTCAAAGCCCCTGTTGATAGTGGATGATAAAACCGATGAATACTGTATAGGGCCCTACAGGAGCAAAGGCAGGCTTTCCAGGGCGGCGGAAGCACTTGAAAATATATTTCCCATAGTAAAACACGGCAAGGGGTACCGCTTCCAATACAGCGTACTGCCCCGTCCCATGAATTATGAGGACTTTGAAAACAACAGAACTTGTCTTCTGGAGGTGCTCCTTTATAGGGAATATACGGAAGTGTTTTTAACCGAAATAGAAAAAAAGATGGGGGAGACTTCTTTGGAGCTTAAGTACGAACTGGCTTCCAGCTACCGGGATATGATGGGACACGTAAAATATATCAGCAAAGGCCGCTCCGGCGGCAGCGGGTTTGATGGCAGGAAAATCCTGGCGGGGGAGAGAATCGAGGACGGGTATAAGGTATTTTTTATATCGGATAACCAAATCGTTCTGAAGAAGAAATACCGCAGACTTACACGCAAAGGTATAGAAGCTTTTTTGAATAGGGCACGGAAACTAAAAAGTGCCAAAGAGCGCGATACCGACGAAAAAAGACAGCTCGACTTCAAAAGAATTATTTCCGCCGAGCTTCGGGATACCGGTACTAAGGCAGTAACCTTTGCGGACAGCCAACCGGATATTGACCTTTTTATCAACGACCTGAGGGCTAAAGGAGAAAATGCCTAGACTTCTGCAAAAATACTCTTTAGCGATATATCCAGATCCTTGAATGCGGTTGATTTTATTGTGTTTTCTTCCTTAAGGTTTGTTAAGCTTTCAATATCCCTTTTCTTTGAAAAGGAGTACTGAAGGATAGTTTTGTTTTTTATGTCCACAATCCAGTATTCCGAAACGCCGCTTTTCATGTACAGGTTAAGCTTTGCGACCATATCCTTTCCCTTGGTGGAAGGAGAAAGCACTTCCACAACAAGTGTTGGTATACCTTCATACCTGTTGTCCTCATTGACCTTTTCCTGGTCACAAATCACCACTACGTCGGGCTGGACAACGTTTGGGTCTTCCTCGAACTTGGTTGCAAAACCAAACAGCCTTATATCCAACGGCGCAGTCAATGACCGGCAGGGCCTTCCCCTGAAGTAGTTTCCAAAATGCCACGCAATTTCACTTACCACAACCTGATGCCCAAAGCCCGGTGAAGCCAAAAGGTAAACCGCACCGTCAATAAGTTCATACCTTTGGTCGGAGGAATCAACCAGCTCCATGTATTCTTCATAGCTAATCTTTCTGGTGGATTTGTATTTTAAGGATTCCTCGTGTAAAAGGAAAAAATCAGGTTCATTGTAGCGGGTTAGTTTTGCCACGCTCTTTCCGTTCTTGGTGATTATAATGTCTTCCTTCTCCACCAGTGAAAGATACTTCCCAAAGGCGTTTTGCATATCGGTTGTAGAAACACGCATAATTTTACCAACACCTCTTTTTTAGCTATAATTATAAACGATATTAGCTAATACGTCAACAAAATAATAGCTAATCCAAACACAGGAACAGATACCTTGCCCGGGCCTGTGACAATAACCCTGTCCCGCTGTCAGTTTGGAAGTTGAAAGATGAAATGCACAGGTTGATAATCCGTGGTACAATAGGTCTGGACAATAAATACATAGGGGGAGTTTAATTGCAGTCCGACAGACGTTTGTTCTTAATATTGGTCATAGTATTGATTATTAACATTGTTCTTCTAGGAAAGGTTGCAGATTTAAACAATCAAATCCAAAGCTTAAGGCACAACTATAATAATCTTCAATCGGATATCAGTTCGATATCAGGTAATGTGAACAGTACACTGGACCGGTTTACCAGGGAGCAAAGCTGGATTACACCTGTACAGGTGGATGACGGGAAAACCCGGGTTGACGGTGAGCAGGGGCTGGCGGTACTACACTGGCAGATCAAGGATTTTCCCGAAGGTGCCGGGGTGATTTTCCATTACAGTCAGGAAAAATCCGGAGAATTCACAGCTGTTCCGGCCAAAAATATAGGAGCCGGTCTCTTTGAAGTAGAAATTCCCTTTGAGATAACGGTGGAGCCCTTCTGGGAAATTGATGTGAGTAAAAGGACTATGGGTGGTACAGCGACTTCCGAACATGTAGTTGAACGGCCGAGGCCGGATTATCAATCAGTTGGCTATTATGTAAGCATGAAAACCGGTGATGTTACAAGGAGCAGTGAAATTGCATACATTGATGTGGCATATTTAGCTAAGGAAAAGTATGAACCAATTGTGGGACATGTCGACATAAACAATAATAAGTACCATATATCATTATACGAATACACTCACAACCCCAACAGATTCGAGTCTATAAAGGCAAGATTCCATAACGGCAGCAGAATTATCGCGGAAAAGGATGTGGAGGTGCAGGATAATACAGGCCCTTCAAAAACCTATTCTTTAACATATGATGCAGGTTCACAGGATATATCGCACCTGGTAATTCAAGTGAAATATACAAACGGAAAAACCTTTGAAAAGAAAGTTAATTAAGAATATCCCTGTAGAACATGACCATCGCCCCGGCGGTGGTTTTTTTTGCTAAGGGCAGGGCGCATTTTGTCACCAGATAGTAGCGCTGCTCGTCGTCTGCAATCCTTTTAAATCGTTTGTGCACCTTAAGCGCTATACGGGCGTTGAAGCGTATGTATTCCTCGATGGTGTCCAAAAGGTAAGCGCCCCTTTCCACTTGGAAATCCGCTACATTCTGGTAGGTGCGCTTGACAAAGGTCTCGTACTGGCGGTGACTGTCCAAAAGGCGTATATTGGCATGCTGCGGAATTGTCATATCCTGGACGATGTGAAGCGCCGCACCCAGATAAAACAGTGCCTGGTTAAATTTGCCCTCATTCCACAGCTTAATGGCCCTATGGTAATAGTCCACCCCCAGGTCCATGGCGTTTTTCCTACCGTAGAGTCCCTTTTTTCTATAGGGATTGTAAAAATGGTTTGAGCTTTTAAAGTCCTGGTCCGCCCACACCGTTCCCCTGCCAATATCCGAAATATAGCTACTGAAGAATATGTGCTGTTCTGCATGACCGTCATTTTTGAGTATCCCCAATGCCTGGATATTGATTATCCTGTGAACCTCGCATTCGGTCCTGATGATTCTTTTCTTTACAGGATTGGCAATGCCAAGGGCAGTATTCAGTATATGACGGTAGGTTGTTTCGAAAAATTCCATAAAAACCACCCTTACGCTGCTGCAGTGGGAATGAAAAATCCTGATTTAGTATTTGTGATTTTACGGATAATAAACGCTGCAGTATTTATTGACCATCCGGGCAGCTTTTAGTATAATTATATTGACCGCATGGTTAGTATAATGAAGGGTGGTATTAATATTGCCTTTACAACTCTATGATAAAGAAAAAATCCTGGATGCCTGTCTGGCGGTGTTTGCCCGGCATGGATATGAAAACACTTCAACTTCAATGCTGGCAGAGGCGGCCGGTATATCCAAGGCGCTTATATTTCATCACTTTGGCAGCAAAAAAGAGCTGTACCTGAGTGTGCTGGACAGATGCTTCGAAAAGGGAAGGGTCGAGATGGAACTTGATGCCCTGCTGGAACACCGGGACTTTTTTGAGGCCAAGGAAAGATTCAGCCTGACAAAGTTTGACTATTACAAGAATAATCCCCACCTCTATAAGTTTATAAGAGAAGCCTTCTATGAAACTCCGGATGAATTGAAAAAGGAAATTGAGACCAAGTACGGAAATCTGATTGCCAGCAAGGATAAGGAATTAAGGCGTTTGTTTGAAAGGGTTCCGCTTAGAGAAGGTGTAGATCGCGGTGAGGCATTCAAGCTAATTATGATTGTATTAGATTATTTCGAAAGCAGGTATATATCAGAGCTGCCGGAGGATGGCAGTCTGGATGAAACGTATCTTAAAAGCTTTCTTGACGAAAGAAACAGGTTTCTCTCCATGGTGCGATACGGAATTGAAGAGTAAATAAGGGGGCGTTTTCATGACAAATAGGGTAAAAAGTTTTAAAGAATTAACTCCAAAACTTCAACCCCTTGCAGGTGGAAAAGGCGGTATGCTGGCCAGGATGTCTCAGGGCGGATACCCGGTACCGGAAGGCTTTGTGATTTTGCCGCAGGCCTTTGAAGGGGAAACGCTAATAGATGAAGCCTGGAACGAGATAAGGGACTATCTGAATGATATAAGAAAAGAAAGCAAAGGAGCCCTGTTTGCAGTAAGGTCCTCCGCTTTGTGCGAGGATTCGGCCAGGGCCTCCTTTGCAGGAGAGTTTGAAACCATTCTCAACGCAGGAACGGATAAAGAGATACAGGAAGCTATATATACGGTTTTCAGGTCAAGGCAGTCGGAGAGAGTAAAAACATACAGTTCTGTCCGAGGTATCGATCAATCCCACAAAATCGCTGTGGTTATCCAGTTGATGGTGCCATCAGAGGTATCGGGGGTACTTTTTACCGCCGACCCTTTAACGGGTAGCTTCGAAAGCATGATTGGCAATTATGTGCATGGACTGGGGGAGCAGCTTGTTTCGGGGGAGAAAGATGCAAATGATTTCAAATTAGAAAGACCTAAGGGGAGATATGACGGGCCTGAGGAATTCAAGAAATATGCATCAACGCTGTATAAACATGCGGTAAAGCTGGAGAAGGAAATGAGCTGTCCCCAGGATATCGAATGGGCTGTGGCAGGGGGAAAGCTGTATATTTTGCAGGCAAGGCCGGTAACCACACTGACTTCGGGCAGCCCGGATACCTATGAAATAAACGAAAGCCTGGCCGAAGATACAATCTGGGTTAATACCAACGTAGCAGAAGCAATTCCCGACGTTGTTACACCCCTTACCTGGAGCATAGTAAGGGCTTTGGATATTGAAACCAACCTTATTCCCGGATATTATCTGTGGTCGGGCAATATATGCGGAAGGATTTACACGAATATCGGCAAACGGTTATCCGCCATCACAGCGATGTATGGGAGTCCAAAGATGGGGATAAAACTGCTTGGCGAAGTTTTCGGCCAGCTGCCTGAGAATCTTACGATACCTGTCTGGCCCATTTCAAGGACTAGATTAATAAAGACAATGTTTCCCAGGGTGAAATATTATCTGAAAAAGAACCGGGAAGCTTCAAAAAACATGTCCCAATTCATTCAGGACACGCCGGATTGGTGCCAAAGGGCGAAGGAAACCATTAAGAAAATAAACACCAGGGAAGAGCTGCTGGCCCTATGGAAACAAACTCTTGAACCCTATAACAGGAAAGCATGGTGGGGGCTTATGGCCAGCGGCGCCAGTGCTGTCATTGCCCTGACACTGAGAAAAAAGTTTATAAAGCTGGTGGGAACGGAAGACGCCAACGCACTTTTGTCTAATATAAGGGAGGACTCGGGTCTTGAAAGTCTTGGGCCGGTTATAGGCATATCAAAGGTGGTAAAAGGGGAAATGAGCCGGGAGGAATACCTGGTCAGGTACGGTCACCGGGGACCCCATGAATTTGAACTGTCTGTACCTGACCCCATTGAGGATGAAGCATGGCTGGAAAGACAAACCCAGGAATTCAAAAAGTCGGATACCGATGTGGAAGGGCTTTTTAACAAACAGCACACCCGGTATCAGGCTGCCCGGAAGAGGTTTGAGGGCAATTTCCCTAATAAGGCAAAATGGCTTGAAAAGCGATTGAAAAAGGTATCTGCAAGCGCCCGGATAAGGGAAGCGGCCCGGTCGGAATTTGTAAGGGTGTTTAGGGTGGTTAGGTCCTTTGCACTCAAGGCGGGAGAGCTTGCCGGCATAGGAGAGGATGTTTTCTTCCTGTATATCAATGAAGTGGAGGGGCTGCTTGAAGGAAATACGCCAGCCTTAGAGAACATCCCTGCGAGAAAAGAAAACTTCGACAAATATAAAGCGCTGCCGGCCTTCCCAACCATTATACGAGGAAGGTTTGACCCATTCGAGTGGGTAAAGGATCCCGGCAGAAGGATGGATTATTACGATGCAACTTTGCCGACTGCCGCTGCATCCGATTCGCAAGCAATAGAGGGCTTTGCGGGGGCTGCCGGCAGGGTGGAGGGAACTGTACGCATCCTGACAAATCCCGAAGAGGGAGAAAAGCTGGTGCAGGGTGAGATACTGGTTGCCGCAACAACCAATGTGGGCTGGACGCCGCTTTTCCCCAGGGCCGCTGCGGTAATAACCGACGTGGGTGCGCCGCTGTCCCATGCCGCTATTGTAGCACGGGAGCTTGGTATTCCCGCCGTTGTGGGGTGCGGCAGCGCCACCGCAAGGCTTAAGACCGGGGACAGGGTGCTGGTGGACGGAGGCCAGGGGGTTGTGTATATCAAGAGTTAATAACTAGTGGATGGATAAAGAACCGTTCCTTGTCCGGGGCATTACAGCCATTCGGGTTTCTCCTTTATATAGGGCCTGATGCCGTGTTTTCTTTCATGGTTTTCCAGAATCTGTTTTCTAACGCTTTTGCTGGTCTTCAGCTTATCCATGTATTCCTTTGGGATTTCGTCGCTGAATGGACAGCTGGCAAGGCAGATGCCGCAGTCGGTCCCGATGGACCGCCACCTCTGGTAGCACTGGTCCGGGTCTATCTTCCACCTTGGCACTCTGTCCGCTTCGGTTTCCGACCCCGAGGGGATTGCCTTTCCCGGGCAGGTTCTTACGCACCTTTCGCATTCCCTGCAGAACCGGGCAATGCCAAGGTCTACCCTGTCATCCACTGCAAGGGGCATATCGGTGGTTACAACCCCCAGCCTCACCCTGGGGCCGTATTCCCTGGTGATTAAAAGCCCGTTTCTGCCGATTTCTCCAAGGCCAGCATCCCGGGCCACCAGCGGGGCGACCACCAGGTAATTGCCGTCCATATGGTTCCTGGCTTCAAACCCCAGCTCCCTTATATAATAGGACAAAATCATCCCGATAACCGCCGCCTCAACGTAGCCCTTTGTTACCGCAATGGCTTCGGGCAGCTGTGGTGCCCGGAAAATCATCTCCCTGTCCATCTCCACGGCAAAGGCGATGCCGTATTTGTGATACCTGTCTATTTTTTTGCCGTAGTGTCCATCCGGCCTGCCCCTGTGGGAATAATAGTGATACTCCTGCATCTTAGTAATCCCGACCAGTTTGGCGTTGTAAAACTTTGCAATACCTTTGATGCGCTCGGTCATGACTGTAGGGTGGACAGGCGTATCCTTTCGGGGCTGCACCTCGCCTTCGGAGTATTGCTTGATGTCTGCCAGAAAGCGAAAGGCTGCATCTGCTATGGGAGAGTTTATCGGGTCATAGGTCGCCGTCCCTTCACCGCCCAACTGGGGCATGGCCCTGAGGGCTTCGTCTGTTTCCTTTTTATGTGGATTCCGGCTGTAATAGTCGTCGTATACCGGGGTGCCCCTTTTATAATTCATCCTGGCAAATATTATATCTCTCTCGTCGGTTCTTTTGATTTTGTCATCCTTCATGAAAAACCCTCTTCCCTGTATCGTGTTTACTGCTGCCTATATTCCTTCTTTTATCATAACACAAAAACGGACAAAGATTAGTTCTTTGCCCCGGTTTGTAGACAAATACAATTAGGCTTCAAAAAGCCTCATGAGCCTGAGTAGCCTAGTTTTTTCAGGCTCTATCCCCCCTATTGTCAGAGAGATATTTCTATTCACGTATTATCAGCTCGAAAACGTCGGGCCTTGAGTAATGGCCCACCGGGTCAAAATCAAGGCGGCTTTTTATTATCATATCAAGGTCAAGATCGGCAACCAAAATTTCTTTCCGGTTGTATACCGGCTTTGTCACATATCTGCCAAGGGGATCCACTACTGCGCTTCCCCCGCGGCACATTATATCCGGCTGGGCTTCCAGGTCCCTGTAATACTTAAGGTCCTTTGGGTACATATCCTTGGTGACAAACTGGTTGCAGGACAGGACAAAGCACCTGCCCTCCAGCGCTATATGCCTTATGGTGGACTGCCACTCGTCCCGGGCATCCGCCGTCGGGGCTACATATATCGATACTCCCTTCATGTACATGGCAGTGCGGGCAAGGGGCATGTAGTTTTCCCAGCAGATAAGACCGCCCATTTTTCCGTAGGGGGTGTCCACCACCGAGAGGGTGCTGCCGTCCCCTTCGCCCCAGACAAACCGTTCCAGCCCGGTAGGCTTTAGTTTGCGGTGCTTGGCTAGGAGCTTTCCGTCCGGTCCGAAATACAGCAGGGTGCAGTACAATGTCCCACCGTCCTTTTCTATGACGCCTATAACAAGGTAAATGTTTGCGTCCGCCGCCGCCTGGCCAAGTATATCGGTGACCTCGCCGGGTACCGTGATGGAACTTTCATAATAGCGCAGCCAGTCTTCCCTCGATTCCACGGTGCGGCTGCCTACCACCGCGCCGAAGGACAGACCCCTCGGGTAGGCGGAGATGAAAGCCTCGGGGAATACAACTATCTGCGCTCCCTTTGAGGATGCTTCTTTAATAAGGGTCAGGGTTTTTCCCACTGTGGCCCCCCGGTCCATTATTACCGGTGCGGCCTGTACAACTGTCACTCTTACCGACTTTTGTGTATTGGTCATGTCGCTGCTCCTTTCTGTACCCGATGGATTGACGGGACAGCTTCCTTCTCAAACAAAAAGAACCGTCCCTTTTGTTTTCTTTTGTTTTATTTGTGGTAGGGTTCGCCGCGGTTTATTTTGAACCAGCGGTAAATCTGTTCTATTAAAACCAGGCGCATCAGCTGGTGCGGGAAGGCCATGGCCGAAAAAGACAGTTTCATGTCCGACCGCTCCAGCACTCCTTTCGAAAGCCCGTTTGAACCGCCTATAACAAAAACTATGCTGCTGCTTCCCCCAGTAACCAGCCTTTCGATATAGCCCGCCATGCCTTCCGAGGACATCTGCCTGCCTCCAATATCCAGCGCAATGACATGGCTCCCGGGTTTAATATGCTTCAGAATGTCCCGTCCTTCCCTGTCCTTTACTTCTTCAAGCTGCCGCCTGCTCAGGTTCTCGGGAGCCCTTTGGTCGGGAACCTGAGCAATATTCAGCCGGCAGTAAGGGCAAAGCCTTTTCCGGTATTCCTTTATGCCTGATGCTATGTACTGCTCCTTAACCTTTCCCACCGCTATGATTGTAATGTTCACATCTTTTTCCTTCCTCCTGTTTTTATAACCGCACAGGTCATATGCCTGACGGGTTTACAGCACAGGCATTATACAAAAACCTACTTGAATTTAATTATATCATTAAATGATAAAATATTCGGGATGTGCACTGCAGATATGAGATTACCCTTTCAGAGCATTACTAAA
>Ga0334900_1003935_pt1 | contig 10938 bp, 11 predicted proteins | sample GraSluR3_MG_2_FD_207231 | JGI IMG/M metagenome (GOLD analysis project Ga0334900, IMG submission 207231) | Sludge microbial communities from methane-producing bioreactor in Wageningen University, Netherlands - Granular Sludge_31_08-R3 | ecosystem: Engineered > Bioreactor > Anaerobic >...
CTCTCGCGCCGTGAGGCAATGTCTGCAAACCCAGCCTCACGGGCCACTTCCCGTATGGTGGACTTGGAAAGGTTGCCCAGGGGGAAGAGGGTCCTTTTCAGCTGGCCCTGCCCGAGGCCCCACAGCACATAACTCTGGTCTTTCCCGCTGTCCCTGCCCGTGGCCAGCACGTACCTGCCGTCTTTTTGCAGGATGCGCGCGTAATGGCCCGTGGCGATGTGACTGCATCCCAGCCTGTCGGCCCTTTTTAACAGCGCTCCCCACTTGATGTGGGTGTTGCAGAGCACGCAGGGATTTGGGGTTCGGCCGTGAAGGTATTCGTCCACAAAGTTGTGGATGATGTGTTGATTGAATTCCTCCCTGAGGTCTGCCACAAAATGCGGAAATCCCATGGATGTGGCCAGATGGCGGGCATCGTGGATGGCATCCAGGTTGCAGCAGCCGGTTTCCTTGCCCGGGACGCCGCTGCAGGCATGGTTCCAGGTCTTCATGGTGACCCCCACCAGCTCATGTCCCTGCCGGGCCAGCAGCATGGCCGCCACGCTGCTGTCCACCCCCCCGCTCATGGCCACCAGCACCCTGTCTCCCTCAGGCATACCCAATAAATTTTCCGAAGTTACTCAATTTCCAGCAAACCCTGCTCCTGCAGGTAATGGGCAAAGCCCTGCAGGCTGTGGAACCGCAGGTCGACAAGGGCAGGAACACGCCGGGCGGTGTCGGGCCGGGGATCGATCAGCACGGTGATCATGCCCAGGCGCCTTCCGAAGCGCATGTCACTGATGGTATCGCCTACCATAACCGATTGAGAGAACCGGATGCCGGGAAAATCCTTTCTGGCCTGCAACCCCATGCCCACGGCCGGTTTCCGGCGGACACTGCCGGAGTCTTTCAGGTCCCCGCAAAAGTAAACCTTGTCGATTCGTCCCCCGGCGGCGCGGGCCTGCTCCAGCATCAGCCGGTGGATGTTGTCGAGCTCACTGGTATCCATCAGCCCCTTGCCGATCCCCTGCTGGTTGGTCACCACCACCACCTGCCCGAAGGCCGGCGACAGGGCCGCAAGGCCCTCCCTGGCCCCCTCTTTCCAGGCAAAGGCATCGGGCTGTCTGACGTAATCTCCGGGCAGGCGTTCATTGAGCACCCCGTCCCGGTCCAGGAACAGCGTCCACTTCTTGTCGACAGGACCATTGAACAAGGGCATGGCTCTCAGGGTTTAAACAATATGGCCTCCACCTGTTCACAGAGGATGTGTCCCAGGAGGATGTGCACTTCCTGTATGCGCGGGGTGTCGGTGGATGGCACCCGGAACAGGATATCGCACAGCCCGGCCAAGCTGCCGCCCCCGGCTCCGCTGAACCCGATCGTGGTCATCCCCAGCTCATTTGCGGCCTTGATCGCCCGCACGATATTGGGGGAGTTGCCCGAGGTGGAGAAGGCCAGCAGCACGTCCCCCTCCCGGCCAAAAGCCTGCACCAGCCTTTCGTAGGCCTGTTCAAAGGAATAGTCGTTGGCGGCGGCCGTCAAAAACGAGGTATTTACATGCAGGGCCTCCGCATTCAGGGGTGGGCGGTCGAAATAAAAGCGGCCGGAGAGTTCGGCCGCCAGGTGCTGGGCATCTGCGGCGCTGCCGCCATTGCCGCAGAACAAGGCCTTGTGCCCCTGCCGGTAACATCCGACCATGGACTCTATGGCCTGCTGCAGCGACAGGGCCATGTCCTCGTCGTGAAGCACCTTTTTTTTCAGCGCGATGGCGTCTTCAATCTGTTTTTTGATTTCCATCGGATGGGGCATTGGCGGCAGCATCTGCCGGATTTTTCCTGGTGGTATGCTTTACCTGGTAGGTGTTGCGGTCCGGGGCGGAGCGTGAGATCATTTCTCCCAAAAAACCGGCAAGGAACAACTGGGTGCCCAGCACCATGGCCAGGAGTCCAAAATAAAACAGGGGGCGCTCGGTCATGCGGTAACCCATCATGAAAAACCTGGCATAGGCCAGGTAGAGCGCAATCACCAGCCCGGCCAGAAAAAGCAGCGTCCCCAGCAGCCCGAACAGGTGCATGGGCCGCCGGCCGAAACGGGTCACGAAGCTGATGGAGATCAGATCCAGGAAGCCGTTGAGAAAACGCTCCAGCCCGAACTTGGTTTTGCCGTATTTTCTTTTCCGATGGGCCACAACCTTCTCCCCGATCCGTTTAAAGCCTGCCCATTTGGCCATCACCGGGATGTAGCGGTGCATCTCGCCGTAAACCTCCACCGCCTTGACCACATCCTGACGGTAAGCCTTGAGGCCGCAGTTGAAGTCATGCAAACGGATGCCGGTGGCCAGGCGGGTGGCCCGGTTAAACAGCTTCGTGGGAATCGTCTTGGTCAGGGGATCGTAGCGCTTCTTCTTCCATCCGCTCACCAGGTCGTATCCCTCTTCCCGGACCATGCGCACCAGGGCCGGGATCTCTTCCGGGCTGTCCTGCAGGTCCGCATCCATGGTGATGACCACCTCCCCCGCGGCCTCCCGGAAGCCCGTGTGCAGGGCGGCCGATTTGCCGTAATTCCTGCGGAAGCGGATGCCCTTAACCTCCGGGTGGCGACGCGCAAGGTCCTCGATCACTTCCCAGGAGTCATCCACGCTGCCGTCATCGATCAGGATCATTTCATGGGTGAAGCCATGTTCTTTCATCACCCGCTCCACCCATTCAACGAGTTCCGGGAGGGACTCCTCTTCGTTATACAACGGAACAACCACCGAAATATCCATAGGCTTATGTGGTTTGTGGCATGCATCCGGCGGATGCTGCCCAACGCATGCAGTACCGGGTAAGCAAATGTAAGAATCTTTTGGCTGGTTTGCCGGTCCGCCGGCAAAAATCCAATGCCCAAAAAGCCTACCTTTGCAGACTCCGCCCGACCCGGCAGCGTTCCGGTCGCAAGACCGAGAGCAAGTAGACGGGACAGGAAGCGGACGCCAGTCACCTTTGCCATGCGCGATTTAAGCCAGGGTCCGGTGGGAAAACAGATATTCCTGTTTGCCCTTCCCATGTTGCTGGGCAATGTGTTTCAGCAATTGTACAATATTGTCGATACCATCATCATCGGCAGGTACATCGGCACAGAAGCCCTGGCCGCCGCCGGGGCCTCCTTTCCGGTCATTTTCGTGCTGGTGAGCCTGGTCATCGGCATCACCACGGGCACCACGATCATCATCTCCCAGTATTATGGGGCAAAAGACTTCGAGGCAGTCAAACGGGCCATAGACACCGCTTTTATCTTCCTGCTTTTCGCTTCCATGGCCCTGACAGTGCTCGGGCTGGTTTTCATCGATGCCATCTGGGAGCTGATCGGGCTCCCCCCCTCCCTGCGCAGCGATGCCACCACCTATTTCAGCGTATTTGCCATGGGCATGGTGGTGATGTTCGGCTACAATGCCACCAGCGCGGTCCTTCGGGGTTTGGGGGATTCCAAAACGCCCCTTTATTTTTTGATCATCTCCACCTTTCTGAATATCGGCTTCGACCTGTTGTTTGTGGTGCATTTCGGATGGGGCATCGGGAGTGTGGCATTTGCCACCGTGCTGGCCCAGGGCATTTCTTTCAGCCTGTCGGTGATTTACCTGAACCGCTTTCATGAACTGATCCGGTTCTCGTTCCGTGGACTGACCTTCGACCGGTACATCTTCCGCCACAGCCTGCGCATCGGCATTCCCACGGGCATGCAGCACACCTTTGTTTCCCTGGGGATGATGGCCCTGCTGGCGATCGTGAACCCTTTCGGGACCAATACCATCGCGGCCTATACGATTGCCGGGCGCATCGATTCCTTTGCCGCCTTGCCGGCCATGAACTTCGGACTGGCCCTTTCGACCTTTGTCGGACAAAATCTGGGAGCCGGCAGGCCGGAGCGGGTCAGGAAAGGCTTGCGAGCCACGCTGTGGATGACCAGCCTGGTGTCCCTCTCCGTAAGCCTGATCGCCTGGGCCTTCGGAAGGGACCTGATGCGCATCTTCACTGCGGATCCGGAAGTCATTGAGATCGGGTACTCCTACCTGGTCATTGTCAGCTCCTTCTACATCCTGTTCTCGGCCATGTTCGTCACCCAGGGCGTCATGCGCGGGGCGGGCGACACCCTGGTGCCCATGTTCATCACCCTGTTCTCGTTGTGGCTGCTGAGGATCCCTGTATCCTACCTGCTTTCCCAGCGCATCGGCACCGACGGCATCTGGTGGGGCATCCCCATCGCCTGGGCGTTCGGCTTCGCAGCGGCTTACGTATACTACCTTTCCGGGCGCTGGAAGCGCAAGATCGTGGTGGGCCAGGCCTAGGCAGGACCCTGTCCGGTGCCGCCCAGATCTGTTCACAAACGGACACTCCTGACAGGCATCCGCCGTATTGCCCCGGATCCAGGACCTTCGCAAAATGGTTGTATATATCTGGTATGGCGCACAATGGCCATCAAGGTACATATTTTGCTAAGTGATATGGATAAACCGGCCCTTTACGTGAACTGTGGCCATAAAACCATTGACCATGTTCCGCAGCTACCTCCTGAGTGCCTTTAGGAATTTCTCCAGGCAAAAAACAAGCACCATCATCAACATTGTCGGATTGTCCATCGGACTCTGTGTGGCCCTGATCGTATTCCTCTATGTCCGGGATGAAAGTCAGTATGACCGCTTCCACGAAAATGCGGAGCACATCTACAGGATCAACACCACTTTCGGCTTCCAGGAAGGCCAGGTCCCGCTGGGTCCCTGGGTCATGAATGACCTGCTGCTGGAGCATGTGCCGGAAATACAGGCCTCGTTGCGCCTGCGGCCGGAGAACCCCGAGGAGTTTTCCATAAGGATAGGCGAGGAGGATTTCCTGCAGGAAGGCTTCCTGATGACCGATCCGCATTTTTTCCGGTTTTTCTCGTTCGAGTTGCTGGAAGGGCATCCGGACCATGTCCTGGAGGACCCACGGTCTGCGGTGATCACCCAGAAGGCGGCTAAAAAGTACTTCGGGGAGGAGAATCCCATCGGGAAAACCATTCTGGCCAGGGGGCGGCACCCTTTCACCATCACGGGGGTGATGGCAGATTTTCCGCCGCAAAGCCACTTCAGCGGGGCCTTTGTGGCCAATATGGAGTTGTTGAGGGACTGGAACGCCAATGCCTTTGAGAACTGGGGAACACTTGGAAATTATTATTACTTCCTGCTGGACGGGCAGGCCGATCCTGTCAAGGTTCAGGAAAAAATCAATGAAGTCACTCATGCCCATGCCCCGGAATGGTTCCGGGAGGTGCATTTCACCCTGCAGCCCCTGCTGGACATCCGGCTGCATTCTGCCGGGATCGGGTGGGACATTGCCAGCCACGGCAACATCATATTGCTCCGCGGACTGGTGGCGGTGGCCGCCATCATCCTCCTGCTGGCCTGCGTGAACTACATCAACCTGAGCACGGCACAATCCACCCTGAGGAGGAAGGAAGTGGGCCTGCGCAAGGTCATGGGCGCAGGCAAAAGGGACATCTTCTGGCAAACCATGGCGGAGTCCATGGTGCTGGTATTGCTTTCCTTCGGGCTGGCCCTTGTGGTCACTGAAATCCTGCTGCCCCTGGTGAACAGCCTGAGTGGAAAACAGCTGGGCCTGGCAGGGCTGCTCTCTCTGCAGGTATTTCCCGTGGTATTGGTTACCCTGGCCCTGATCGCCTTTCTGTCGGGCACCTACCCCGCCCTGTTCATGGGCCGGTTCAGGCCGGCCGATATCCTGAAGGGCAGCCTGCTCTCTTCCCCGGACAGGGGATTGAAAAGCAAATGGCTCAGCCTGCGGTTTCGTCAGCTGCTGATCGTGTTCCAGTTCTGCTGCGCCACGGCCCTGGTCATCATGAGCCTTTCGGTAAACCGGCAGATCAACTTCATGCTGCGCATGGACATGGGCTATGAGCAGGAGGACCTGTTCTTTTTCTTCAACCCGCAGGACGAACGGATGGAGGGCCGCTTTGAAAACATCAAGAACAGGCTGGAGCAGTACCCGGAGGTAATCCTGGTCAGCGCCGGTTTCAATATTCCGTCGGAAAGCCTGCACAACTTTTCCTATATACGCCTGGAGGGACAGGAATCCGACATCCAGGTCAGCAACGTGGACGTGCACCCTGACTTCTTTGAGGTGACCGGCGCCCGCCTGCTGGCCGGCAGGTACTTCCACCACGGATCACAATCCGACGCCAACTGGGGTGCGCTGATTTTGAACCGCACCGCCGCCAGAAACCTGGGGCACCAGCCTGAGGAGATCCTCGGCAAGCAACTGGCATCCGCTCCCGAAGGGAGCATCCAACGCATCGTGGGGGTGATCGAGGACATCCACTTCACTTCGGCCCATGAGCCATTGCCCGGCATGGTATTCACCACCGGGACCACCCCGGATGCCTTCCGGGCCATCCTCGTGAAGACCCTGCCCGGGTCCCTGCCCATGGCTTTGGAACGGGCTCGGGAGGCCTGGGCCGCTGAGGCTGTGTCATTCCCTTTCAGCCACGGGGTCGTCCGCGACAACGCCCGCGCCCATTATCAAAGCGAGGAACAAACCATTGCCATGGTCCATATGTTCATGGTGCTGGCCATCCTGATCTCCCTGATGGGGCTGTTTGCCCTGGCCTCTTTCGTCATGGCATCCAGAACCCGTGAGATCGCCGTCAGAAAAGTGCTGGGCGCTTCGTCGGGCAGGATCCTCTGGATGGTTGGCAGGGAGTTCAGCCTGCTGGTGATCATCAGCACCCTCCTGGCCTGGCCCGTCGCCTGGCTGGCATTGAGCCGCTGGCTGGAAACCTTTTCCTACCGCCAGGATATCAGCTTGGTTTTGTTTGCAGCCGGCCCCCTCGTCTCGGTGCTGGCGGCCTGGGTCACCATCTCCTACCATGCCTGGAGGACTTCACGCATCCATGCGGCGGCCGCCCTGAAATATGAATAGGCCCTGGTGCACGGGATCTTAACAAATATGGAAAAAGCTTTTGGAGATTGCGAAAAATTCGTAATTTTGCAGACGCAAATGGCTCCGTAGCTTAATTGAATAGAGCATCTGACTACGGATCAGAAGGTTCCAGGTTTGAGTCCTGGCGGAGTCACCAGAAAATCAGCCACTTACAGAGTTTTTGTAGGTGGCTTTTTTCTTTCTTATCAAACAAAATAGCAAACAAACTGATTGCTTCCTTAATCTTTTTCCCAGGGTTTGGGTATATTTTTTCGGGGCCGCAACCCGCGGAAACATAATGTTTTTTGGCAAGCAGCCCCCAAACATATTATTGTTTTTTATATTTGGTCACATATAAACCACAAAACCCATATCATGGAAGAAACAGGAACAATTATTTTGGTATTAGCCATTGTTGTAATTGTGTTTTTAGTATTAAGAGAATTTTGGACCTGGTATTGGAAGGTAAATCTTTTGCTTAAGGGACAAGAACAAACCAATAGGCTATTAACCCAGCTTGTAAACCTTCAAGCAACAGGTAAAACCCAGGGGGAAATTCAGGGGGAAGTTATTGTTGAAAACACTTCTACTGGAAAGCTTTCGGGAATAAGCCAGGAAGAATGGGATAAACTTAATTCATCAAATCCAAAGCAGAAAAAATACAGAAGGATTGAATAACTGATAGCGAACGCCCCCGGCATCCACCTGTGGGTGGCTTGTGTTTTCCTTAAAAAACACCGTTCCAAAAATGGAACGTGGAACGAATTGCGGCAAAACCCAGTATTAACGGGCGTTCCGGCCGTTCCATCGGTCGTTCCAGGTGGAACAACTAAAATATTAGTTTGGTTGGCCCTGGTCTGTTTTTTCGCAGTCAGACCCATCTGTTATACCATATGCGGCAGGGGGGCCCGGATTGAGGGTTTCCGGGTTTCCCCCGGCCCATCAAACAATGAACGTTATCCGCTTATTGCGGCCCTCAATGCTTTGCATCCTCACTTGTCAGCATAACCATGCACCCACCCGGGCGGATCCTGTCGCAAATGGTTTTTAACATTCGGCGGTCGTCTTCGTCATCCACAACGACAACGGCGCGGCCCGTCCGGACGTACTCGTCCAGTTGGGGCTTAATTGCCTTCTGCTGAACCCAGCGACTTTCGTTCTCTGTTAATGTCAGCAACGACCGGGACCGTCCCAGGGCTTCCCGTATTGTTTTCACTCGGTTTGCTCTCATGTCTTTTATGTTTGGTTCTGTGGGTTTGTTTTTTGGGGTCTGAAGGTTACGGGGGGGTGCGCGCCCCCCCGTGCCTTCTATGCTGCTCTTTAATGTTCACGGTCCCGTGCAAGGGATTGACAGGAACCGGGACCGGTTTGCAACAGCTGCCAGCTTTAACCCTCCCTGCTGGCCAAAAGGATCTTTATCCGTGTTACGGATTTCCATATCTTAACATAGGCTGGGCGACGGTCGGTTTTCCCGTCAATAGCTTTCCGGGCAGGCCCATTTCGGATTCAAGTTCCCTAACGGCCTTAATTGCCGCCGTAATGTTTTCCCAAACCTGAAACCTTTTGCGGTTTTCGGGCGTGTCGTATGCAATGAATCTTTCTTCAAGTTGCTTTACGCCATCGGCATCGATGAACGGCAAGCCGTCGCCGTCAAAGTCGACGTAGCCCATTCGAACGTACTGATAGCGTTCCCGGTGGAGTGCCAGCCCGTTCATAAGCCCGGTCATAGCTTTGTGGTCGTAGAGTTCGGAGAGGTTGTGCGCCTGCCTGTTTAGTGTCTTTCCGTACCGCTCGCCGTGTACCCGGACGGCTTCCGTGCGGACAAACTCCCACAACAAATCATCGAATTCTATTGCGTTGCTTTGCATCAAACGGGCCATTATCTGTTTGTTCATCGGCGGGACCGGCATAGCGTTCCAAAAGTCCGCGATGCGCCTTGCTTGTGAAACAATGCGCGCAACTTCGGCGTGAAGGTCTGATATGCCGCGCTCATCTCTGTAAAGCACCTGGGGTTGTTTTTCTTTAGCTGTCATGGTTTTTGCTTTGGTTTAAAAATTCCTGTTTGAGTTGTTCGAGTTCTTTGCGGATCTGGTCGTATTCGCGGGCTGTGGCCTTTTTTTGCTCTTCCAGGTCGTCATATTGCTTTTTGAACCAGGCGTCCCGCTCTGAAAGCGGTTCGGGGCGGTTCCGGCCCCAAAACCTTTTAATTTTCTGCATTAGCTTTCTCATTGGTTAATATGTAACGTGCATACTCAATTACTGTCATGCCCCGCGCTTCGGCTTCGGGCGTTAGCATTTCAATAGCGCGAATTAGCCGCGCTTCTGCATCAGGGTCATGTTCAGGCTCTTTCCGCAAGGCCCGTATAACTCTCTCTTTCTTCTTCATAAAATTGGTTTTTAAGGCGTGAAATCAATCTATCTAAGTCTTCATCGGATAAGCGCTGTAGTTCATCCTGGGGGGCTGGCAGAACGTGGCGCAACAACCTGTCTATTATCTGAAGGCGCTCTTTTCCCGTTTCCAAAGCCCTGAAGTCGTCCAGAATCGTTTCCCAGCCTTCCATAAGCAGGGAGTAAACCAAACCCCGCAGGCGTGCTATGTCTTCATTCGTACTGCCTGGGGGCCGTCCCTTCGGGTTCCCGCTTTTCCCTGGCTTAAACCGTCCGCTGTTGCTCATATTAAGTCCTGTTTTTTGCCTGTTTTTTACAGGCTGGTTTGCTAATTTGTTTGATAAGTAATAAAGCGTGTTTCTAAAATCGTTGTTAATTGCATCTTTTGTGATTTATTCTTTTGATTATAAATCAGAACATATGCTTTTCGTTCAGCAAAACGCCATTGTCTTTTGCTATTCTGAAGACAATATCGGCCCGCAGGTCGGTCGGATATCTTTGGCAGATATCAAACTGCTTGTCGGTTTCCTGGGGGCTGTAGTCAGGGTAAAACTGGCTGATCCGGTGGAACCTGTCGCGCCCAGCTTCGCCGTATATGGAAGCAAGTGCGCTGCCTATTGCCAGCCAGTCCTTATAATCGCTTGTTATGTCCTGTCCCGTGGTTTCTATTTTGCCGATCAGTAAATCAAGGGCGCTGTTGTTGCTAAGCGACGGACGCGGGCGCTTATACTGTGGCCTGGGGGCCAGCTTTCGGTATGGGACAGCTTCAAGGTTGAATATCGGTTCAGGGTCATAACTATAGAACCTAAGACGCGAAACGTCCCCGCAAGCCTTGTCGACTTCCAAGCCTAAAAGCGCCATATCGGACCGCAGCGCTTCGAAGTGTCTTTTGTGCTGTTCGGGATTGTAAACAGGCACTAAAGCCCATATTCCACGGGCAGAAGCGCTAAGTCCAGCATAGTAGATGTTTACAATATTAAACAGTATTTTCTTGGTTTTTTCGGGGTCGCAGTTATCAAAATCCAGCGCTATTAAGCCGCTATGTTTGACAAGTCCATCGGCCCGGCGGACTGAAAAAGTGCCGCTTGGGGTAATTGCGGGTAATTGCTTTTTCAGCTTCGCGCGCTTGTCCTTGTCCCCTTCCGCCCTAATAGCGTCAACCAACTTGTTAAGCTGCGGACTGCCTTCCAGCCATTGCAGCAGGTTAATTGACCGCGGGTTTGTGTCCGTGGCGCTTTGAAAACAACTGACTATTATTTTTGATTGATCCATCGGTGTACGGTTGATTTGTGGCTTTCATCGCCGAATATGGCCTGCGAAATAGCGCCGTAAGTTTGTCCGGCCTTTGACAGTTCCAGGGCGCGCTTTATGTCTTCAGCGCGTTCTATGTGCTTGCTGTTGTGCGTCTTTGGCTGGGGTAACTGAAAGTAAATGTCTATGGCGTGCTGGGTCAGTACGTCGACAATTTCCCCAGCCAGGTCAAAGTCCTGGTCCGTGCAATACATTGGACTGTCCCCGTTTGACCTTAGCGCGGTCAGGATCATAGCAACCCTGAAAAACTGCAAGCCCAGTCGATTTACTGTCCCGTCCAGGTTCGCGTCGTTGGTTTCCCGCAGTTCTG
>Ga0334900_1003939_pt1 | contig 10929 bp, 6 predicted proteins | sample GraSluR3_MG_2_FD_207231 | JGI IMG/M metagenome (GOLD analysis project Ga0334900, IMG submission 207231) | Sludge microbial communities from methane-producing bioreactor in Wageningen University, Netherlands - Granular Sludge_31_08-R3 | ecosystem: Engineered > Bioreactor > Anaerobic > Unclassified...
TTTGTACACCCAAAAGCTCAGGCTTTTTAGGTTGATACTGGTTGCCATCGAATTCCAATCTGTTATTACGAGCATCGGCCAGCGATATAAGTGATGTTGATTTTGCCATATGCTTTGCAATGGCATGGTCGTACTCGGTGTTAATCTGCTCCAAAAAAATGGCTTTATGTTTGGGCGATAGCAGCTTAACGGCAACCTCACTTGCCTGCGAAGCATCCTTTATGTGAATCACACCGCCGCAGTATTTATTGTTGATTTTTAGCGCCGTATGCAATTTCGATGTGGTTGCACCGCCTACCAATATGGGTATTTGCAAGTGGTTTTGCTCCATTTCGGAAGCTATGTGGCTCATCTCATCAAGCGATGGGGTGATAAGCCCGCTAAGCCCTATAATATCTACCTTGTGGCTTATGGCCGCTTCAATAATTTTTTCGCAAGGAGCCATAACGCCAACGTCAATTACTTCGAATCCGTTGCAGGCCAGCACTACGCTTACAATGTTTTTTCCAATGTCATGAACATCGCCTTTAACGGTGGCAAGCAATATTTTGCCCCGCGAAACCGACTGTTTTTCTTGCTCCATGATGGGTTCGAGAATGCCCACTGCCATTTTCATTACCCTGGCGCTTTTTACAACCTGCGGCAGGAACATACGGCCCGATCCAAACAGCTCGCCAACGGTTTTCATCCCGTCCATTAGCGGCTCCTCAATTATTTGCAGAGCCGAGCTGTACGCATGTAGCGCATCGTTTACATCATCATTAATAAATTCTGTAATGCCTTTAACCAGCGCGTGTTCCAAGCGTTTTGCAACGGGCCAGCTTCGCCACTCAAGGGTTTTGCCAGTGTCGGTTTTATCGTCTTTAATGTTTTGAGCATAGATTAAAAGCCTTTCGGTTGCATCTGCTCGTCGGTTTAGTACCAAATCTTCAGTTAGTTCAAGTAGTTTAGGCTCAATCTCGGTGTAAACCTGTAGCTGCGATGGGTTTACAATGGCCATATCCATTCCGGCCTTTATGGCGTGGTAAAGAAAAACGGAGTGAATGGCCTCGCGAACGGTTTTGTTACCTCTAAATGCAAACGACAGGTTGCTAACGCCACCGCTAACCTTGGCGTGAGGCAAATTTTCTTTCATCCATTTGGTTGATTCAATAAAGCTAACGGCATGGTTGGCGTGTTCTTTCATTCCCGTTCCTACAGCCAGTATGTTGGGGTCGATAATTATGTCGCAAGGATCTACTCCAACCTTTTGTGTGAGAATTTTATAGCTCCGTTGGGCAATTTCTATTCTGCGCTCAGTGTTGTCGGCCTGTCCGCTTTCATCAAAAAGCATAACCACCATGGCAGCTCCGTAACTTTTAATGATTCTGGCGTGCTCAATAAACTTCTCTTCGCCCTCTTTTAGGCTTATGGAGTTTACAATACTCTTGCCCTGAACGCATTTTAGCCCTGCCTCAATTATGCTAAATCGCGATGAGTCGATCATGAACGGCACTCGGCAAATATTGGGTTCGGAGGCAAGGTAGTTCAAAAAGGTTACCATTGCCTGTTCGCCATCAATAATGGCATCGTCCATACAAATATCTATAATCTGTGCGCCGCCATCTACCTGATGACGAGCCACGGCAATGGCTTCCTCGTATTTATTTTCGGCTATTAGCCGTGCAAATTTTCGAGAGCCTGCCACGTTGGTGCGCTCGCCAATATTTACAAAGTTGGTGTCGGGACGAATTTCGAGTAGCTCCAGCCCGCTAAGCCTGGTGTACTTAGGTAGTTGGGGTGCTGTTCGGGGTTCGTAGCCCTCTACTACCTTGGCTATGTGCTTAATGTGCTCGGGCGATGTGCCACAGCAACCCCCCACAATATTCAGCAGACCTTTGGTCAGCATTCGCTCAATTAGGTTGGCCATTTCGCGAGCCGATTGGTCGTACTCGCCCAGCTCGTTGGGTAGCCCAGCGTTGGGGTGAGCGCTTACCAAGAACTCGGTGTTGGCAGCCAGCTCTTCAATGTATGGTATTAGCTGCTCTGCGCCCATAGCGCAGTTAAGCCCAATGCTAAAGAGCGGGTAGTGACTAACCGACTCGATAAAGGCCCGCAGCGTTTGACCCGTTAGGGTACGCCCGCTGGCATCGGTAATAGTTCCCGATACCATTACGGGAATATCAATATTTTTTAGGCTAATCGCTTGCTCAATGGCAAAAAGCGCCGCTTTGGCGTTAAGCGTATCGAAAATGGTTTCAACCAGCAGAATATCAACACCGCCCTCTATTAGCCCAAGTGCCTGCTCCTTGTACGCATTGGCAAGGGTGTCGAATGTTGCTGCCCGGTAGGCTGGGTTGTTCACATCGGGCGATATGGATGCCGTGCGATTTGTTGGCCCTATTGAGCCGGTAACTAGTCGTGGCTTATCGGGGTTTGCTGCTGTAAACTCATCGGCAGCTTTACGGGCAATCTGAGCCGCTACTCTATTAATCTCAAAAACCAGATGCTCAGTTCCGTAGTCGCTTTGCGCTATTGACGTAGCATTAAAGGTGTTGGTTTCAATAATATCGGCACCCGCCTCAAGGTACGCTCGGTGAATTTCCTCTACCACATTGGGGCGGGTAAGCGATAGTATATCGTTGTTGCCCTTAAGGTTTTTGGGATGACTGGCAAATCGCTCACCTCGAAAATCGCCCTCCGACAGGTTATATCGTTGCAGCTGAGTTCCCATTGCCCCATCTAGGATTAGGATGCGTTGGGAGGCTATTTTGATTAGTGTTTTTTTTCTTGACATATCAGCTTGATTTTAGAACGAGGATTAACGAATGATGATTTAAGAAGTGGATATGGTGGGCACATGGCTTCCAAAATCAAAAAACGTAATTCCTTGTTTACCATTTCTCTATCCCTTTTCTGGTATTTCAACAAGCGCCACAAATACATCCAGCTTCGATATCAGCTTCTGCACCTTATGCAGGTTTTTTAGGTTGATAGTGCCAATAACGTAGTTGTACACTTTGCTTGTGTACTTCTCATCGATGCTCTCAAAATCGAAATGCTCAAAATCTATCACGTTTTTATACCTCAGGTAGATCTTTATTTGCACATCGTTGGTGAATTGGGGTGTGTTGAAGTATTTACGTTTTTTGTACTCGTACTTGTAGCCGTGCATACGGGCTGTAATATCTGATAGAACAGCACTTCCGGTTGGGAAACCTCCGGCACCCTTGCCAAACATAAACTGCTTTTCGTAGAATTCGCCCTGTATCACCACGCCGTTGTATTCATCCTCTACATTAAAGATGTAATCGTCGGCTGCAACCAGTTTGGGCATTACCAGTAGGCTAAACGAGTTGCCGTTTATTTTGGTAGCCTGAGCAATAAGCTTGATTTTTAGCCCTTTTTCCTTAGCAAACCGAATGTCGAAGCTATTTAGCTTATCAATACCCAAAACAAAAACTTCGGATGGGCTAACTATAGTGCCAAAACCGTGGGTAGCAAGAATTACCAGCTTGTTAAGCGAGTCCTGTCCGCTCACATCGAGAGTAGGGTCGGCCTCGGCAAAACCCAGCTCCTGTGCTTTGCGCAGTGCCTGCTGGTAGGTGCTGTTCTCGTTAAATATTTTTGAGAGGATGTAGTTTGATGAGCCGTTAAGAATACCTGTAATGCTTAGTAAGAGGTCGTTGTCGTAGTACTCCTCCAAATTTCGGATTACGGGAATACTGCCACAGGCCGACGCATCGTAGAGCAAAGCAACGCCATTCTCGTGTTGAATATTGATAAGTTCTTCGAGGTGCGTAGCAAGCATCTTCTTATTGCCCGATACCACGCTTTTACCCGATAGCAAAGCCGATTTTACAATTTTGTATGCCTCATCAGCGTCGCTAATTAGCTCAACCACAAGGTTAATCTCAGGGTCACCTAGGATTGTGTTATAATCGGTGCAAAAAGCTTCTTTTGCGATTGAGCGCTCTTTCTGAGGTTCCTTGATGCAAATAGATTTTATCACGGCTTTAGTAGCCGGACTCTTCTGTAGCACGTTGTACAGGCCTTCGCCCACCACGCCAAATCCGAAAAGTCCTATGGTTTGTTTTGTACTTGTTGTCATACTATATTTTTTTCAACACAGAGGCACGGAGGCACAGAGTTTTTGTATTTAAATGTGTGCTAGTGCTATCTGTATTTTAGTTCGTATTAATTGTTAATTTGTTTAACTCCAATGCCTAAGAGTTCTGACTCAATTTGGTCGATGAGAGTAGTATATTCCTCTGTGTCTCTGTGTCTCAGTGTTTCCGTGTTTACAATAAATACTCCCGAATTATTTCACTCAGCTGCTCGCTCTCAATAAGAAAGCCATCGTGCCCAAAGTCGGAGTCAATCTCGGCGTAAATCGCATTGGGAATGTATTCTGCCAACCTTTTCTGCTCAATGGGAGGGAAAAGGATATCGGTTGATATGCCAACGCAAAGCGTTTTGGCTGTCACCTTTGCAAATGCTTGCTCGAAACTACCTCGGCCACGGGCCACATTGTGCGTATCCTGACTACGTGTTATGGCGTGATAGCAATGCGCGTTGAACCTGTCGACCAACTTTTTACCCTGATATCGTTGGTAGCTCGATGCCCTGAAGTTTTCAACCTGCTCGTTATCCTTTTCGCTTTGGGTAAGGTTGTAAGCCTCGTATCCACGGTAGGAGAGAAGTCCTAATCCGCGTGCAGCGGCTAGTCCAGCCTTACCGCCGTTGGGGTCACCGTTGAAAAAGGTAGAATCGGCTTCGATGGACATACGTTCGGTTTCGTTAATGGCATTAGCCCACGCCGTTTGCATGTAGCTGGTGGCCACCAGCATCATATGCTCAAAACTTTGTGGGTGCATAATAGCCCACTCCATGCTTTGGAATCCGCCAATGGAGCCACCAGCAACAAGATAGATCTTATCAATGCCCAGATGCTCTCGGAGCAGCTCATGCGCCCTTGCCCAATCGCGTACGGTTACCAACGGAAAATCGTTTAACCACGGCCTGCCAGTTGCAGGATTTACGCTAAGCGCACCCGTTGTACCATAGCAGCTACCAAGTATATTGGCGCACACAAGTGTATACTTATCGGGGTCGAATAGTTTACCTTTTCCTACCAATCCAGGCCACCAGTCCTCGGCATCGGAGTTGGCGGTTAGGGCGTGGCAAATCCATATCACAGGTTTTGCACTGTTAATCGTTGCTTCGGATATATGGTAGGCAATTTCTATGTCGTTGAGGGTTTGTCCCGATTCTAGGGCGAATGTTCCCTTGTGGGTGTAGGTTTTCTTAATCATATGAGTTGTTCTTAATTAACACAGAGCCGCAGAGGCACAGAGTTTTCTTTAGTTAGTCTCTACAAATTCAATTGCTGGCGTTTAGTTGGATTTAATATCCATAGTTTAAAATATTTCTCTGTGCCTCAGTGTTTCGGTGTTCTCTGTTTTTTATTACTATATCCTCCCAAAAGCACTTTCAAAATCTGCAATAACACAGAGCCGCAGAGGCACGGAGTTTTCTTTAGTTAGTCTCTACAAATTCAATTGCTGGCGTTTAGTTGGATTTAATATCCATAGTTTAAAATATTTCTCTGTGCCTCAGTGTCCCCGCCTGCCAGCGGGCAGGTCTGTGTTCTCTGTTTTTTATTACTATATCCTCCCAAAAGCACTTTCAAAATCTGCAATAACACAGAGCCGCAGAGGCACGGAGTTTTCTTTAGTTAGTCTCTACAAATTCAATTGCTGGCGTTTAGTTGGATTTAATATCCATAGTTTAAAATATTTCTCTGTGCCTCAGTGTCCCCGCCTGCCAGCGGGCAGGTCTGTGTTCTCTATTTTTTATTACTATATCCTCCCAAAAGCACTTTCAAAATCTGCAATAATATCATCAATGTGCTCAATGCCAACCGACACTCTTAGCAGGCTGGGTGTTACACCTGCCGCGGCTTGCTCCTGTTGGTTAAGCTGCTGATGGGTAGTGTTGGCAGGTTGGATAATTAGCGTGCGCGAATCACCAACGTTGGCCACGTGGCTAACAAGGTTTAGACTATCAACCACCCGAGAGGTTGCATCAAGGTTACCATCAACTTCAAAGGAGAGCATACTTCCAAATCCATTCCGCAGATATCTTTTAGCTACATTGTGTGATGGGTGCTCAGGCAAACCTAAGTAGTTTACATATTTTACCTTTGGATGCTGTTGTAGCCATTTTGCCAATGCCAGCGCATTTTGGCATTGCCGCTCGACCCGGAGCGAGAGCGTTTCAACTCCTTGAATCATCAGGAATGAGTTAAAAGGGCTTATGCAGGGGCCAAGGTCGCGAAGTCCCTCGCAGCGTGCGCGGGCAATAAAGGCGGCGTTGCCAAATGCTTCGGTGTATCGTAACCCGTGGTAGCCCGGTGATGGTTTCGAAAGCAACGGGAACTTTCCGTTTCGCCAGTTAAAGTTACCCGAATCGGTTATTACCCCACCAAGCGCAGTGCCATGGCCGTTAATCCATTTGGTGGCCGATTGCACCACAATGTGTGCGCCGTGCTCGATGGGCCGACACAGGTAACCCGCAGCAGCAAAGGTGTTATCGACAATTAGCGGGATTTGATACTTGGTGCAAAGCTTGCTAAGCTCTTCAAAATCGGGTACCGAAAAGCCTGGGTTGCCTATGGTTTCTACATATATGGCGTTGGTGGTTTCGTCTATTTGTGCCTCCAAGTCGCCTGCCTTTTCGCTTTTGGCAAAGCGAGTGGTAATCCCTAGATTTTTCAGGTAAACCTTTAGCTGGTTAAATGTGCCACCATATAGATACGGCGAAGCCACCAGCGAATCGCCTTGCGAAAGTATGGTGGTGATGGCAATTAGCTGTGCCGCATGACCCGATGATACCACCAGCGAGCCAAGCCCATTCTCGAGCGTAGTGATTCGCCTTTCGAGTACCTCGGTGGTGGGGTTGGTTAGGCGGCTGTATATGTTGCCTTGCTCCTCCAGGGCAAAAAGCTTTTGCGCATGCGCGCTATTCTTAAACCTGTATGCTGTGGTTAGGTTTAGCGGTACGGTTTGCGATAGGGTAGTGGGGTCGGTTTCGTAACCCGCATGTATTTGCAGGGTTTCAAAGTGGTTATATTGTTGTGTGCTCATCTTATAAATGTAAAATGATAAATGTAGAATGATGGATGAAATGTGTAGGGTGTATACATCGCCCCCTGCAATCCCTTGGATTGCATAGAGATCTACCCACTAAGAATAGTTAGTAAGGGGCAAAAGGGTTACCAGCTGCGCTGGCTGCGCATGGAGCATGCAGACCCTTTCTGACTGCTACAGAGGAATGAAAACCGATGTTGGATATACGAAACAATTAGCCCTACATTGGACAAGGCGTAAAGCTGATGTGTGAAAGCTAGCGTATTCATTTCTGGTTTTTAATTTATAACTCCCTTTCGGGCAGGTTTTAGCACCTTTCTGCCTAAGTGGCTGAGGTTGCTAGAGCATCGTAGAGCCTGTTCTCTCCGCTCTTCTTTATAAACAAACCTTTTGCAAGGGATGGGTGGTTAAACACCGGTACAAATATAAGGCAATTTTTAGAAATCATAAACATTTGAACCAAATTTAATAAAAATAGCATGTTAAGGTTTTTCCATATATTTTTGTGCACTATTACCTGCTGATATGGGACAGAAAAGAATTTCGGAGCGAAAAGTTATAGAGTATACCGCTGGATTGGTTGTGCTAGCGGGGATTGTAAGATTTTTTGCTTACTCCACAGGCAATGTACTATTCCACTTGGCATTTGTGCCATTCCTTATTTACAGGCTTTTAGCTGTAGTCAAGAGTCGAAAGGATGATCACTCTTCTATTAAATTGTATCGCGGAATTGTGATGGTACTAATGATCATTACCATAGCCTTAAATGGAGCAGGATGGCAAGAGGCCGATTTCCTTCTGATATTCCTGCTTATGGTCGATTACCTACTTGTAATTAATAAGCGGTTTTAGTTATCTGTTTAAACTCTAATGCCCAGAAAACCTACATCATCTACCTGTGTTAGGTTGCCTTTCCAACTCGAAAATGTTTTTTCAAGCGTTGCTTTTTGCTCATCAAGCGAAAGGTGTGTTATGCTTAATATTAGCTTGTAAAGCTGTAAGGATTTAAACTTTCGCCCCTCGGGTCCCCCAAACTGATCGGAAAAACCATCGGTAAAGAGGTAGATTGTATCACCTTCCATAAGCGAGATGCTATGATTTTTAAATGCTTTATTCTCGAAAAACGACCCAATAGGCTGTTTGGTGGGCCTGACGCTATATAAAGAATGAGTTTTGCCTTTAGCAATAATTGTACTTGTTGGTTGGGCTAGCTCGTTGGCTCGGCAGATATGAATGGGTAGGTTAGCGCCCGAATATTTTAGTTCCCTTACCTTTGGGTTGTAACTACACAGGGCAATGTCCATTCCATCAAATATTTCGTTGGGGTCTTGCTGCTTTAGATGCTCCTCGAAAAGGCTATTCACATGCTGCAGCACATCCCCAGGGCTATTAATCTGCTGGTCATTAACAACCTTATTGAGGCTATAGGCTCCAATCACGCTCATTAGCGCACCGGGTACGCCGTGTCCTGTGCAGTCGGCTAGGGCAAAAAGTATACTATCGTCCTTTTGCTGAATCCAGTAGAAATCGCCGCTTACTATATCCTTCGGAATAAGAAGGGTGAACGATTCTGGAAATATATTTTGGAGCGATTGAGAGCTCATCAGTATGGCCTTTTGCATACGTTGGGCATAGTTCAAGCTCTCGGTAAGATGCTTTGTTCTCCTATCGGCAAGTTTCTTTTGCTTTTCAATCACATTCTTTTGAGCAATTAAAAGCTCATTGGCATTCCTCTTGTGCATGTATTCCCTAACGGAAAGAATTATTATGGCGATAAAAAGTCCAATGGTAATTACAAGAAAGGTTTGCCCTCTTTTTTGCCTATTGATCCTCTCTTTACTATTCTCAAGCTCCATGTTTTTTAATTGCAATTGTTCCAGGTGCTGTCGGTGGGTATCGTTTTCTTCAAGCTTGTTGGCCTCGCTAATTTTTTGTGCATTAAAAAGGCTATCGGTAATTCGAGTATAGTGGCTAAGGTTAGTATAAGCACTTGCAATATCGCCCACAATACTATTAACCTGCGATAACCCCTTGTAAGCATGGCGTACTAAATCGGTTAGGCCAGCTAGGTTTGCAATACGTAAGCATTGCCTGTAGTTGAGCATCGATTCAGTATATCTACCTTTCTCTTTTTGAAGATTAGCCAAGCAAAGGTATCCGTATGCTTGGCCGGTGAAATCACCAATATCACTTTGTTGTGGTAAAATGCGCTTTAAAAGATTTTCGCCTTGGCTATACCTCCGCTTTTTACATAGTATCTCTGCAACTTTAGATTCAACCCTAAGCGCTTTGAGCTTATCCATACTATTAAATATTTCAAGAGCCCTTTGGCAATACAGTTCAGCATCATCTAGCTTGTTATTAACGATATGAAGATCGGCCTGCGCCATGTAAATATGGGCTTCTGCATAGCTGTATACGTTGTTGCTGGCTGAGGATAAGAGGGATTCACTCTTATCGATACATTCCTGCGAAGAGGTGATATTCCCTAGCTGGTTATGTATGGCGCTAAGCTGAAGTAATGAGTATATAAGGCTTAAAGTATCATGGGTTTGTTCAAAGTACGATTTGGACATAAGGGCGTATTCCATGGCCCGACCAATATTACCCGTTTCAAGTTCAGCTTGAACAATTACGGGGAGATACCAACTTATACTTGCGCTATCCTTAAGCTGCTTACTTAGCGAAAGCCCTTGGTGAAGGTACTCAAGCGATTCGATTCTTAAATCTTTAGCCAGATGAATTTTAGACAGGAGGGTAGTGGACTCGAGTATTTGATGCTCTAACCCTTGTTCAAGTGAGTGCACATATGCTGTATTTATAGCTATTAGCGCTTCGTCGAGCTGATTGGTGCCAATGAAATATTTCCCCTTGTTCAGCAGCGCGTTGTGGAGCCTGCTGATGGTTTTGCTCTCCTTTGCTAAAGCAATTTCTTCATCAATCTCTTCCAGCGATTTGTTTTGTTGGGCAACATTAGCCAACATTCTGTAGTTCACAAGATAATACTGAGGATCGTCCGGATGTTCACAAATGCCCTGGCCGAAGGCAGACGTTGTAAACATAAAAAGAAACCAAAAAGCAGTCCGGGTCACGGGTTGTTCTTTTAATTTATGATATGCAAAGGTCTGTAGTTAAGTCACAAATTTATCAAATATATTTAAATGCTTATCCGTAAACACATCTAAAGGCTAAATTAAAAGCGTAACGTCATTGCGAGGGTACTTTCCGAAGCAATCCCTTTTTAAATAGATTGCTTTAATCCTCAAATTACGAGGTTTTCGCAATAATGCTAAGGCTTTAGTTATCATAGCGGACAATCATATATATTTATTGACAGACTATTTATCGGTTTAAGTTTACGAGATTCAGAATGAATTGCCTATTAGTACAACCTGCTTTGGGGTTTCTGTGCAATGCAGCGTGTTGATAACTTTTTTAAAAGATAGTACTTGACATACATTTTTTCGATTGTTGAGAAAAAAAAATATGCTAATTTTACCCAAACTTTAAGGAATGATATTTTTATTACTAAGTATTCTCTCCTCAGCAGCAATTTATGTTGTTTTTAAGCTAGTTGATCGTTATCGGGTTTTCACATTTAGCGCCATAGTGATTAACTATTTTGTAGCCTGCCTAGCAGGTTTTTTTTTGAGCAATAGCAACCCCTTTACTCTTGATGTTTTTACGCAGAAGTGGACGCCAATAGCCTTACTGGTGGGGGTTATGTTCATTATAATGTTTTACGTTATTGCCAAAAGCACCCAAAAGGCGGGTGTTACTGTTACCACTGTTGCAGTTA
>Ga0334900_1003944_pt1 | contig 10913 bp, 10 predicted proteins | sample GraSluR3_MG_2_FD_207231 | JGI IMG/M metagenome (GOLD analysis project Ga0334900, IMG submission 207231) | Sludge microbial communities from methane-producing bioreactor in Wageningen University, Netherlands - Granular Sludge_31_08-R3 | ecosystem: Engineered > Bioreactor > Anaerobic >...
ACAAAACCGCAGCTGGTTGAGGTCTTCCGCTATCTCAGCGAGGCTTTTGACAATGGTACCTTTGCACCCCTGGAAGAGACCGTTCTGTATGACGGAAAAGGATGGGAGCAGGCACCTACATGGCTGAACGAGCAGTACGCGGCCTGTACTTCCTGGGCTTCCAATGTAGTAACGTATAAAGGTGCAAGCGATTTCGACATGGGAATTGCACGCTTTCCCATTATGGAAAATCCTGTAAATCCCGGTCTGCTTACCACCCCTTCTCAGTTGCTCGCTGTTAACAGCAGATCCGCTCATCAGGAAGAGGCGATAAAGTTTATCAACTGGTTCTTCAATGATGAAGAAGCTATCCGGATTCTCAGGGATGTTCGCGGCGTACCTCCCACGAGCAAAGCCCGGGAACTGCTTAGTGCGGAAGGAAGTCTTGACGCGGATGTAATGCATGGTATCAATGTGGCTCTTCCCGACAGTGGCGGTCCGGAGAATGGGCCCAGCCTGAACAAAGAGGTGGAGACCGTACTGAAGGATTATATCCAGCAGCTTGGCTACAAGGTGCTTACTCCGGATCAAGCGGCCACTGAACTGATGGCTGATCTCAAACAGGTAGTTGATCAGCTTCGCTGATATACGACCAATCCCTGTTTTCTGAATCAACACCCCCTCCATTCCGGAGGGGGATAGATATAAGGATACTGTGATCATGAATACCGCAATGGCCAAACTCAGAGTAAGAAAGAGGTATAACTACGCCGGACTGCTCTATATAAGCCCCTGGATAATCGGGATGCTTGTATTTCAGCTATACCCCTTTATTGCTTCTCTGGTTTATTCGTTTACCACATTCTCCATATTGACGCCTCCGAAGTTTGTGGGACTGCAGAACTTTATCAGGATCTTTACCAATGACAAGATATTCTACCAGTCGTTAAAGGTCACCCTGATTTATGTTTTTATTGCCGTTCCGGCAAAACTGGCTTTCGCTCTGTTTATTGCCATGGTTTTAAATATTAAAATAAAATACGTAAATTTTTACAGGACTATCTACTATATGCCTTCCATCCTCGGCGGCAGTGTCGCGGTATCCATACTGTGGAAATTCCTGTTCGCACGGCAGGGACTTATAAACCAGCTTCTGCTGGATATCGGGTTGCCCTATGTTGACTGGCTGGGAAGTCCAAAGTGGGCCTTGTATACAATCAGTCTGCTCACAGTCTGGCAGTTTGGTTCATCCATGGTGATTTTTCTGGCTGGACTTAAGCAAATCCCCGGTGAACTCTACGATGCGGCAAAGGTCGACGGGGCAGGAAGAATCCGCACATTCCTGAATATAACTCTGCCGTTGATTACTCCGATGATCTTTTTCAACCTGATTATGCAGATGGTAAATGCGTTCCAGCAGTTTACCGCGGCTTTCGTTATTACCAACGGCGGGCCGATGAAATCTACCTACCTGTACGGCGTCATGATCTACGAGAATGCCTTTAACTTTTTCAAGATGGGATATGCCTCTGCCCTTTCGTGGGTGCTGTTCGTTATTATGATGGCCTTTACGGCGATGGTCTTTAAATCCTCGCCTTTCTGGACTCACTACGAAGACGGAGGGGAGTTCTGATATGGTAGCTGACATTAGACGAAACAAGGTAGCGGCCTATATTTTTCTCTCGGTACTGGGAATTGTAATGGTATACCCGCTCTTATGGCTCCTGGGATCATCCTTTAAAACGAACCACGAAATATTTACGTCCCTGGGTATTATTCCTAAGGAAGTTATCACAGACGGATTTGTAAAAGGCTGGCAGGGGCCCGGACAGTTTACCTACGGAAGGTTCTTCTACAATACTTTTCTTATGGTTCTCCCAACAGTAGCCGGAACGGTAATATCCAGTGCCCTTGTAGCATATGGATTCGCACGTTTCAGGTTCCCCTTTAAGCGGATTCTGTTTGTGCTGATGATATCCCAGCTAATGCTTCCCAACGCGGTTATCATTATTCCCCGTTATATGCTTTTCAGGAGTCTGGGATGGCTCAACACATTTTTGCCGTTTATTATTCCGGCTATGTTTGCCACCTATTCTTTTTTCATATTCATGATGATACAGTTTGTGAGGGGAATTCCAAAAGAACTGGACGAATCCGCATATATCGACGGCTGTAACTCCTTTACCATCTTTTCGCGAATAATGGTTCCCCTGCTCAAGCCGGCCCTTTTTTCCGCAGGAATTTTCCAGTTTATCTGGCGTTGGAACGACTTTCTTAATCCGCTTATCTACATTAACAGTGTACGGAACTATCCTCTGTCTCTTGCCCTGAGGATGTCCATGGATATAACAGAGGCGGTCAACTGGAATCAGTTGATGGCCATGTCGCTGTTGACCATGATTCCCCCGATCCTGATTTTCTTTTTCGCCCAGCGATACTTTGTCGAGGGTATCAGTACAACAGGGTTGAAAGGTTAAGCCTGATATCTGCCTCCTTTTCCGGGGTCCGCTGCAGTCGCAGCGGGCCCTTTTAAATTTGCCTGTGCTTTACTGGGATAGGCTAATGTGGCAGAATGGGTTTTTCAAGGAGGAAACAGCATGAAAAATTATTCCAGATTTACCGGAAAAACCGCCCTGGTTTCCGGTGCCGGTTCAGGCATAGGGCACAGCTGCGCATTGCGTCTTGCCGCCGAAGGATGCAGGATCGCCGCAGCGGATGTATCCGAGGAAGCCCTGGCCGAGACGGTCGCTGAGATACGAAAGGCGGGAGGAGATGCCTTTGCGCTGAAGGTCAACCTCGCTTCGGTTGACGAGATATATTCTGCTGTGGCAAAAGCCGTGGAGGAGCTGGGGTCCATCGATATCCTGGTCAACACCGCCGGGGTCGTACAAAGCAAGTGGTTTCTCGACGTTACCGAGAAGGACTGGGATTTTGTTGTGGACATAAACCAGAAAGGCGCCGCTTTCCTCATGCAGGCGGTGGCAAAGGAGATGGTAAAACGCGTTCCCGATGAGCTCGTGGGAAAGACAAAACCCGGTCAGTGTTTCGGCAAGATCGTGAATTTCTCCTCCATCTCCGGTCGATCCGGGCGTCCCCTGCAGATCCACTATGCATCGTCCAAGGCTGCGGTTATCAGTCTTACCCAGTCGGTGGCCCTGGCCCTGGCCCCTTACAGCATTAATGTAAACGCCGTCTCTCCCAGTGTGGTTGATACCCCCATGTGGCGCAGAAACGTCGAGGACAAGATCCGCAGTGTGGGAGAAGAAAAGGCCCAGGCAGAGGTAGACCGGCTTATCGGAAAAATCCCCCTTCTGCGTCCCGGCCTTCCCGACGAGATGGCCGACGCTGTTTTGTTTCTCTGTTCCGAAGAATCCAACTACATTACCGGCCAGACCCTCAATGTGGACGGCGGTTTTGAGATGAATTGATGCCCCGGGACACGATTTTCGATACCCCCATGAGTACTGTCGCGCCCTTCGAGTTCAACAGCGAGGTGGCACGGGTCTTCGACGATATGGCGGACCGTTCAATACCCTGGTATCGTCAGGTGGAGCAGATGAGTGCTTCCCTGAGTGCCGAGTTTTACCGAGAGGGAAGCGTGCTTTACGATCTCGGCTGCTCCACTGCTACAGGTACGATTCTGGCGGCGGAAGCTCTGGAAGCTAAGGGATTCAATTCTCCCTCCCTCATCGGAGTGGACAATTCAGCGGCTATGTGTCAGCGTGCCAGGGAAAAACTGTCGGATCTGTACGGGGACAAATCTCCCGTTGAAATACGCAATGCGGAAATTGAGGATACTCCCCTGGAGCACGCCAGTGTTATCCTGATGAACTATACCCTGCAGTTCGTTTCTCCCTTAAAGCGGGAAGCCCTGGTGAAAAAGATCTACGACGCCCTGATGCATAACGGCATCCTTATCGTCTCCGACAAAACCACCCAGAGTCACACGGACATGAGCCGCATCTTCATAGACAAGTACTATGATTTCAAGCGGGCCAACGGCTACTCTGAGCTGGAGATATCCCAGAAACGGGAAGCCCTGGAGAACGTCCTGATTCCCTATTCGGTCCGGGAAGAGGAGGACCTTTTTATCGGTGCCGGGTTTTCCTCGGTGGACCGCTTTTTTTGCTGGTATAATTTTTCCTCCTTTATCTGTCTCAAGCGCTGAGGCCGCATATGTCGTCCGTCGATTTTGGCAAGGAATACCGGGATCTGTGGCCTGCGGAGAGGCTCTCCCTTCCCCGGGAAAACGCCGAAAAGGTCGGCGCCCTGAGGGATGCCATGAGCAGTCAGCTTAACCGTCCCTATAACCGGCGCTGGTGGCGGAACGCTGTGCGGCTGCCGGTTTTTTCTGAGAGGGACTTCCGCATTCGGGACGGAATCGTCTGTTTCGGGGAGAACCTTGATCCGCATCCTGGAGAGATGCGGGTTCTGCGAGCCGCTCTTGAAGATCTTAAATCCTGGCGGAAGGGACCGTTCAGCTATGCCGGCATAGAAGTGGATGCCGAGTGGAGAAGTGACATAAAGTGGAGGCGGGTTATGGAGCTCGCGCAGCCGCATATCCGGGGGAGCCGTATAGCGGACGTGGGCTGCAACAACCTTTACTACATGTACCGGATGCTGGAGCACGAACCGTCCCTGGTGATCGGCTGTGAACCGGTGGAGCGCTACTTCTTCTACTACTACCTGAATCGCAAGTTTTACCGCGACAGCCGTCTTGGGTTTGAGCTTTTCGGTGTGGACGATCTTGCCCTGTACGGACCCTTCTTCGACCTCATTTTCTTTATGGGGGTACTATATCATCGCCGGCATCCCCTCATGGCCCTTGAGAACCTGGCGGCTGCCATGCGGCCCGGAGCACACCTGGTGGTGGAGACCGCGGGAATCCCCGGCGGGGATGAGTCCTGTCTCTTTCCGGGCAAACGCTACATGAAGGCCCCGGGCTGGTGGTTTCTTCCCACGGTTAAGGCTCTGAAAAACATGCTGGAACGGAGCGGTTTTGAGAAGGTCCGTATTCACGAGGCCTTTCCCATGACCCGCACCGAACAGCGGAAAACCGAATGGGTGGATACCCAGTCCCTGGAGAGCTTTCTGGATCCTCGGGACCCTGGACGGACGGTGGAGGGGTATCCTGCTCCTTTGAGAATTTACGCCTCCGCTTTCCGGCGGCCCTGATTTCCGCGATGGCGGGAGAGGGTGGAAATGACAAAGTCGGATATTTTTGAATTGATCTTTTTGCTGTCCTCGGAAAAACGCTTGATCACCGAGTCCAGATCGTAATCGCTGTTTTCCGTAAGCATGGGGGTCCTGTTCTCGGTGAGGTTCTCCTCCCCGTCGCTGACCCTGGCTGCCGTAATGCCGCCGCCCCTGCGCCAGATGATCATCTGCTCTTCCGCTGGTTTGCCGTAGCCCAGCTGAAAGGAGCTGACTCGCTTGTTTTTGTCGATCCAGATAAACAGATCCCAGTAGTCATCGGTGAACCAGACCTTGAAGTCTTCTCCGGGAACTTGCCTGACATTCAATATTCGGTACATCATTTGCCGACCAGTATAGCCGGAAGGATAGTCAATTGACCAGTTTTTATTTACACTGATCAGCATGAAGGATAGTATTATTGAAGGGGTGGGTGCCGGTTCTGTCTGGAACTATCTGCCCACGCCCCCCGGCGAAGTCCGTCTGCTGCAGTTTGGACGGAGCAGGGTCTGGATCAGCCGTCAGGAGTCAGGCTGGCGTCTGGCCATGGATCCCGCGGAGCAGTACGGTGTCACCATGGAAAACCATCCTCCTCTGGAAGGATCTTTTCGCTTCTCTGTGGAAGAGAAACCCGAGGAACCTGCCTGGTCAAACTATTTTGTTGATGACGATAACGACCTCCTGGTGGCGGAGGTCTCCCTTCCGGACCGTCCCATAGCCGCTCAGCCCCTGGAACCAATACTTCTCCCCGATGGGGAGTCAGCGCATTTTACTACCCTGATTCCCCTGATTCTGAAACTGAAGACCCTGAAAAAAGAGCGTTCCCTGATGACGGTCTCTTCCATGCTCTTGTCCAAGAACCTCTTCGGAGCTCCGGATACGGGAGAAATCGTTTATTCATCTCCTCTGGAAGTCCGGCCCTGCAGTGATGAGCTGGATCTTCCCTATTTCTGCGCCCGCTGCGACATGAAGGTTGTGAATGTCTCCGGTGAGATCCTGGATTTCAGCCGCATCTGCATTCGCGTGGAGTATCTGGGGCTCTATCTCTCGTCCAGGGGCTTTATTACCGATGATATTATTTTTTCCTTCCGGGGTAACGAACATGCCAGCTCCCTCTCATTCAAAAAGAAAGCCGAAGGACCATCGGTCCGCAGGGTCTCCTATCCGAAAAACCTGAGCTACAGCAGTCTTATTCGAAAAAGTTTTGATTTTTTCCGTAACCTGGCCTCATATTACTGAGATTAAAGGGTAGAAGAATGCAGAACCTGATACGCCTTGAACAGATACAGTGGGACAGGCTCCTGGAAGGCGGCCTTGTGCTGGTCCTGGGAATCGCCTTTGTACGCATGATACTTATGCCCGGTATAGCCATCTTGTTCCGTGGTGCTTCGCAGCAGGTCAGGCTCGGGGTGCGGAAACTGGTCTGGTATGCGGGACTGTTCTTTGTTCTTGTGGGTGCTCTTTCCCGTATGGGGGTGCAGGTTACCGGTATCCTGGGTGCCGCAGGTATTGCCGGTGTTGCGGTGGGTGTGGCATCCCAGTCCTCCCTGAGCAATATCATAGCAGGCCTGTTTCTGGTCTCCGAGAATGCCTTTACCATAGGGGATGTTATACAGGTGGAGACCACCACCGGAGTAGTCTATGCTGTGGATCTGCTCGCCGTTCGCCTCAGGACCTTCGACAATACCCTGATCAGGATTCCCCACCAGAAGCTGATTACGTCGGTGGTTACCAACATTACGAAATTTCCGGTACGGCGTATGGATTTCAAGCTGCGTGTCCCCTATGGTACGGACCTCAGACTGGTACAGGATTTGCTGCGTCAGGTGGTCAGCCGGCATCCCCTGGCGCTGAACAATCCTGAGGCCTTTGTAATGTTTACGGAGTTTTCTTCCTCAGGCGTCGAGGTCCTCCTGGGGGTCTGGTTTGAAAAGAGCGACTTTGTGGCCGTAAAAAACGGTATAACCCTGGATCTGCTGGAAACTTTCGCCTCCCGGGGCATTGAGCTGCCCTATCCCCATATAGAAATTGTTAGTGGCAATAATAAGGAGAACCATGGCAGTAATGTATCCTGAGGCGCTCGACCCGGAGCAGATCGAGTCCGGCGCCGAAATCTTCATGTTTGAACAGTTCAAAAAGCAGCTGGATGACTCGTTTCACGTATTTCATAATGTTACCTGGACGGGAAACAGAAACCTCAGGGGAGAGTGCGACTTTGTCATCTTTAAAAAGGACCGGGGGTTCCTGACCCTCGAAGTCAAGGGCGGACAGATCGAGAATATCGACAACGCCTGGTTTTCTGTCAATCGTTACGGACAGCGCATCAGAATCAAGGACCCCATCAGGCAGGCACGTTATGCGCAGTACGCTTTCAGGGACCTTTACCGAAACCACTTCCGTACTCCCTTTTCCGGGATATTTTCCTGGGGGGTCTGTTTTCCCGAAGCGGCAATCAGCGACAACCTGGGGCACCGGGACCTGAACGAGTATAATGTGCTGCATGCGGGCAACCTGGGCCGCCTGTATGACTGGATACAGCGGCTCTTCGATTATACCCGGCCCCAGGAGAGCAGCTCCCTGTCCCGGGAAGAGGGAGAGCAGTTTCTTTCTCTTTTCAGAGGCAACCTGGTTCTGCATCGTTCAATGCTCTTCGCCATGCGCCAGCAGCAGGAGGAACTGGAGTCTGTGGGTCGTTTTCAGGACTACCTGCTGAACCTGTTCGATGACAAACATCGGGTTGGATTTCAGGGCGCCGCGGGTACCGGCAAAACCTGGCTGGCGGTAAAAAAGAGCATGCGCCTTGCGGACGAGGGAAAACATGTGCTCTTTCTCTGCTTCTCATCGAACCTGCGCTACGAAATCCTCCGAAAAATGGGGGGTATCTCCCGGGTAAGCATCGAGACCTTTCACAGTTTTGCCTTGAGGGTCCTGGCGGATTTTCTGGCAGCCATACTTGACGAAGCCGGAATGAAGCAGGAGTTTGTCGCCCTTATGGAAAGACTCTATCGGGAGATCGGGGAAGAAGAGTTTTTCGATCCCCGGGGTGATTATCTCGAGTACCTCCGCTGGATTTCCAAAGTACCCTGCCATATTGATCTGCGGGCGATTTTTCGGAAGGAACGTTTTCTCCAGGACGAGGTATTCGAACGGGTTCTGGATACCCTTTTGCCCGGTTCACCCACAGATTCAGCCTGCAGTGAAGATCGGGATTTCTTCTCCGACCGGCTCCCCTCTGCGCTGGAACTCATATTCCATGAATACACCCTGAAAGACACCTTTGACGCCATCGTCATCGACGAGGCCCAGGATTTCGAGGATAAATGGTGCGACTGCATAGACTACTTTTTTACCAACCGGGATGAACGGGTCATCTATATCTTCTATGATGATAACCAGTCCATTTTTCAGCCCGACACCAGGCTTCCCGTGGTCAGGCTGCTGGCTTCAAAGGAGCTGGGTGATTATATTTTCCGGCTGAAGAACAACCTGCGCAATACCCCCAGTATTCTCGATTTCGCCGTGCGAAAGACTGGGCTTGGTGCCACTGCCATCCCCCTGGAGATGTCCGGGATCGATCCGGTGGAAAGGAACTTTTCAGGTCAAGATGAAGCTGCCTCCTTTGTAGATGAGACGGTCCGGACCCTGCTTCAGGACCATCAGCTGACCAGAAGCATGATAACGATCCTGTCGAATCTCAGTTACGAGAACTCCGCTCTCAGCCAGACCGGTTCGGTTTGCGGATACAGGCTCGAGTCGGAGATAATGACCCATTCCAAGGGAATCAGCTTCCGGACCATCAGCCAGTTCAAAGGTCTCGAGTCGGACGTCGTGATTCTTCTCCTGGATTATACGGTTACCCCCGGGGAGAAACACCATAACATTACCGACGAACTGGTCTATGTAGGCTGTACCCGGGCCAAATACCTGCTCTATGTCGCGAATATTCTGCCCGGCGGCGGATCCTGAAAGATCCCAAAGATTTTTGTTGCGGTAATTCAGGTTCCGTGTTAGCATTCTGTTAACAAAAAGGAGGAGCTCTGCGGCGGGCTGACCGCTTGCGGAGTTTTTTGTTAGAGTCGCGGGCGGTCTGTAAGGCCGTCCTTTTTTTTTATGCGTCCGGTTACTTTTCCCATTCTCCCCCCTGGCGGATCTGTCCCTTGCTCAGGAAACTGTAGAACCTGCTCCCATGGAAGATAAGATGGTCCAGCACCGGAATTCCAAGGAGCGTGCCTGCTCGTATCAGACGGAGGGTAATTTCATGATCTTCCTGTGATGGTTCGAGCCTTCCCGAAGGGTGGTTATGGGCACAGATGAGGGCTGCAGCGGAGTTTTCCAGGGCAGGCCGGAACACCTCCCTGGGATGCACCAAAGTCCTGTTGACCAGACCTACCGAAACAATGTGGATACCAATGACCTCGTGCGCCCCGTTCAGAGGAATGCTTAAAAAGTGTTCCTGCGGCCGGTCTCCATAGTGGCGGATCAGGGGTATCAGATCCTCCGGAGACCTGACGGAGGCTTCAGCCGGGCGCAGTCGGCGCCGACAGAATTCCCAGGCGGCGATAATCTGTGCGGCCTTGGCTGTTCCCATTCCCGGAAGGCTGAGCAGGTCCCGATAATTCGGGCTTCTGCTGCCTCCCCTGTTATCGAAATACCGCAAAAGGCTGCAAGCTACCGAATCTACCCTGTAGTTTTTCGTTCCGGAGCCCAGAAGGGCTTTTAAAAGGTCGACGTCCGCGATTCTTCCCGGCCCCGCAGCGGCGATACGTTCCCGGGGGCCCTCCGTTTCTGTGGATTGAAATCCTGATGAATCATATACCGTTTCCATATACCAGATAAAACCGGTGGAAAGGGTATATCGCTTCAGATGGATGGAATTATTTCTGCAAATAGGAGCGGGCTATTTCTGCGGCGGGACCGCTTCCGGAAGCGAGCCTTCTCAGAATGGACCGTGCCTCCTTATTCTCTGTTCCGCCGATTTCGAGCAGGGCGATTCCCAGAATCAGCTCATCCTCGTTTTGCAGGGGGTGGATTTCACGGTTCTGCCTCATAATCTCCACCGCCTTTTCCGCCGCCCCTGACTCCAGAAGAAGCCGGGCATGATGCAGTCGGTACTCAGGGTACCAGGGCGCGTAGGGATCGGCCTGAAGGGAACTCAGAGTGTACAGGGCGGGCCCGCTTTCTCCGTTGATGCTTTGGGTGTAGGAGAGGAGGAACGACAGCTCGGCTTCGGACTCGGTTTCTCCGAACTCCCGGGCAGTTTCAAGCCCCCGGGAGAAGCTCTGCTGTGCCGCGAAATAATCTCTCTGCTTTATTTCCTCTCTGCCCCGGGAGATATACAGATCGCTTTCCGAGCCGATCCAGTCTATCTCCGCGTCATCAACAGCTGCACCCCGTACACCCATGACGCTGGAGGGATTCACTAAATCGCTGCTGGAGATAAGCCGCTCGATACGCCTGCCAAGAAGCCTGCCCAGAGGGACGGATTCCCGATTTCCTGCCAGCGTCAGCATGGAGGAGATATCGAAGGTGCCCGGACCGGCAAGGGTGAAATTCCGGGAATCCCCCTGAATCTCGAGGATTCCGCCTTCTTCTATGCGTATCCGGTCCTTGACCGACAGCAGGTCTCCAATGTAGAGGTACTCCTCTTTTCCCCGGAGCAGGAGAAATACCTCGCCGTTTATATAGCTTACGCTGAAGTCTTCGGAGAACCCGGTGATAATAAGAATTATTGAAAGGAGGGT
>Ga0334900_1003947_pt1 | contig 10905 bp, 7 predicted proteins | sample GraSluR3_MG_2_FD_207231 | JGI IMG/M metagenome (GOLD analysis project Ga0334900, IMG submission 207231) | Sludge microbial communities from methane-producing bioreactor in Wageningen University, Netherlands - Granular Sludge_31_08-R3 | ecosystem: Engineered > Bioreactor > Anaerobic > Unclassified...
AACTCGCAGAAATTCTAAAAGCCAAGAAACTCAAAGTCACTCCACAACGTTTAGCAATATATAAAGTCTTATACGAAACGTCATCACATCCTACAGCAGAAGATATATATACTGCTCTTAGACAAAGCCATCCAACCATGAGCTTAGCAACTGTATACAAAACTCTAGATGCACTCAAGAAATCCGATCTAGCTACAGAACTAAACATTGGCGATGATAGTTCAAGGTACGATGCAACAATTAAGTCCCATCCACACATGATTTGTTTAAGCTGTGGTAAGGTTATCGACTTGCACACTGATTCTTTAAAAGGCTTTAAAGAAAACGTTCAAAAGGAAACTGACTTTGACATCGTTAGTGAAAAAGTGTATTTTTATGGAACGTGTAAAGACTGCAAGAGCAAAAAAGGAACAAAATAAAATTAATGATTAAATTAAGTGTTAAAACTGACTTTATAAGTTAAAGTCAGTTTTAACACTTTTATTTTGATTTATTTTCTTTAATTTCTGCTACAAACTCTTCAATTCTCTCTAATGCGATTTTCAGTTCATCCACTGAATAAGCATAGCTACAACGTATGAATCCTTCTCCTGATTCACCAAATGCTGTTCCGGGTACCACAGCAACTTTTTTTGACTTTAATAATTGGGTGGCAAACTCTTCAGATGTCAATCCGGTACTTTGAATCGATGGAAATACATAAAAAGCCCCTTGAGGTTCAAAGCATTCTAGGCCCATATTATTCAAATATTCAACCATCAATCGTCGCCGTTGATCATATGCCCCTTTCATTTCTTCAATATCTTTATCACCATTTTTTGCCGCTTCTAATGCCGCATATTGACTCGTTGTCGGTGAACACATAATCGCATATTGATGAATAATCTTAAGCACATCAATGAAGTGCGCCGGAGCCACCACATATCCAATTCTCCATCCTGTCATCGCGTATGCTTTAGAAAAACCACTGACGACAATTGTCCGTTCGCGCATGCCAGCTAAAGTTGCAATGCTCACATGCTCTTCTCCATACGTAAGTTCTGCATAAATCTCATCCGAAATAACGATTAAGTCTTTCTCAATAGCTACATCAGCAATAGCTTGCAAGTCCTCTCGCGTCATAATAGCACCTGTTGGATTATTAGGAAATGATAAAATAATTGCTTTTGTTTTTTCTGTCAAATGTTCTTCGACTTCTGCTCGCGTTAATCTGAATTCATTTTCTACCTTTAATGCAATTGGAACCGGTATTCCACCGGATAATGATACACAAGGTTTATAGCATACAAATGAGGGTTCAGGAACTAACACTTCATCTCCTGGATTTAAGATAGTTCTTAATGTAGCATCAATACCTTCACTACCCCCGACGGTAACAGCAATTTCCGTATCATAGTGATAGTCTAAATCAAACCGTCGTTTTAAATATTTACAAATCTCTTGTCGTAATTCAACCAATCCTGCATTGGACGTATAGAACGTTCGTCCCCTCTCGAGACTATAGATTCCCTCTTCACGAATATGCCAAGGCGTATCAAAGTCAGGTTCACCTACCCCTAATGAAATCGCATCTTCCATTGTTGTAACAATATCAAAAAATTTACGTATACCGGATGGCGGTATATTTGCCGCAATTCGATTTAACTCACGATTCATCATGGTGTCACCGCCATTCTTTCATCTTTACGTTCTTCTTCAAATATAACACCGTAGTCTTTATATTTTTTCAAAACAAAGTGTGTCGCTGTACTTAATACCGATTCTAAAGGAGCTAATTTTTGTCCGACAAACAATGCCACTTCTTTCATAGTAGCACCTTCAATAATCACTGTAAGGTCAAAACCACCGGACATAAGATAAACAGATTTTACTTCTTCAAACATATAAATGCGTCGGGCAATTTTATCAAATCCCTCACCACGTTGCGGCGTAACTCGCACTTCAATTAAGGCTGTCACTTTATCTGTATTCGTCTTGTCCCAATTAATCAATGCATGGTAACCACAGATTATACGTTCTTTTTCCATCTGAGTTAGCTCTTCACTAATAACATCTTCAGAGGTACCAAACATTGCGGCTAAATCTTTAACCGTTCTTTTGCTGTGATTTTCTAATGCATATAATAGTTGTTCTTTCATTCATGATCCCTCCATATCTAATTTTTTTCACATCGCTCTAAGGCTTTATAGAGTTCGTCCGACTTTGGCGGAACGATAGAACGATATGTTTCTTCAAATTTAATGCGTTTATGATTACCTTCATCGACTTTGCCGATGACCCTTGCCAAGATACCGGCTTCTTTCATTGCATCAACTATCTCATGCCCGTGTTCTGTTACTATAAGTAGTGATCCACTACCTATAAGCATATATGGATTCAAATCAAAATATTCACATATCTCAATAGTTTCTTGTTGTACTGGAATTTTTGATTGATCAACAGTTAGGCCTAGATTTATTTTTTCTCCAAGCTCCCATAATGCACCAAATATTCCACCCTCTGTAACATCATGCATTGCATATACATCAAACTCCATGGCAATTTGGCTTTCTTTAACAATTGATAAATATTGGCTAAATGACTTAGCCTTGTTGACCAAGTCCGGGTGATAGTATGTATTTAATAGCTTTTCACCCTCGTGAGCGATAATGGTTGTTCCTTCAATACCTGCCCACTTTGTCATTACGATATCCATACCGGGTTTAACGTCATCAGATCGCATAACACGATTTTTATCAATTTTGCCTACACCGGTCACGCTAATAATTGGTTGATTAACAGCTCCGGTCACTTCTGAATGTCCGCCAATGATTTGAACGTCGAATTTTTTTGATGCCTCATTGATTTCATACATTAATTCCTTTAATGCATCTTCTGTATATCCATCCGGCAACAACAAGGTCAAGAGTAATCCTATAGGCCTTGCTCCGCTTGCAGCTAAATCATTCAATGTAATATGTACAGCCAGTGTCCCTATCCCATGAGATGCTCCTGTTATGGGATCCGTTGACAATACAATCGCTTCTTCCTGGCCAACTTGTATTATTCCACAGTCCTCTCCAACTCCCGGACCAATAAGAACTTCATCTCTTTTCACTTGTAATTGTTTGAAAATCGATCGTTTCAAAACTGTTTCAGGTACTTTTCCAATGTTCATATATCCCTACCAATCTCTACTATGTCTATATATCAATATTCTAATTTGTTGTTTTTACCAAAAGGGTATCCCATACAATTAAAGCCATCTCACCTCGTGTAACAATATGGGCAGGATCTGTTTGACTATTTGCCGGAATAACACCAATTTCTTTGGCCTTATTAATATAATTCATGGGCCACTCGCCTAGCAATTGTTCTTTATACCCAAGCGTATTCACCATAATGGCAACCACTTCTTGATAACGAATATTGGCTTCGGGCTGAAAACTTTGATCCGGATATCCCTGGATCATATTTAAACGATAAGCATTCTGAACATGTTGATATGCCCAATGAGCATTGGTAATATCTGAAAAAACCTTTGTCTCACCCGATACATTCCGACTCCCGTATCCCTGAATTCTAACCATCATTGTTGCTACTTCTGCTCGCGTTATATTTCGATCAAGACCTAAACTTCCATCTGAATAACCAGTTAGTACACCTAATTGTTGAAGTTGATTACCTGCATAACTTTCATCATTTGTCGCCGCAAAAAGCTCCACTCCATTTATTCCACTCATTAATATTGTCACAACCAACATGTATATAATTTTTTTCTTACTCAATAGCATATATTCCTCCTAATCTACATCTGTACATTATGTGTATTTTACCATAAAGTAAGCAAAAAGCAAATAAGATAAATCAGAGAACCTGATTTATCTTATTTAATGGAAGATTATGTATTGCCTCAACGTTAACATTGAGTGCATCTATGACTAATCAGCCAAAATGATGAATCTACACTGCTATTCAAAAACCTTGGGGTGTTCATGAAAAAGCCTCACTTTGACTGTGCCACACAACTTAGTATTGACGCTTTTTACCATGCTCAAGTAAATAGCGTTCAGCTTCAGCATTCCAGAGTCCATTGCTTTTGTTTACACATTCTGCTAATCCTTTAAATAAGGGATTAGTTTCTCCTAGTTTTTCAAAGTCTTCAATCGCTGTCATTGGCATTTCAATGTCGTTATAAACGATTTTTTTGCCTCCGGGTATCTTGGGTAAATTCAATATAGTATCAATTGCACTATCAATTCCACCAACGTGTGTCAGCATGACTGCCGGATTAATTAATCCTTTGGATGACATCTCCAGCGATTCCTTCATGTCATCATCATTACCACCCGTTGAACCCATGATATGTGTGGGTGTATAATGAATATTATAAAAATTCACCTTTGCGCTAAATGTATTATCCGACGGTCCTGCAAAGAAATTTAAGCAACCGTCTTTTCCTAAAATAGCATCTGCTTGCTCAATTACAGGAACAACCGGTGCATAAGCAAATACATCATCATAGCCAGTTCCTGAAGATAATTCTAAAAGTGTTGCTACTGAATCTTGCTTGGTGGCTGTATTGACAAAATGAAGTTCTACCCCTTGTTTTTTTGCTTCTTCTATAGAAAACAAGCATTTTGCTCGGTCTAGTCGGTCTTCATCGATATCTGTTACAACTAAGAGCGACGGCTTTCGATCACAATGAAGGGCATAATCAATCGCTCCTAATCCCATTGGACCAACACCTGCTAAGAGTGCCATCTTACCCCCTTCTTTAATTCCCATGTGATGTATATATTTACCGGTTTCTGTATGATAATTCGCATGGAATCCGCCAATGACACAACTCATGGGTTCGGATAAGGATGCATCATAATAACTCTCACCATCATAGTGTAATAAAAAGCCTAATTCCATTACTTCTTGAGGAATAACACAGTAATTCGTCAGACCTCCAAAAAATTCAAATGAATACCCCGGTGCATAAGGGCTTCCTTTATAATTTAAGGCCGGTTGTATGGCAAATTTTTCTCCTGCCTTAAACTGGTCTTGCCATTTTTTACCAACTTCGACAATTTCACCGGCAAATTCATGACCCATAATGGTAGGATTTGTAGCTATGTTTTCAGGAACACGTTTATGTTTTGTTCCTTGAATGACAGCCTTGTATGTTGACATACAGATACTGTTACTGACAACTTTAACTAAAATCTCATCGTCTTTAATCGTTGGCAATTCAAAGGCTTCTAATTTTAAGGTGTTTACATCATATAATCTTACTCCACTTGTTTTCATACTCTATCCTTCTTTCTTAAAATGCTTGATTAGTAAATTGTTTATAAACATAGTCCACATCATTGGTACGTCGTAATAATTCAACTTTGTCTTCATCTTCAACGATTTCTGCTAAATTTGATAAAATCATTAAATGTTCATTACCGACACCTGCTATTCCAACAACTAAGTAAACTGGATTCCCTGCAAAATCAACACCTTCCGGAAATTGTAATACGCTTATTCCTGTACGTTTAATATTTTTTTTAGCCTCACTTACGCCATGAGGAATCGCCGTACCATTGCCTATATATGTTGATAATTCACTATCTCGCTGCACCATTGCATCAATATATTCGCTTTCAACATACCCTTCTTCATAAAGAATCTGACCGGCCATTCGAATCGCCTCTTCTTTTGATACAGATGGAAGCCCTAATTTAATATTTTGTTTTTGAAGTGTTTCTTTTTCATTTTGTATATTCATATCTTCACTCGGTTCACTTATTGAACCATTCTCCTTTCTTAACGCTTGAACAAGTTTTTCATATACGGGTGTCATTATAAAATCTGAAATTGACAAATGAATCATATTTGGGCATGTTGTTTTGGCCCTTTCTGTCAATGTTTTATGTGTAATCACTAAATCCGTATCATTTGGGATTTGTTCGATTGGTTTGTTTAAAATCTCAATATCAATATGCTCTTGTTGGAATGCCGTACGAAGTTTACTTGCACCCATTGCCGATGATCCCATCCCGGCATCACAGGCAACCACAATTTTACGAACATATTTTAATACTTCTCTATCATTAGGTAATCTATCAATATTCATCGATTGTACAACCGATGATGGCTTTCCTTTTAATTTCTGCATTTTTTCTTGTGCATGATTGAGTCGATATTCATCTTCTTGTTCTTTACGGTCTATGAGTACTGAAGCAACTAAAAATGTCACCACTGCTGAAATAATAATGCCTAACAAAACCAACAAGGTCTCGCCTCGTGGTGCCATGACCAATAAGGCAACTACACTTCCGGGGGATGGTGTTGCGACTAAACCTGCGCCTGTAATGACAAAAGTCAAAACACCTGACGCTCCACCTACTATAACCGCTAAAATTAATTTAGGCTGCATGAGTATATAGGGAAAATATATTTCATGAATACCACCTAAAAAATGTATGATCATTGCTCCTGGTGCGGACTGTTTTATCATTCCTTTTGAAAATACAAAATATGCACATAAAATGCCTAGTCCCGGTCCTGGATTTGTCTCCAAGAGAAAAAAAACAGATTGGCCCAACTCTGCCGCTTCTTCAATTCCTAATGGTCCAAGCACGCCATGATTTATTGCATTATTCAAAAACAAAACTTTGGCCGGTTCAATAAATACAGATGCAAGTGGCAATGCATTGGCCTGAACCACAGCTTCTACTGCCGTCCCTAATCCTTGACTTAAGCGTTCGACAACTGGCCCTACACCTACAAAAGCAGTCAGTGATAAAAATGCGCCAACAATTCCTGCTGAAAAATTTGAAAATAACATTTCAAATCCAAGGGGAATTTTATCTGCCAATAATTGATCCGTTTTTTTTATGCACCATCCGGCTAGCGGTCCCATAATCATGCCACCGATAAACATGGGTATGGTTGTCCCAATGATAATCCCCATCGTCGCAATAGCACCTAGAACGCCTCCACGAACGTCTGCGACCATCTTCCCACCTGTATATCCAATTAATAGTGGTAATAAATATATAATCATCGGTCCGACGACTGTAGCCAGCTTTTCATTTGGAAACCACCCCGTAGGTATAAATAATGCAGTTATTAATCCCCAAGCTATAAATGCGCCTATATTCGGCATAACCATGCCGCTTAAAAAGCGTCCGAATCTTTGAATTTTTTGGCTATAAGATGCCATCACAATCCTCCAATACACGAAAGATAATCATTCATAATGCACGTTTTACTGTGCATTATGAATCATCTTTTGAATCTATTTTTTCAATTCTTCAACTAACTTATCATATACATCTGTCATAATAAAATCTTCAAGTGAAATATGTCGTGCGTTGGGTACTACAGATCTCGCACGATCTGTTAATTGCTTATGTGTAATGACAATATCAACGTCTTGTGGTAGCTCATCAATTGACGTATTAAGAACTTCAATATCTAAACCTGCTTTTTTAACTTTATTACGTAATTTACTTGCTCCCATTGCTGATGAACCCATACCTGCATCACATGCAACAATTATTTTATTAACATTTTCAGCTTTGATTTCTTCTGTATTAATTACTGAAGATTTTTTACCTTTGTATTTTACTGTTTCTTCTTTTGCTTTTGCAAAGGAATCATCGCTTAATTCTTTCTTTTTCTTAATAAGTGGAGCTGCAACTAAGAATGATACGGTTGTTGAAATAACTACCCCAAGTAAAACTGGTAGTAATCCACCTCTTGGCGCCATTGCTGATAGTGCAAATATACTTCCTGGTGATGGTGTCGCAACAAGACCTGCTCCGGTAACTACAAATGCAAACACCCCTGATGCTCCACCGGCTATAGCAGCCAATAATAAAGAAGGTTGCATTAAAATATATGGGAAATATATTTCATGGATTCCACCTAAGAAATGGATGATAATCGCACCCGGTGCAGATTGTTTTACCATACCTTTTGAAAATACCCAATATGCTAACAAAATACCAAGACCTGGTCCCGGATTTGTTTCAAGCAAGAAGAACACAGATTTTCCAAGTTCTGCTGCTTGATCAATTCCTAAAGGACTTAAAACTCCATGATTAATGGCATTGTTTAAGAAAAGAATTTTTGCAGGCTCAATAAATACAGAAGCTACTGGCAATAATCCTGCGCTTACAATAGATTCAACCGCTGTACCTAAGAAGTTACTTAATCCTTCAACAACCGGACCAATTCCTAAGTAAGCAAAGATGGTTAATGCTGCACCAATGATACCTGCTGAGAAGTTATTTACCAACATTTCAAATCCTGTTGGAACTTTACCTTCAACAGCTTGGTCAAATTTCTTGATACACCATCCGGCAAATGGTCCCATAATCATACCACCAATAAACATTGGTATACTTGTTCCGATTATGACACCCATTGTTGCTATTGCTCCAAGTACTCCACCTCGAATATCGGCTACCATTCTACCACCGGTAAAACCAATAAGAAGGGGTAATAAATATGTAATCATCGGCCCAACTAAAGTCGATAAGTTTTCATTCGGTGTCCATCCTGTTGGAATAAAAAGCGCTGTTATAAGTCCCCATGCTATAAATGCCCCAATATTCGGCATAACCATACCGCTTAAAAAACGTCCAAACTTTTGAATCTTTTCTCTTGAACCAACGTTACCTTTAACTGCCTGATCCATAACATACCTCCATTATCTAATATAGAATTAAGTTGTCCACTGATCAATGGTATGATTATATTATGCACCTATATGCACAAAAAATAAAGCTTTAGACCCTCAAGTTTGTCCGTTATGACAAGTGACATAATTTGAGTCTAAAATATGACACAAAAAAAGAAGATCTTAGTCTCCTAAAACCTTCTTTTGATAGAATTTATCTAACAGTTGATATAAGCGCGTTTGAATCAATTCCCGGTTACCATGCTGTATAACATCTGATATCTCTGTTGAAATAATTCCATGGGTAATTTCCGAAAGCACTTCCAAAATTTTCTCATCATATTTGAGGGGTCCAACCATAACCACAACCGTTTGAATATTAATAAGTTTAATGGGTTCTTTTAGTCTTACAATATTAACACAAATCTTTTTTGTGATATCTGCTCGGCAATGTAGAAGTATCATTCCTTTTTTACTTAATATTGTTGCCCCTTTTTCTTCTCTTTCTCGAAAAGCCTTTTCTAATATTTCAATTTCCTGACTATTCGAGGCAATTTGATGGCTAACATAGCGGATTAACTCCGGATAGGTATCAATTGCTATCGAATCATTGCATGCATAATGATTGACAAGATCTAAGATAATCGATGCATAGCGCTTAAGATTGGAATATTTTTCTCGAATATTTATAGCCCTATCCATAGGTTCTTTTGTAGGTTTTGGCTTTGTTTGACGTAGTGCACGACTAATTTTTTGAATATCTTCGTCTTGTAAGATGGATCCAACTACGACATAAGGTGTTTTTGCACCTTTGGGTTCAATGGTCGTTACTAATAAATCAACCGCATCTGCTTGCATTCGTTCATCTATATTATCAAAAACACTCACTACATCAATGATGACAATATTCGGAAAGTTTTTTTCCAATTGGGAAATAAGTAAATGAGATGCCCCAATACCGTACATACATGCAACAATCACTTTATATTTTTTGATAATATCACGGTTTCCCTTTTGAATTGCTGCTCCAATATGTGTGGCTAAATATGCAATTTCATCTTCAGGAACTTTATTTTTTTCTTTTTCCTCAATAACGGCGACACTTTTTTTCACACTATCGTATAATTTAGGATACATAAGATGAATCTCTGAAAGCAATGGATTAATAATATCTAGATTCATTTTCATACGATATAAAGCCGGGCGTAAATGTTTTATTAGCCCAAATAACAATTGATCATTATCCGACAAATAAATTCCCGTCTCTATTTCCACCGACTTTATAAATTCCTTCGCAAGTTGAATGACTTTAAAGTCATCAATCATACTCATTTTAAATTCGGTACCTGTCTCTCGAAGCTTACTTCCTTTGATGTGCATGACCAAATACAAGCGTTCATCGATAGGCAACTTAGCAAAGGGATTATTGGGTGACGCATTAATCCAGTCTTCTAATAAAAGTTTAACCGGATCTTTTTCGAGAGATTTTTTCAGTGTCGCATCTAAACCGTCTTCTTTCCAAAAACGCTCTCTTTTCAAGGTAATGCTAAATCGAATAAAAAGTGCAATATACGCATTATCCGCAAAATAGTAAGATAGTTCTTTTTCTAAACGGGTAATCAATTCCTTAATATAAACCAAGCTATCTAAATGTAACAAATCGAGAATTGAACGATTGATATATTTTTTAAAAATACTAATACTAAGCTGTTTCTGACGACTTTCAGTCATTAATTCAAATAAATCCACAACGTGAAAATGTTCATAGATTAAATTCACTATGGCTTTTCTCTTTGCCTTTTCATCCCCTTCAAGGGTAATACCTAAACCGGGACGTTTTATAATTTGAAGATCATATTGTTGAAACCAAGCTTCAATTTGTTGCAAATCGTTGCTTATCGTTCCTTCTGTAACATCTAACATTGTTGTCAGCGAATAAATTTTTGTAACCTCGGACATTTTTAGCAATTCTGCGCGTAATATGGTTTGCCGTTCTTCTGGCGTATAGATTACATCACTTTTTTCAGAATATAACTTTTCTAACAAAGCTTCTTTTTCCAATGCAGTTGCATTGACTAACAAACCTCGCCCTTTCTTTTTTCGAAAAAGTACTTCTTCTTGAAGAAACCACGCTTCAACTGTATCTAATTCTCGCAATACAGTACGTGAACTGACCTTGATCGCATCTGCAATATTTTGAATCGTGATATAATCTTTGGCCTCAAGTATTTGTGCAATAATCTCTTTCGTTCGTGATG
>Ga0334900_1003948_pt1 | contig 10903 bp, 6 predicted proteins | sample GraSluR3_MG_2_FD_207231 | JGI IMG/M metagenome (GOLD analysis project Ga0334900, IMG submission 207231) | Sludge microbial communities from methane-producing bioreactor in Wageningen University, Netherlands - Granular Sludge_31_08-R3 | ecosystem: Engineered > Bioreactor > Anaerobic > Unclassified...
CAAATCGATTCCGGGGTTTCCTGTTTCGTTTTGAGCCGCAGAAAACCAAGCAGCCCATTGGTTTTCCATTTCAGAAGAATATACTCCTTTCAGCTTAAAAGGCGGACTGTTTTCTCCCGTAGCTACATTATAAAACAGGTTATTGCGAATGTCCAGTTTTCCGTTTTTCCACTGACTGTAACTGTCGTTGGAGCCATCGGTAACTTCCAGTAAAACTCCGTTAAAATCGTTCATTAAAATTGAATTGGCGATAACGCCTCCTGCAAACCGCTCGAATACAGCCAGCGCGCCATTGCCGGTGTTTCCGTTGCCAACCAGTGTGGCATTGTAAATGGTTGGCCGCGATTGTGGAAAACCGACAACCGGGTTTACCCCGCCACCTGCTTCGATTAAATTATCACCCACAAAATCATTCTCTATACCCAGCCAGAACTGTCCGTTTCCGCTCCATCCCAGATCGTAATCGAACGAATCGTCGCTGCACCCTGAAACCACAATATTTCTGAGATTTACGGTACCGCCAAATATTTCCACACCATCGTCGGCATTTGAAATCACTTCTACGTATTCCACTGTCGTTTTATTTCCGACCCCGCCCAGCGTAAGGCCGTTAATTTCGTTTCCTGCGCCAATATTGGTTCCTCCGTGCCTGATGGAAACGTACCGCAAAATGCCTGAATCGTCATCTTCGTCTCCGCCGCCAAAAATGCCGCGCGATTCAAAAACCGGAATTCCTTCCACACGTGCTTCGCCTTCCCGCAGGTTAACGGGGGCATTTCCCAAAATGATGAGCCCGCCCCATAACCCCCGTTCTTCTTTGGCAACCGATCCCTGCAAATCGTCGTGTTCCGAAGTAAAAATGATAGGTTCTTCTTTTGTACCTTCAGCAACAATTTTTCCGCCGCGTGCCACAATTAGTGCGCTGGCATTTTCGGCCTGCCCGCTGCGAAAACGGATAACGGTTCCGGGTTCAATGGTTAAAACCTGACCATCGTTAACAAAAACAAAACCTTCGAGAATATATTCGTTGTTTTTAGTCCAGGTAACCGTGCCGGTGCCACTTCCATCATCACGCAAAAATTCAGTACTCCCTTCAATAAAATAATCACTTTTACGACAACCCGTAAAAACCAGAATTAAAAGTAAACCTGTAAACATGCTAATTTTCATTGTTGCCATTTTTTACATTTTCACTTCCAAATCAAAGAAAATAAATCCGCCACCTTCCATATTGGCAGCCCACGGATACCAGTCGTGGTAATTGAGTGCCATGGTAATTTTGTTTATGGGCCTGAACTGAATGCCCGCAACCAGGGCCGTACCGTCGTTTGCCAGCCGCCAGGGCAGCGTTTCCCCTTCCAAAATATTCGACTCAATTTTATCGTACCGGGCAAAAAGCTGGTACTTTTCAGTGAGGTTGTATTTCCCGTAAAACGATAGTGCAAGAATGTTACGGTCAGCCCGCCAGCCGCTATTTTGCCGGTAAACCATCTCTCCTGCCAGGTTCCATTTTTTTCTGAAATCATAGGAGGAAAAAACAAGCAACGTTGTTTCCGAAATTTCGTTATGCATTATATCGTAAACCACCCGCGAGGTAAAATTGCGCGGAACCCGGAAAGTTGTTCCCAGGCTGTATTTGAATACATCGTCCATTTGCAGACTGCTGTAACCTTCGCCGTTCATAATGGTAAAATCGGCATCCAGCAGTTCGCTGAACCTGTAATGAAAATTGACGCCCAAATCGGCCGAAGCGCCCAGCCGGTGTTCATCGGCTATGGTTTTCATCAGGTAGCGCCGTTCCCATATATCTTCCTGTAACTTAAACTGTTTCAGGCTAATCAGTCCAAACTCAATTTGTAGTTGCTGTTGCGAATACCGCAAAAAAGCGTTTTTAAAGTAGGCATACCGTCTAATTTTCGACAGGGGCGACAAATCGTCGGGACTTCCCACATCCAAATTAATTCTGGCGTAAAACTCCGGACTAAAATTGTATGTATAACCAATGTATCCGCGCACCAGTTCAAAGGCCGCTTCATCGGTTGCACTGCCGGTAATTCCACGGTGAAAATTGGCATAAATGGTAGCAAACGGTTTTCCCGACGGAACAAACTCACTTTCCTGCGCCACCATAAACTGTGGAATAAAAAAGAAAAAATAAAACAGTTTTTTGAGCTTCATCGATACACAATCTGGATTCGGTGCAAATATATATTAATCACAATTAATAATTTCGTAATCGTTTTGTAACAACTTTGTTTTACCTATACCGCACGGAACAAAAAAGAATGCAAAAAACCGAAAAAAACAACCTTGGTTTATTGAATTTTATTAAAATTGACCTGGCATTAACCGTTCTTTAATAAACAAGTGTAAAAAATTTTACATTAACTTTACAGGAACTACTGCAACACCGAAAATGGAAAGAGATCAAAAAATTCTGATAGTGGACGACGAAAAAGATTTATGCGAAATACTGCAATTTAATCTGGAAAGTGAAGGTTTTTCCATAGATGTGGCGTATTCGGGCGAAGAAGCTTTAAAAAAACCCCTGGAAGATTTCGACTTAGTTTTACTCGACGTGATGATGGGCGGCATTTCGGGTTTTAAAACCGCCAACATTATCCGTAAAGAACGCAATTTACAGATTCCCGTTATTTTTCTTACCGCCAAAGGCGAAGAGAACGATGTGTTAACCGGGTTTAACGTGGGCGCCGACGATTATATCTCCAAACCCTTTTCTATTAAAGAAGTGGTTGCCCGCATAAAGGCCATCCTGAAAAGAGGATTAAAACAGCCCGGCGAAAAAACGGAGATTGTTTATAAAGAACTTACTGTCAATCAAAAACAAAAGGAAATTTCACTTCAGGGGAAAAATGTAAGCCTCACCCGGAAAGAATTTGAAATATTGCTTTTACTGATGAAAAACATGGATGAGTACATTAGCCGGGACGAAATTTTGAAAAGGATTTGGGACGACGATGTAATTGTTACTGAACGGAATGTTGATGTAAATATCGCCCGGTTGCGAAAAAAGATAGGAAAATACGGGAGCTACATTAAGGGTAAATCGGGTTACGGGTATTGCTTTAAAGATAAAAACTGAAGTGTATTCGAGGTTTCGAAAACTAAAAACAAAAACCACATATCGACTCTTGTTATGGCATATCATAGTTTTCTTTTTTTGAATTCGCCCGGGTTTCTGTTTACGGTTTCAGAAAACATGACCTGGCTGACCACCGGGGGAAAAATAGGGTTTGTTGCCTTACTGGCGTTTTCGGGTTTGGCGATTTTTAACTCGCGAAAAAAGTTCATTAAAAAAAGCCCGTTTACCAACCCGGAGGATACCGTAATGGAAAACGACGGGGTTGAAAAAATAATGAATAAATGTAAAAAACAACTGCTGCACTGCCTTAACCGATGCAGTACAATTTACAGTTCGGGAATTAAATGTTTTACAAACGAAGATTTAACCGGATTGAAAAACATGCTGCTTGAAAAAGATGAACTGACGAACAAGCTTCAACAATCGAAAGAAAACATTTACAGCGTAGCCGCAAGGTTCGAAAACAGCTTGCACTCCGGGCATTATTTAATCGATGTGAAGGATTACCAAATCAGGATGGTCAATTCCCTCGCCCTTTTGCTCGACCCGCTGTTCGAACATTTGAGCAACAGCCATAAACCGTTTATCAAAACACAGGTAGAAGAACTCGACATGTTGAACCGGAAAACTGCAGCCTTTTGGGGGTTTACCGCTGAAAGTATCGACTTCGATAAGGGAAAAGAAGAAAACCTGGAAAACATCCGAAAAGATATTGAGGAAATGCTCAACAGTATGGAAGTGGCTCAGATTAAAAGAATAAAAACACACCAGGTGAATACCCGGAATTCAATTCTGTTTTTAAACATTCTTTCAGAAACCAAAAACATGTTAAACCACACCACAGGTTTGTTTCATTCCTACATTCAGCTGACAACCAATTTAAAAAACTGAAATCCAAACAAATCGGCATGCGTTATTTGTACTATTATAAACTTTAGCAAATTCAGGCAGTGATTCGAAAATCTTTCAGGGGCGAAATATTTTTCTACTTTATCATCGTATTTGTCCTTTTTACGGCAGCAATTCTTTCCTTCCAGTTTCAGCGCGAAAAAAAATACCGTACGACGCAACTGGAAAATACGCTCGATAACATTACCGAAATTACACACCGGTTTATCCTTCAAAACAAGCTGGTGGAAATGCGGGAATTAACCAGGATTGGTGAATTAAAAACGTTAATTCCCCAGCCTCACATCAGAATTACCATTATCGACCTGAATGGCAGGGTACTTTTCGACAGCTCTGCAGATTTCAGCCAAATGGAAAACCACCTGCAACGGCCCGAAGTGCAAAAAGCACTTCAACACCAAAAAGGCGCCAACATCAGGCTTTCGGATACCACACTGGAAGAATATTACTACTATGCCAAAAAATATCCCGGTTACTTTGTGCGCACCGCCATTGTTTACAATGTTCAGATTAAAAACTTTTTAAAGGCAGAAAGGGCTTTTATCCTGTTTATTGTATCTGTTTTTGCCATTATCGGTATCATCCTATACATCATCACCGGCAAGCTGGCCGATGCCATTACCAAATTGAAGGATTTTTCCATTAAAGCCGGAAAAAATGAACTGGTGGAGCCCGACACCTCGTTCCCCGAGAACGAACTGGGTATAATCAGCAGCCAGATTATCCGCATTTACCACAAACTAAAAAAAGCCAAAGATGAGCTTGCAAACGAACGGGAAAAACTGTTCAGCCACCTGAATGCACTTAACGAGGGGATTGCATTTTTTTCGCCTGGAAAGAAAATTTTGCTTTCGAACCGCCATTTTATTCAATACCTCAATTTTATTTCCGGGAAAACCATCCATTCGCCCGAAAGCATTTTTGAACTGGCCGATTTTAAAAAGCTGAACAAATTTCTGAGGAAACATGTCGAAAACCCGGTGCTTTTCCGTCCGAATGAATTGCCCCAACTGGAATATGTGGTTAAAAGAGGAGAAAAATATTACAAAATTCAGAGCATTGTATTTGTTGACCTGAGTTTCGAGGTGATGATAAGCGACATTACAAAACTGGAAAAAAGAAGGCTGTTGAAACAACAGCTGACGTCGAACATTGCCCACGAGTTGAAAACGCCGCTGGCTTCCATAAAAGGCTACATCGAAACCATGCTTGGAAATCAAGATGTTGCCAGGGAGAAACAGGTGTATTTTCTGGAAAAAGCCTATTCGCAGGCCGACCGGTTAACCGCCCTCATCAACGATGTTTCGCTGTTAAACAGCATCGAGGATGCCGGCGAACTTTTTCCGTTCGAGCCGGTAGATATCAAAAAAATAATTGATGAAGTTTATGAAAACTTTGCCAACCGCATGGCCGAAAAAAAAATCAGTTTTAACGCCGCAGTAGGTAAAGGGACTGTTATTAAAGGCAACGAATCGCTGCTGTTTTCAATCTTTCAGAATTTTGTTGAAAATTCGATGAACTACGCCGGCACAGGCATTCATATTGTCATTCAGGTTTACCACGAAGACGAAAAGTATTATTACATCTCCTACTCCGACGATGGTGAAGGCATTCCGCAAAAACACCTGCCGCGTATTTTCGAGCGGTTCTACAGGGTTGACCACGGTCGCACCCGCGAAACCGGCGGTACCGGGTTAGGACTGGCCATTGTAAAAAATGCCGTGCAGTTGCATAAAGGCGAAATTTCGGTACGAAACAAAGCCGGTGGCGGAATCGAATTTTTGTTTTCTTTGGCGAAAAGATAAAATTTAAAACGTGTAGTTTATGCCCAACCCAAAAGTCCGGCCCGGGCCAATGCTGCTGTATATTTGTTTTTCAGCATTGTACGATTTATAATAACTTTCTGTTTTTGCATTTAAAATGTTCGACACTTTAAAATCGACGCTCGTGTTTCCGCTTTTGCCAAACTTTTTATTTAAACTGAAATTCAGACTGTGAAAAGGCTCAATATAAATATCGGGGAAAAGCCCTGCTCCCACTATTGTCAAAGTCGATCCTTTTACGTTATAGAAAAAACCTGCATCGATGCCTGCATCGTAGTTATTATAAGTGAAACCGGCATTTATAACGTAAGGCGATTGCCCGGCCATTTTCCTTTTGCTTTCGATTGTTTCTCCAATCTTTTCGTACGTTTTTCTTGAGTTGAATTCAATCTCCGTCATATCAATCTGCGATTCAACGAGGGTAAAATTTCCGTTCAGGTTAAAATGGCGCCAGAAGGGCGAAATAAAATCCAAATCTTTCCGGAATTCAATTTCAGCTCCAAATAACCTGCCGTCGCCAACGTTTCTCGGTTGATACTCTGTACTTGTCTGTTGCTCCGGAATACGAACCAGTTCAATGGGATTATCGAAGCTTTTAAAAAAGGTGCTGACCGAAAAAATCTGTCCGCTTGGCATAAACAATTCCCACCGCAAATCGATATTGTCGATGCGGGTTTCTGTTAATTTACCATTCCAGCCGGGATAGGTAAACAGTGTTCCGTTAAAAATTCGGTTTGAAATGGGGTCGAGAATCTGTGCAAACGACAATTCCTTAAATGAGGGCCGCGCAATGGTTTTTGAGTAGGAAGCACGAAGGTTCTGATTCCCGGTAAGCGCGTAAATCAGATTCACCGAGGGAAACAGGTCGAAAGCTTCCAGCACTTTCTCATTGTCGAGGTTAATTCCGTTTTCTGTATCACCACTGGCAAAACGCTGGTCGCGGCCTGTGTGGCGTTGAACAAAGTTTTCCGCCCTCAAGCCAACGATGGTTTTCAGGTTTGAAAAAGGATTAAATTCATTGGAAATATAAAATCCGGTATTGTTAACATTCGACTGGTACGCATTGGGATTGGGGTCTGAATTTCCCGACTGATAATAAATGCTGTTTGGCCGGTTGGGGTAAATGTTTGCGGGGTTGAGCACGATTGCCGGATCGGGATCGGGCCACGACTGGCCACCAAAAAACTGCATATCGAAAAAAAGGATTTCGTAGTCACGTTCTTTATAAGCATAACTGAATCCGAATTTCAATTTTGCATCGGCGTTGTTAAACTTAAATTTTTTTGTCACATCCAGTTTGCCCATCGCATTCAATTCGTTCAACGACCTCCAGATTCGTGCCGGATTACCTCCGGCCCCTGCCATAAAACTGCTTCGGCCATTGACATGGGTAAACGCTGTTTTCCTTATATCAGGGTCTTCCGAAGTTGAACGTGTGGGCGAAAGGCGCCAGTCAAGTTCCCACCCCGAATTTTTCAACACATGGATACCGTTGAGTAAAATATTGGTAAGCGACCGCTGGTTATATTCCAGGTTGTCGGAGGTGGCAAAATAACCCGACTGGCCCACAGCCTCGCCATCGTTATCGACAGAAAATTTTCCGGCACGGTTTTCACCGTTCTGCAACCGCATAGCCGTTAATCTGATTTTCGACAGGTTGGTTTTTACAGCCATGCCACCGAGCAAACCAACCAGCACGTTATGTTCTCCTACCTCTCCGTTCTGAATGGTTGCATAACGCATTTCATATTTGTCTGAATCGATATACCGCTGGTATTCGCTGTAAACAACATCGTTGTAATACTTATAATCTGATTTGTAAGATAGCGAAAAAATATACCCAAGTTTGGGACTCCGGCTGTTTGCTTTTGAAATATCAATCTCATTCCCCAGTGAAAAACTGACACTGTAATCCACAGGACTGGTTTGTTTTTCCGCCGCGAGCTGAGGGCTGAAACTATTAATAAAATCAACTGTTTCCTGTTGAGAAGCACCGCTGATGGGTGTTGGAATATTGGGTTGCCGGGCTCTTTCAGGCAAAGCCCTTGTCCCGTCATCGAACCCCAGAAAATCGGTTGAACCGCCGGGGTAAGTCAGGTACCCGGAATTTAAATGCATATCCGGATTAAAAGAAGTACTTGCCGAGATGCTGATTATTTTTTTCCCGGGGAAATCCCTGGTTTCCACGTTCATCATTCCCCCGGTAAAGTCGGCAGACATATCGGCGGTAAAATTTTTGCTCACCAGCATATTGTCAATCAGGTTGGTAGGGAAAATATCCATTTGAAGGCTGTTTCGGTCGGGGTCAAGACCCGGAATATCCATGTGGTTTAAAGTGGTTTTGGAATAACGGTCTCCCAGACCGCGAACATAAACATATTTCCCGTCTTCTACTGTAACGCCTGTTACCCTCCTGGCTGCTTCCACAGCAGTGTTGTCGCCGATAAGTTTAATTCCCGAAGCAGAAATACCATCCATAATAACTGCACTCTGTTTTTTTAAGGTATTCAATGCGGCTTCGGTAGTACGAATAACTTCGGCAGTAACCACTACTTCATCAATTTCGAGCGTACTTTCTTTCATTCTCAGGTTTTCCAATAGCGTTACTTCTCCGGATTTAACCTGAATGTCGTTCACATTTAGCGTTTGATACGAAATATAAGAAATTTGCAGTTCATAGGTTCCGGGGGAAAGGTCGAGGGTAAATTGCCCGTCGAGGTCGGTTGCAGTTCCGGTTGTTGTTCCTGCAACCAGTACTGTTACACCAACCAGGGATTCGCCTGTTTTATCATCGAAAATTGTACCTCTTATTTTGCCTTGCTGCGCCTGTGATAAAATGGAAGTAAGCACTAAAAAAATAACGAATAAACTCTTCATACCTTTTTTGAAATGTTTCCTGAGCTAAACGAAGAAACAGACTTGCAAAAAACCAATTTTGCAAGTCTGTTTAATATTCTCAGACCGTATATTTTAAATTTTAGAATTATAATCCTGCCAGTTTACCGGCTTTGGCAGCCCATGTCCAGCCAAAAACCGAAACATCAGCTCCAACGGTTGGAGTACTGACGGCAGTTACTCCCTGGGGAACTTCGCCGTTCACATAGTTAGCCAGACCGGCCTCAGGCACATTGAGTTGTATTCCTTCGAAATTAACAGTTCCTGCATTGTGCACGACCCTGTTTATTTTCTGACCTTCTTCTATTGCAGTGAAATAAATGTTTTTCAAATCGACAATCGAATTATCATCTGTATTGATAAGGTCCGATGAGAATCTTCCCGAGGACGGGTCATTGGCAATTACAGTTCCGTTTTGAATAACATGACCAGCTTCCATTGAACCTTCCGGGCCATCCAACTCGAAATTATGGTCGCCCGGAGCAATGATTACAAAATTATCGAGGGTGCCGGCCCACGATTGGTCGGTGTCGATGGCATCGTCATTTACATTCCACACCAGGGCATTTTTTACATTAACTGTCCCGCCAAACCACTCGATGCCGTCATCCTGATTGGCAATAACTTCAATATTTTCAATAACAGTACCCGAACCAACTCCACCCAGGGTAAGACCGTTGATTTCATTTCCCGAGCCTATATTGGTTCCTCCGTGTCGAATGGAGATGTATTTTAAAACTCCTGAATTATCACCGGGTTCGCTTCCGCCATATAACCCGTTTTGGTCAGAAGTCGGAATTCCTTCAATCTGAATCTCGCTAATATCTCCCGATTCATTGGATGCCGAAACGGGTGCTTTGCCAAGTACAAGCACACCACCCCAGAGTCCGTCAATATCGGGATCGAGGTTTGGACTTCCAAAGTTGCCGGCAACAATATCATCCGAAGAAATTTCGTCGGCTACCGAAGTAAAAATAATGGGTTTCTCGGAAGTTCCCTCAGCCAAAAGTTTTCCGCCACGTGCAACGAGCAAAGCAGTGGCATTGGCACCCGTACCGGCTTCACCTTTAATGATTGTGCCTGGTTCAATTGTTAATGTAACACCATCAACAACAGTAATTCTTCCACCCAAAATGTAAACTTTATCTGAAGTCCATGTAGTATTTTGGGTAATATTACCGGTTACTTTCAATTCAAATTCGGGTTGGCCGACGCTGATTACAAAAGTGGCATCATCTGTTTGTCCCTCCGAATCGGTTACCTTAAGAGTAATTGAAGCAGCACCTGCATTGGCACCGGCATCATAATTAATGGTAACTGTATTGCCTGTTACACTGCCCGAACCGTTTAAAACGGTTACATTCGTTCCTGTTGCTGAATAGCTGGCGGTTAAGTCCGCATCAATTGAAACCGAAAAATCAACCGACTGTCCTTTTGACCCAAACGGTATTTCCGCTACTTCCGACGGAGCGGAGACAGCTGGCTTATCAAACGCAACAATTGAATCTTCATCATCGCATGATGCGAATAAAAGTACTCCAAGAATAACGGTTAAACTGAACAAAAATTTAAATTTCTTCATGATAAATCATTTTTGATTTTGAATTTGAGGCAAATGTATCGCAGGGTTATTACAAAAGGATTACACTGTAATTAATAAAAAATTACTTTTGCAAATCAATATTATTTAACTCAAAAAGAAACAATTAACAAAACATGGAGTGACAATAAACAAATCGGAAAAAAGAAAAAAATCAGCCGGCAGGATTAAAAAAACACCACAGTAAACATAATATATTAAATTTCAATTAAAAGAATATTCATAAAGAATTGCCGAACGTATTTTTTCTAATTTCGCCGTTTTTTAAGTAGCACAAAATGGTTAGAATTTTATTCACATTAGGATTCATTTTTCTGCTTTTTGCGGGGTTAAAAGCTCAGAATATAAAAGAAACAGACGGTCTTTTTTATGCGGATGAAGTGCTCTATTCAGGCAGCTATATCACGTTTTACGATAATGGCCGGACAAAAACGGAAATGAACATAAAACAAGGTAAAAAGCACGGGAAAGTAAAAATTTACTTTGAAAACGGCCGGCTCAATGAAATCCGCTCCTACAAAAACAACCTGATGCACGGGAAGTGGGAAATGTATAACCACAATAATATTCTTG
>Ga0334900_1003968_pt1 | contig 10842 bp, 5 predicted proteins | sample GraSluR3_MG_2_FD_207231 | JGI IMG/M metagenome (GOLD analysis project Ga0334900, IMG submission 207231) | Sludge microbial communities from methane-producing bioreactor in Wageningen University, Netherlands - Granular Sludge_31_08-R3 | ecosystem: Engineered > Bioreactor > Anaerobic > Unclassified...
CTACCCTCTTTTCTACTTTGATAGTTTTCTCCACTGCCACTTTCTCATACTTGATCACAGTTTTTCTCTTGTTTTTAAGTCCAGCCAGTGATAGGAAGGCCATAACAAAACTTAGGAGGGCTCCGAAAAGCACTACCAGGTGCAGTCCACTGGTAAGGTCCTGGGCTGCTTGACCTACCAGTTCTGTAGATTGCATGAGATCTGGGGATATGGCAGTGTGTATCAGGAGTCCGGCATAGCATACTGCAAAGACCATACCCAGATTCCGGGTGGTGGCTATGATACCAGAGGCCACCCCTGCATTTTCTGAGGGTAACTCACTCATCAAAGTCCGGTTGGTGGGTGACTGGAAGAGAGCTGCTCCCAATCCTAGAAGTGCCAGTGAAAAGAAAACATCCCAGGCACTGGAGGTGACAGTTAACTGGGTCATGTAGAGTAGTGCCAGGGCAGATACCACTGAACCCAGGAAGGCCGGTAATCTGGAACCGAATCTATCGGCTACCATCCCACTTATAGGGGATACAGTCATCATCAGTATGGGTGAGGCAGTTAACACTAAACCGGTAGTTACAGAATCCAGATGCAGCACCTTCTGTAAGTAGAAGGGCACTGCGAAAAACATCATATACATACAGATGTAGTTAAAGTGCAGACTCAGGTTAAAGGCACTGAAAGTTCTATTCTTAAATAAATCAAGTTTAAGCACGGGATTCTGGCAGCGTAGCTCCTGATACACAAAACCCAGAAGTGTAACAATCGCCAGGACCCCAGTGATGGTAGCCAGGGGGAAGTCACCATTTTCCACCAGATTCAAAGTATAAACTATTAAAAAAAGACCCACGAACTGTAATGCTGTTCCTGGGAGGTCCCATTTAACTTTCTGGCGTTGGCTGCGTTTTAAAACCCGGAAGCAGAATATGAAGTCCAGTATTCCCACAGGTAGGTTAACCAGGAATATGGCTCTCCAACCCATGAATCCAGATATGGTTCCACCTATGGCTGGTCCCAGTGCCAGGCCAGCGGCTATGGCCACAGCATATATTCCTAGTGCCCTTCCCAGTTCTGGGGAAGGGAAGGATCTGCGTACCAGGGCCATGGAGACACTGATCATCATGGCTGCGGCCAGTCCCTGTAACCCCCTGAAAACAATGAGAGCCTCAATTGATGGTGATAGACTACAAAGTAGGGAAGTGGTTACAAAGCCGGCCAGTCCAGCCAGATAAACCCTTTCCTGTCCATAGAAATCTCCCAGTCGGGAGAATAAGAGTACGAATCCTAAAAGTGTGATGAGATATGATATCAGTACCCATTGTGCTGTGGCCAGGCCCACTCCAAAGAATACGGAGATGGTGGGTAGGGAAACATTGGTAATACTGGCATTGATAGGAACCATCATGGTTCCCAGAGATAGTGCTAGCAGGATCTGCCATTTCTTATTAAAACCAGTAATAGTATCATGACCTGGCAGAATGGTATATGCAAAGGTCGGATGCCTTATATCCATTAACTACTAAAGTAACAGTTAAAAAAAACCTGTCTAGAACTTTCAAAAAATTATATTGCGTTTTTATAGTTTTAAAATTAAATTTTTCCCTGAATTTCAACTAAAAATACACCCTCATAATAAAACTTATAGTAAAAAATTGGTATTACTTCCCTTATAAAGGTTTTTATCAGGCAAGAAAAAAAATGAACTTTTTTTAATGTAACATAAAAACCTGGTGGTAACTATTAAGTATCTCAAAAAACATAATATTAAAGCGAGTAACAGTCAGGAACACTGATATGAGGCTGCAGTGTATCCTGGATTATAAAAATTCTGGGAGGATTAACATGACTGAGAAAAAAGGAACTGCAGAACAGATATTTGGTGACATTGTTCAGACCATCAAGGACCGTCAGGTGGAACTGGATAAGGCCATAGCCGAGTACCGGGGTGGACCAGTTAAACCTGCCATGGATGTTATGGAAGATGATGAAAACATCATGGTTAAAACTGACTTACCAGGGGTTAACCGTGAGGATATAAAAATCGATCTCACCGAGGACACCCTGGAGATCAAAGCAGAGCATTCAGAAGAAGTGGAAACTGAAAGTGAAGAAGAAGGAGTAACTTACCATAAAAAAGAGAGACGTTACGCTTCAGCTGCCCGTACTCTGATACTGCCTGCTAAGGTTAAACTGGATGAGGTTACTGCTAAATTCGATAACGGTGTTTTAACCATCACCATGCCCAAATTAGAAAAAAAGGAAACCTTTGAAGTTAAAATAGACTAAAAACCTTTTTTATAAAAAAAATTGTTAATGGGGAGAATTAATATCACAACTCCATTATTTTTTATGGATTCAGTTCCCTAGTTCATGAACCAAATTTGAAATCTTCCAAATTCCTTGATATAGGAAACCCTCCATTATATAATTATATGAAATTATAGAATGTTACATTCCTTAAAAAAGGACGGTGTAATAGGGTTTTTAGATACTTCTGAAGGGGTAAACTCTTTTTTCTGTGTATTCTTTTTTTAACCAGGCTTCTAAGATAGGTTCAGATATAGTATAATGGTTTTCCTTTAATTTTACCAATCCTGTGTCCTGTAATTTGTTTAAAGGTTTACTTAAAGAACCACTGGTAACATTCATATTTCCAGATATGGTTTTTCTTCGCAGGGGTTTATCCAGTAATTGAGTGATTATGCCCTGTTCCTGTAAAGTTAACCTGCTCCACTGATTTATCAAGTGAATAGCCAGATAAGGGAGAGTTCTTTGAAATTCATCTTTAACCTTGTCCTCATCAAGCTTTACATCTCTTTCCAGTAGCTTGGCAAAGGTGTTCACATAAAAGGGTATCCCCTTGGTACAATTATAAAACCTTTCAAAACCAGTTTCATCAAAAACCAGGGAAGGAGACTTTTCTTTTAGATAGTCTTTAACCGTTTTTCTACTGAAAGGATGTACTTCCACATTCAACATCCTACCACCGAATGCCCCCTCTGAACCTGCTATTTTACTGATAACATTGTCAGATGAAGTTAATGAACCGGAAAACACATAGCTCACGTTTTTTTGACTCTGTATCACACTTCGAAGATACCATAAAAAAGCATCCAATCTTCCTCCAAGATCCTTCAATACCTGGAACTCATCAATGAATAGGATGGTGCCTTTTATCTCGTCTTGATGTTCTTCATAGATTGCCTGTGGCAGGTCCAGTACGAAACTGGAAAGTTTTTTATAATTATCAGCAGTTTTTAGAAGGGGTAAGGGTAATCCCCCTGCATCCACTACATCCGCCACACTAAAATCTTTGGTCTTGAAATATTTACTTAACTTCTTGAATGTTGAAAAAAATTTCTTACTTTTATATTCTTCCATGAAACTTTCATAAAAATGTTCCATTATGCCAATTTCAGTTAATTCGCCCATCTGATAACTGGAGGTTGCTGATAGATCAATATAACATGTGAAATAATCATTATTCAAGTCTTTTTTTATTTTTTTAAGCAGAACTGTCTTTCCAATTCCCCTTATACCTGAAACCATAATTGTGGGGGAAGATCCTTTCGATGCACTTTCTAATAAGCTTTTTAATATAGTGATTTCTTGTTCTCTGTTGTAGAACTGCTCATCAGTTAATTCAGCATCAGTTCCCCAGGCAATATCTTCCATTTTTTCCCTCCAAAACCTATTGCTTTTTACAATACACCAAGTTTATATTGTAACTTAGAATATGTATTGTACTCAACAATATAAATAATTCTTATTCCTTTTCACAATATATAATGTTTGTTACAATATTTCATATTATAACCATAAGTTCTTTTCGAAAAAATTCCATGAACTCATATTATATGAATGAAGGTGATAGTACTCTGAATGAAAGGTGATAGCATTCCCCAACACCCTAATAGTATCTTCCAAGAAACTTGCAGTATTCTCATACTTATTCCATTAACTGATAGATATTTTAATGAAACTTATAGATTCATTAACTAAGTGGAAAATTGATTCAATGTTAATTTCTATAGGTAGATGGAGGATGATGTTATTGAATCTAAAACTTTAGATACAGGATAATGTTATTGATTCTAAAACGTTATCTGCCTTAATCTAGTCCATAAAATTGTAATTGGTCAGAGAGTATATGAATAACAGGAGATTTAATACGATTAAAATCAACGAAAAAAAGTGTGTAAAGACTTTTATAGTTTACTCAGCTTAATTTTTTATAAGGAAGATAATCCTTTTATAAGGGGATAAGCTTGGGAAAAGTGTGTATAATGAATTCTGATTTTGAAGATAGTAATGTAGGATCAACTTGCAATGCATCAACTATTAATCGAATGTTTTATTTTGAACTTTTCATGGTGGCACTGGGTGTTTTTCTGGGAATGTTTGCCTATGAATTTCTCAAATCCTATTTTTTACCGGAACTCACCATCTGGCAATCACATTTCATCACCATTGCCTTTAGCACCATCATGGCTACCTTAGCTGCTTACATAATCCTGAAAAGGCGTAACCATTTTACAGAAGAGATAACCAAAAAACGGGATGACTACAAATCAGCACTGGATAAGTTAGAACTCACAGAAAAGAAATTCCAGGAAGTGTTTAACCATGCCAATGACATGATCAGTTTGAATAGTTTAAAAAATGGCCTTCTAGGGAATTTCATAGAAGTAAATGAGGTGTGCATGGAAAAATTGGGTTACACTCGTGATGAATTCTTAAAAATGAAGCCCCAAGATATAATAGCTCCTGATAAACAGTTAAAAATAGCAGAAATAACTGCTAAACTAATAAAGGAAAGAAAAATCGATTTAGAAACTGTAATTCTCTCCAAAGATGGGAAAAGAATTCCAGTTGAAATTAACAACTGTATTTTTACTTTACATGGTGAGGAAGTGGTTATTGCTGTTTCACGTGATATAACTGAACGTAAACAGGCTGAAGAAGAGATTAAACAATCTTTAGAAGAGAAGGAGTTACTCCTTAAGGAAGTTCATCACCGGGTGAAGAACAATTTAGCCATAATCTCCAGTCTGTTAAACCTTCAATCCTATAATGTTAAAGATGAAAAGGCCAGGGATAGTTTTAGGGAAATCCAGAACCGCACTCGTTCCATGGCCCTTATTCATGAAAAATTATATAAATCCACGGATCTTAAGAGAATCAACTTTGGAGAATATATCAGCACTATATCCACGGAACTTTTCCGCACCTACGCTGATCCGGCACGGGTTAAACTCAAAACCAATGTTGAAGATATTTATCTCGATATAAACACTGCCATACCTTTAGGTCTTATCATCAATGAAATCATAACCAACAGTTTCAAACATGCCTTCCCTGGTGCCAGAGAAGGTGAAATCCAGATCGATTTCCATAAGAAGGACCATCACTATGAATTCCAGGTTAAAGATAATGGTGTTGGTTTTCCAGATGATTTAGATTTCAAAAACACTGATACTCTGGGTTTACAACTGGTAAACAGTTTAACTAAGCAGATAGATGGTGAAATATCCCTGAAAAAAGACCATGGTACTCAGTTCACCATTAAATTCCAGGAATAAGATTAATGCAATACTATAATAATATTAATGCAATAAATTCTATTTTTTAATTTTTAATGCAAGAATTATTAGAAAATAACTAATTTAAAAAAAATGGGGGAAAAGGATCCCATTAGATCCTTTTATTGTTTTTTCCGGGTGCCAACTAATCCTCCGAGTACCATTAAGATGGCTAGTATCATTCCTACCAGTGGTGCTCCGGTATTCTGCATTTCAACAGTACTGTTACTGGCAGCATTTACCTGAGTATTGCTACCTGGATTTACCGGACTGTTAGCTGTAATAGTGAGAGGAGTTATGCCTCTGCTGTTGATGTTGTAGGTATTGGATGTAATGGAAGCTGTGAACAGGTAATTACCTGCTTGGGTTGTCCATCCAGTTATATAGAGGTAAGGGTCACCCACGGTGACGTTACCTAAACTCCAGATGATATTGGTTCCATTGATTATCCAGGTCCCATCACCACTAATAGTGGATATTACATAACCATCGGGTATTGGTATGGTAATGGTAACATTCTCTGCAGTGTCTGGTCCACTGTTACCCAGTTTATAGGTGAGTGTGAATGTTTCACCCACACCAGGATTGTTCTTATCACTGGTTACAGTGATGTACAGGTTTGCCTCTGGAACATATAACAGTCCTGTTAGGTTACTGGACTGATACTGAGTATCTCCATTGAATATTGCTGCCAATGTATGATTTCCAGGTGTTTCTATGATTACATAGTTAAATATTGCTGTTCCACTGGTATCTGTAGTGTTTTCTCCAACTTTAACTCCATCAATCCAGAACTCAACAGTTTTACCAGATAAAAGATTACCCAAGTAGTCAGTTAAAACCGCCTTTAAAGTGACGGTTTCGTCTTTGTTTCCACGGGCATCATCCACAGTTAAGTTGGTTGGAATCAGGTTAACCGTTAACGTGCCATTGGTACTAGAAGTACCAAATTGACCATCTCCTGCAAAAACAACGTTTATAGCGTATTCCTGTGCATCCATGTTCTTGATGAGGTAGTTCCATGTTATCTGACCATTACTGTCTGTACTGGCAGTGTATGTTTCACCATTAACTGTAATGGTAACTATTTTATTGGTTATAGGTGTGTTGTGTATGGTGTCGGTTAGTGTGGCTGTTATATCTACAGTGTCTCCGTTATAACCACTGGCATTGTTAACCACCAAACTGGTTGGAGCAACATTTGCAGATAGATATGCAGTGTAATTATCATATCCCTGGTAAGCATAGGAACTCTGATTTACTGTTTCTGCATAGTTGGATACTGTTCCTGTCTGATTGACCATGACTTCAATGGCCAACCATCTTTCACTACCAATCATGGTTGATAGGCTACCTACATTCCAGTTTGTGCCGTTGAATAGATGTTCAGGATCATTTAAAACCCATGCAGATTCTGTATTAGGATAGGATCCTACAGTACGGTAAACATAGTAGTTACCTGTCCAGGTAAGACCATCCAAGAGATCCAAGACATCTACTGAAGAGGTACTATCCGGTCCTGAGTTGTGCACCTTCACAATGGCGTAGATCTTGTCATTGTAGTAGGCTGTGGTTATAACCTCACCCCAGGGAAGATCCCTGAATTCTTTGGTGATCTCCACATATGATGCCAGGTTTATGGTTACAGTTGCTGTGACATTCTGGTTATCTGTGGTGGCATTAATCTCCTGCACACCGGTAGAAGTTGCAGTGAACTGTATGCTAACGGTTCCATTACTGGTGTAAAAGGTTAAGGGTGCCTGTAAAGTTCCGTAGGGTCCATTGATTAAACTGAAAGTTACTGGAACGCCGTCTGGTATGTGACCGTTTGCAGGGTCTAAAGGCCTGGACGAACTACCATCAGAACTGTAGTTGTTGAAACTCACTGTAATCGTACTGGTCTGGGTGTTGTTGATAGTGTCTGGTGTGGCGTTGATGGTCATAAAGAGCCATGGTGAGTAATTCACGAGACCAACTATCTGGCTGGCTGGATTGTCATTGGATCCCCACCAGTTGTAGGTTGCATTCGCTGTTGAACTATAGAAACCAAAAATGGCACTACCTAAGGCTGCTGTGTTTCCAATAATTCTATTGAAATGAACCCCAGAAGTTAGATTTAACTCATGATTTATTGTAGCAGATCCACTATGGATAAGTGGCTGAATATTATAAGAATATGCAGCCGAAAGTCCTCCTCCGTATGTTGCAGTGTTGTTTGCCAGTGTGTTACCTATTATAGAGTTATTAATGGTACAATTACCATCTACAATGGTATTGGCATTGGTTGATGTGGCTTTGAGATCCATGTCACAATAGTCTGAGATTGCTCCTCCGAATGTTGCAGTGTTGTTTGCCAGTGTGCAGCCTGTTATGGTACTATTAATATTACCGTTACTAAGTGCTGTGGCATTACCATTTTCCGATATGGCTGTGCCATTAACTGTACAGTTGTTAGAGATGGCCCCACCTGATGAGGCTGTGTTGTTGGTGAATGTACAATTGGTTATGCTGCTGATTATAGATGAGTAAAGTCCTAATGTAAGATTAGCACCGTTGTAAGCTTCTGCTGTGCAAGAATTGTATATGTAGTTGGAGATTGCTCCTCCATCATAGGTTGCTATGTTGTTGGCAAATGTGCAGCCGATTATGGTGCTGGTAATTGCATAGGAATATTCCTGGACTTCTGTACAACTTCCACTGTACATAATCATGATACCGCCATAAAATACGTTAGCGATTGCCCCACCATATTCTGCAGTGTTACCAATGAATGTACAGTTTTCCACGGTTAGATTTCCCCAGTTCTGTATAGCACCACCATAACTGAAGCTTCCTGTACTGTTTCCATTGACCTGTATCAAATTCCGAAGAACAAGAGTATATCCAGTGTATGGCCCATTGTATAGTATACAATCCTTATTTTCAGCATTGATGATTACACTAATTCCTGTGCCAGTGATCCAGTTGTCCTGGAGTATGGTCATGTTTTTAGTAATGGTTAGTCCTCGGTTGAGTGATCCTGTGTATTCCCCGTTGGCAATGTGTATTCGGCCACCAATTTGTAGCACGTCTATTGCTTTTTGAAGTGTTAAAAATGGACTGTCAGCATTTCCATTGTTAGAATCACTTCCACCATCTGCTGCTGTAGCCACGTAAACATCTTCACGCTGAATTACTATGTTTTCATCAGCGGTTGCATTATCCACAGTTGCATTGACTGCGCTGGTTCCAGGCATTTGCCCTGCAGTAAAGGTAGTTGTGGCATTATTACCATTGGAAATGATTCCACTGTAAGTAGTGAGTGTTCCCAGGCTGTCCACATCAAATAGTACTTCAACTGTGGGTATGGAGTTTCCATAGGTTTCGAGTAGGTTTTCGCCTAGGTTGTTGTAGTTCAAGTTGGCGGTGACTGTGGAAGTTTCACCAACACATAACACATCTGGTGTAGCATTAATGGTGAGTACAACCCATTTAGTGGGACTGGTGACTCCAGATAGGAATTTTGACCAATCTGGGTTGTTGGTTCCCCACCAGTTATTTTCAGCATTAACGGAACCTGATAAATAGCTTATTACATCACCTGTATTATTGTAGAATCTGTTGAAGTTAACATTTGCAGTCCCATCACAATTACGGATAGCTCCACCATAGTCCGCATGGTTATCGGTGAAAATGCTGCCTGTAACTGTTAAAAGATTCGCATTCCATAGAGCACCGCCCCACTGGGCAGTGTTAACGGTGAATGTACTTCTGGAAATAGTTACGGATCCATCATTATAGATAGCACCACCAGAATTTGTTGCATGGTTATCTGTGAAGGTGCAGCCAGTAACTGTTAAAAGATTCGCATTCCATAGAGCACCACCCCAAAATGCAGTGTTAGCGGTGAATGTACTTCCAGATATAGTTACGATTCCATCATTATAGATAGCACCACCAAGGAGGGCTTGGTTTTGGTTGAAGGTACAGTTGGTTACTGTTAAGTTTCCCTGATTGTAAATAGCACCACCATAATCAGTAGCGTATCCATCGGTCAGAGTTAAATTACAGATAGTAACAGTAACCCCTGATTGGATATTAAATACCCAATTAGTACCTGTTCCGTTGATTATGGTACCGTTTTGGCTTTCTCCGATGATGGTCATGTTTTTGGTCAGGGGGATGTTGGTATTGCCAGTTCCAGTGTATTGTCCATCAGCGATTTTTACTATTCCATTAGGATCTACGGTTTCAGTTGCATTTGCAATGGTGAGTTTGGCTGTCGCCCATGAAGAACCGTCATTAGTATCAGCTCCATTGGAACCATTCACATAGATGGTTGCAGCCGAATTAGAAGTAGCTGAAGCAGAACTAGCCGAAGCAGAACTAATAAAAAACAGTAATGTTAAGCATAAAAGCAGTAAAGGAATGAGGATTTTAGTTGTAGTTACTTGTTTTCTTATCTTTTTCACCTCCTTTGTGTTCAATAAAAAGCCCTCCCCGCATAGATTTTTGGGACTATCACATATAAATGTTCGCGGGAACTAACATTCAGATTAAGGTTGAAAATGTCTAGGTTTTAACATTTAAGTATCCCCGATTTTACGAAAAATAAAATTATCCAGAACAATGCGACTTAAGTAAAATCTAAAAAAATAAATAAACATAATCCAATTTTTATATACAAAAGAACCAATATCATATTAAGATAAATTAAAACAGAATAATGTACTAACCGTAACATTACTCTCCAATTTTTTACGATTATCAATTACAGGTGTTTTGAACATGACTGGATGGAAAGAAGTTAAAAGAGATGAAGCTGAACTGGAAAAACCTATCACCTGGGAACCTGAAATCATAGGCGAAACCTTACAGGGTACATATATTGACCTGGAGGAGAATATGGGCCAATATAAGAGTAACCTTTACACCATTAAAACCAGTGAGGGTGAGGTGAAGGTATGGGGTTCCAAAGTCTTAGATGAGTTAATGAAAAAAGTGGATCTGGGACTGGAGATACGCATCACCTACAATGGAAAACAACCCTCCAAGACAGGTAAAAATCCCTGGAAAGATTTTAAAGTGGAATACAAGCAACCTTAATTCACATAAAAAGAAATAAATATATATACACTAATTCTAGAAAAAAAGAAGGATTAAATATCTTTTTAAAAGTAAATATCTTTTTTTTAAATTATTGGCTTTGTAGAAACCCTTATTTTTTTTATTTGAAGTTGAGGTTTTTTGTAGATTTTTTTTGTTAAAAAAAAATTTTTAAGTTTTAAGT
>Ga0334900_1003974_pt1 | contig 10835 bp, 7 predicted proteins | sample GraSluR3_MG_2_FD_207231 | JGI IMG/M metagenome (GOLD analysis project Ga0334900, IMG submission 207231) | Sludge microbial communities from methane-producing bioreactor in Wageningen University, Netherlands - Granular Sludge_31_08-R3 | ecosystem: Engineered > Bioreactor > Anaerobic > Unclassified...
GTAGATATGATAGCTACCGGCACTGATGTAAAGCCCATAGAATGTATTATCTTTATGCGGGATGTAAAATCCAAAAATTATTTTGAACAGATGAAAGGCAGAGGTACCCGTATCCTGGGTAAAGATGACTTGCGCAAAGTAACGCCTTCTGCTTCAGATAACAAGACCCATTATGTCATTATTGACGCAGTTGGTGTTTGTCAGTCTTTAAAGACCGATAGCCGTCCATTGGAGAGAAAACCATCTGTCCCCTTAAAAGACCTTATGATGAATATTGCCATGGGAAACAGAGATAAAGATGTCATGTTATCCATTGCCAACCGATTAACCAGACTTGACAAGGCAGCCTCTCCGGAAGAACAAAAAGGATTCCAGGAAGTATCACCAGGCGTAACATTTAAAGATATCGTAAAGGATTTACTTAATGCTCATGATCCGGACTATATCCAGGAAAGAACAAGGGAAAAATTTAATCTGAAGGCTGATGATGAGATAACCCCGGACCAATTGGAAGATGTTCAAAAAGAAATAACAGAGAATGCCAGTGCAGTTTTCAATAATCCCCAAGTCAGGGATTACATTGAGAATGTGCGCAAGATTCATGAACAAATTATTGATACAGTAAATATTGACACAGTAGTCAATGCCGGTTGGCAAAAACAGACCTTAGAGCAGGCACAGGAAATCATCCAGACCTTTCGGGATTTTATAGCAGAAAATAAAGATGAAATTACTGCCCTGAAGATATTTTATGACCAGCCATATCGTTTGAAAGATATAACCTTCAAGATGATAAAAGAATTACATGCAGCTTTACAGAAACCACCATATTCACTCACACCGGAAAGGTTATGGAATGCCTATTACCAGGTAGACAGTAAAAAGGTAAGAGGGATAAGCACAAAACGAATGCTGACTGATATTGTATCTCTGCTCAGATATGAGCTAAAAATTGACAAAGAGCTGGCACCTTTTTCAGAAATCATCAACCGCAACTTTAAGGCATGGGTATTTAAAAAGAATGCCGGAAATGTTCAATTTACAGATGAACAGATGGATTGGTTAAGAATGATTAAAGATCACATTACATCTTCAATGAAAATTTTCCGGGAAAGTTTTGATTACACACCCTTTAATGAAAGCGGTGGATTGGGAAGATATTACCAGGTATTTGGCCAGGATTATGAAAATATATTAAACGAAATGAACGAGGCATTAGTAGAATAAATGAATAGACCACAAAATAATTGGGCATACGCGAATGTTTCTGATTTTGGTAAATTAATAAAAGGGATTTCTTATAAAAAAGAAGAATCAAGAAAAAGCCCTGAAAGAGGCTATAAGCCAATTTTGAGATCTAATAATATCAATTATGATTTGGTTTATGTCCCTGAAGATAAAATAGATCCTTCTCAGTTTATAAAAAGTGGAGACATTATTTTTGCCATGTCTAGTGGTAGTAAAAATTTAGTTGGAAAGTCAGCACAATCTACCAAGGATTACGATGTAAGCTTTGGAGCTTTTTGTAGTCTTCTAAGAATTTCAAAACTACTTAATACCGAATATATTGGCTTGTTTTTTAAAAGTAACAAATATAGGAAATATATATCAAATATTTCTAAAGGTACTAATATTAATAATTTAAAAAGAGAACATATATTACAAATTAAAATTCCTTTACCTCCCTTAAATGAGCAAACCCGTATTGTTGAAAAGATTGAAGAATTATTTTCAGAACTGGATAAAGCCACAGAAGATCTTCAAAAAGTCCGGGAACAATTAAAAGTCTACCGCCAATCAGTCTTAAAAGCTGCCTTTGAAGGGAAGCTAACAGAAGAATGGCGAAAAAATAATATTCAATCTCATGCAGAATTTCTATATCAAGAAGTGTTAAAAAAAAGAGAAGAAATTTTTAGGAGAAGCAATCAATCTAAAATTGGTAAGAAACTTAAGCCACCTAAATTATTTTATAAAATAAAAAATAAGAAAGATAGTCCCTTAAACAATATTCCTAAATCGTGGAAACATATAAAATTTATTAATTTAGTAAAATATGAAGAAAATTCAATTAAAAGAGGTCCATTTGGTAGTGCGATTAAGAAATCTTTTTTTGTAGAAAATGGTTATAAGGTTTATGAACAAAAAAATGCAATTAATAACAATGTATTTATAGGCAAATATTATATTGATGAAAAAAAATATAGAGAATTGGAACAATTCTCTATAAAAAGTGGTGATTTTATTGTAAGTTGTTCAGGAACTATTGGTAAAATTGCTAAGTTACCAGAAAATGCACCAAAAGGGATAATAAACCAAGCTTTATTAAAACTATCTATTGATAAGGACTTATTTATTGATAAATTATTTCTTTATCTTTTTGGGGCAGAATTTTTTCAAAGCAAAATATTGAAGGACACTCGAGGCTCTGCAATGAAAAATTTAGCTTCTGTTGAAGATATTAAGAATATTGATGTTTTATTGCCACCAAAAGAAGAACAAGAAGAGATTCTTCAGGAAATGGAAACCCGATTATCAATTTGTAACAAAATTGAGGAATCAGTTGAATCTGGATTAAAGAAGATTGAACATTTGCGACAGAGTATTTTAAAGAGGGCATTTGAAGGGAAGTTGGTGCCACAATGGACGGACCTGCCTGCCCCACAGCCGGGTAAGTATTGGGTTTATGTAGTTAAATGTAATAATGATAGTAACTATATAGGTTTTACTTCTAATTTAAGAAAACGTTGGAAGCAGCATCTTAATGGAGATGGGGCAGATTGGACTAAAAGGTATAAACCAAAATATTTAATGTATTGGGAAGAGTTTGATAATCAAGAAGATGCAGTAATCAGAGAAAAGCAACTAAAAACCGGATATGGTCGTAAATGGATTAAAAGGGAAGAAGAAAAAGGAAGGCTGTGGCGCGCAGGCGAGACTGCCGAAGAACTTTTAGAGCAGATTAAAATTGAAAAAGAGAAAATAAAGAAAAATGCAAAGAAGAAGGTAAAAGCATGAATACCGAATCATTAATTTCAAAAGTTTGGAGTTTTTGTCATACATTAAGAGATGATGGTGTTAGTTATGGAGATTATCTGGAACAATTAACCTTTTTAATATTCTTAAAAATGGTCGATGAATATTCCCAACCTCCCTATAATAGAGATTTAAACATACCGGATAAATACAATTGGGAAAGTTTAACAAACAAAAGAGCTGCCGAGCTTGAAACCCATTATAACGAACTTCTAAAAGAATTAGGCAGGGGAACAGGTTTGATAAGCCAGATTTTTGTTAAAGCCCAAAATAAGATACAGGATCCTGCCAAATTATACCGAATTATTCAAATGATAAATAGTGAAAATTGGGTAATGTTGGATGTAGATGTAAAGGGTGATATTTATGAAGGATTGCTTGAGAAAAATGCGGAAGATACCAAAAGCGGAGCAGGGCAATACTTTACGCCACGTTCTTTAATTAAAGCCATGGTGGAATGTATCCAACCGGAACCTGATAAGACCATTGCTGATCCAGCCTGTGGGACAGGTGGATTTTTCCTGGCAGCATATGATTTTATATCTAATCCCGATAATTACACTTTAGACCAGGAGCAGAAAAGATTTTTAAAGTACGAAACTTTCAGAGGCTGGGAATTAGTATCCAATACCTACCGGTTATGTCTGATGAATTTGTTTTTACATAATATTGGTGATATAGAAAGCGAACCGCCTATTACCAGAAATGATGCGTTGATTGCTGACCCGGGAGATCGATTTGACTATATCTTGACCAATCCACCTTTTGGGAAGAAAAGCAGTATGACCTTTACCAATGGAGAGGGAACACAGGAAAAAGAAGATTTAGTTTACAACAGGCAGGATTTCTGGACAACTACCTCCAATAAACAATTGAATTTTGTCCAGCATATTAGAACCTTACTGAAATCTGATGGGAAAGCCGCAGTAGTTTTGCCTGATAATGTATTATTTGAAGGTGGTGCAGGAGAAACAGTGCGGAAAAAGCTGCTTGAAACAACTGATTTACACACTATCTTGAGACTACCTACCGGGATATTCTATAAACCTGGTGTAAAAGCCAATGTCATCTTTTTTGACAATCATCCGGCAAGCAAAGATCCCTGGACCAAAGAAGTCTGGTTTTATGATTTCAGAACAAATATACATTTTACCTTAAAACAAAATAAGATGCACTTTGAGGATTTGCAGGATTTCATCAATTGCTACAACCCTCAAAACAGATTTCAACGAGAAGAGACAGAGCGCTTTAAAAGATTTACCTATGATGAGATTATTTCCAGAGATAAAACCAGCTTGGATATTTTCTGGCTAAAAGATGATAGCTTAACAGATTTAGACAATCTCCCCGACCCGGATGTATTAGTAGAGGAAATCATAGAAAACTTAGAATCCAGTCTGGAAAGCCTAAAAGAACTCGCCAACAATTTGGAGAAAGAGGACTAATTTAAATAATTTTTAATATATTTTAAGAAGAAACAAAAGAATAAAAAGTATATTTTTAAATAAATAGATACAGGAGTTAAAATGTTTTTATCCCAATTAAAACTATGGAATTTTAGGAAATATGGTGGTGGTGGTAACTTAGTTGATAATAGTAATCAAATACGTAAACCTGATTTACTGGTTAACTTTAAAAATGGCTTAAATGTTCTTATTGGTGAAAATGATTCTGGTAAAACCGCAGTAATCGATGCAATTAAACTTATTTTAAAAACTCATAGCACTGAATGGATTAGAGTAAATTTTGAAGATTTTTACAAAGATACTACACAATTAAAAATAGAATGTATCTTTCAAGAATTCAGTATAAATGAAGCAGCCCATTTTACAGAATGGCTTGGTATTAGTGGGGATGGTGATCAATCTGAACCTTATTTGAAACTCATTTTAGAAATACAACATAATGGAGAACGTATATTACCTTTTGAAGTAAGAGCAGGAGCAGACGAAAAAGGTAATCCATTATCAGCAGAGGCAAGGGATTATTTAAAAACAACTTATTTAAGACCATTGAGAGATGCTCAAAATGAACTTATACCCAAAAGAAACTCGCGCCTTTCACAGATATTGGAAGGAAACGAAATTTTTAAAGGTAAGTCTGAGAAACATAAATTAAAAGATATTTCACGTTGTTTTAATTGTCTAATACAAAAATATTTTGATATTGATTATTGTAGTCCGAATTGCGATTTGGGAAATGAAAAATGTCCTTTTAATCAAGCGAGAACTCCCCGCCTGTAAGGGCGGGGATGAGAGCAAGTTTCTGTATCTTCCGTTCGTACTTTGATATAATCATAAATATGAAAATCAGGAAATCAGCCCATACCGTATACAAGACCCAATATCATATTGTTTGGATAACCCGTTTTAGGAGGAAGATACTCCTAAAAGGAGTAAAAGACTACTTGAGGATAAAGCTCCTGGAAATAAGAAGATATTATCCTGACTGGGAATATCTGGAAATTGGCATAGACGTTGATCATGTTCATTTGTATATGCTGATTCCTCCCAAGTATGCGGTAAGTAAAGCAGTAGAAGCAATTAAGTCCAATACCAGCAGAGCACTGAAACAAAAGTTTAACTTTCTGCATAAGGTCTACTGGGATGACAAAGGAATATGGGCAAAAGGTTACTTTGTCTCAACTGTTGGAATAAATGAAAAAATTATCCAAACATACGTCAAAATGCAAGAAGAGGAAGATACAGGACAAGCGCAGCTTGAATTTTAAGAGCACCACGCCTGTAAGGGCGTGGGTGTCTATAAATAAATTTTTTGATGATATAGAAGAGCAAGATGGTAAGATTATAAGAAGTAATTTGAATAGTTATATTCATGAATTCCTTGGAAATACAGAAATACAAACTAAATTCGATGTGACTCCTCAAAAATTAAAGAATATTCTAGAATTATTAAAACTATCTTTTGATGAAGAATTTGCTCCAGGTCTCGGTAGTCAAAATCTTTTATTTATAGCTTCTGAACTTCTTAATTTAGATAGAAGTAATTGGTCTGGATTACGATTGGGTTTAATTGAGGAATTAGAAGCTCACCTTCATCCACAAGCTCAATTAAGAATAATTAGTTTTCTGCAAAAATTTATTGAACAAAAGAAGCAGGAAAATAGAACTATACAGATAATTTTAACTACTCATAGCCCTAATCTTGGTTCCAAGGTTGATTTAGAAAATATATTAATTTGTTCAAATGATGATATTTTTCCCATGGGAAATAATTATACAAAATTAAAGAAAGAAGATTATCGCTTTTTGCAGAGATTTCTTGATGTTACTAAGGCCAACTTATTTTTTGCGACAGGAGTTATTTTAGTTGAAGGTTTTTCGGAAGAATTAGTTCTACCAGTATTGGCAAGAAAAATTGGCTGTGATTTAACCAAGAATGGGGTATCCATTGTAAATGTTGGAGGAGTAGCATTTTTAAGATACTCCAAAATATTTCAAAGAAAAGATGATAAAATTATGAAAACACCAGTGTCAATAGTAACTGATTTAGACTTAAAGCCGGAAGAGGAAAACAAATCAGAAAATGGAAAAACAAAGAAAAGTATCAAAAATGAGAAAAAATGTAAAAAATATGAAGGAGATAATGTAAAGATTTTTATCTCTCCTCATTGGACTTTTGAATATTGTATTTCTTCTTCAGAGATATTAAGAAAAATATTTTATAAATCTGTATTGTTTGCATTTAAAGAATATAAAGATTATTCAAAAGAAGAATTGATAGAAAAAATTGACAAAATTATTTCAGATATTGATTTACAATTTAATTCCTGGCAAAAAGAAAATATTCAGGAAATAATATATAAGCAAATATTAGGAGAAGAAAAAATTGACTTATTCCCTAAGACAAAAATACCTAAACCAATTATTGCTCAGTATTTCGTAAATTTATTGGACCAGGATGAATCTATAGATAAAAATACGATTGAGAATGACCAGAATATTAAATATTTAATCAATGCCATTAAATATACCTCAGGAGAAAAAATTGAAGATTCAAATAACTGATGAAGATATCAATTATACTGAGAAGATATTATTGCCGAAAAATACACATTTTGATCATGAGAGAAAGCAATTTATAAGAAATCTTGATACGATAGATCTGCAAGCCGTTCCCGGTAGTGGGAAAACTACCGCACTTCTTGCAAAACTTCTTATTCTAGAAAAACATCTTCCTTTCAATGATGGTTCTGGTATCTTAGTCATTTCCCATACGAATGCCGCAGTTGACGAAATTAAAAAAAGAATAGGTATATATTGTACTAAATTATTTGAATATCCAAATTTTGTAGGAACAATACAAAGTTTTGTAGATAATTTTTTAGCAATTCCATTTTATAAGAATGAATATAAAAAAAGCTTATTAAGAATTGATAATGAGATTTACAAGGAAAGAGTTTATATTCCCTATGATGCATATGTATGGCTTAACAAGCATAAATATCAGAAGTATGAAGTATTATATAAGTCTCCTTTAAATGAAAATGATGAGCTTGAGGTAAATATCAATAAGAATACAAAGACATATAAAGCACTTTACAAAATGAAAAAAGATTTAATGGATAAAGGTATTTTATCTTTTTCAGATGCCTACATTTTTGCAAGGAAATATATTAATAAATATCCGATTATTAAATTAATACTCCAAAATCGTTTTAGATATGTTTTTGTTGATGAAATGCAAGATATGAATACGATTCAATGTGAATTATTAGAAAAAATATTTTATGATAGTGGAAATAGCAAATCTATCTACCAAAGAATAGGCGATAGGAACCAATCGATATTTTCTGAAGATGATAAAGAGATAGAAAGCCCTTGGAATTATAAAGGAAGAAATGCTTTAAAAATTATTGGGAGCCATCGTTTTTCAAAAGAAATAGCTGATATAGTAAAATGTTTTTCTGTAGACATGCAAGAAATAAAAGGAAACTCATCACATAAGAGCATAAAACCTTATTTAATAATTTATAAGCATGATACAATTAATAAAATATTACCTAAATTTGTCGATATTATTAAACAGAAAAAATTAAATAATGAGCTTCCTTCAGGTCTAACAGAGAAAATAAAGGCTATTGGGTGGCGAAAAAAAATTGAGTATGATAAGAAAGATAAAATATCAATAAAACATTATTGTCCTGAATTTAATGAAATGCAGAAGGTTAACAGAATTGATTATTCTACTTTGAAAGATTATTTATTCAATATACAAAATAAAGGTATTAACAGTAATGGGCTAAGAATGATTAGAGATAATATTCTTAATGCTTTTTTAAAATTATTAAGATATGAAGAAATAAAAGATGTAGATGGGAGATATTATTCACGAAGAAAATTGTTAGATTACATTAAAGATATTAATAGTGATTTATACCAGGATATAAAATTACAGCTTTATTTATGGTCTAAAGATGTTTATCAGGGTAATGCTGATTATGTATATAGAGAAATAAAAGAATATATTCCAAAATTTTTAAGCAATATATTTGAAAAAGATCAAGGATTATCAGAAGAAACTAATGCATTTATCAACAATGATGATAATAATACTGAAAGTTTTAAAACGAATAATAGAGTGAGAATTGTTTTTGAAAAATATCTTAATAATTGTTTCAAGTATAATGGAATTGATGTTGAAGTTGGGACTGTTCATTCAATAAAGGGAGAGACTCATTTAGCAACATTGTATATGGAAACTTTTTTTCAAGGAAAATATGAATCTCAGTGGTTAAAAAGTTTTTTTAAAGGAAATTTTGCAACAGGAAGAGAAAAAATCAATACTAAAAAAGCTTTGAAAATGGCATATGTAGGAATGAGTAGACCAAAATATTTATTATGTGTTGCAGTTAATTATGATAATGTTAAAGACTATTTAGATGAAATACCAGATGATAAATGGGTTAAGGTACGAGTTTGATATTGCCGGTATATATATTTAAATGAATTAGAAAAAGAATATATTTTTGGATTTATTATGAATTTATCACTTTGTCTGTCCATATTAGCAATTATGATTTCCTTATTACATCTTGTGTGGTCTATGTATATTGGTTATCGTGATGGTGGTCATATTAAAGCAAATAGCAAAATTTATTATATTGAGTTTTCTAATTATAAAGAAAACAAAACCATAAAAAGTCCAAATTTAAAAATAGAAGCAGTAAATTACGGAAGAAGGCCAGTTATTTTAACATTTCTTCATACAAAATATTCAAATAATGCCTGGGGTACCTCATATATTGATAAAGAAAATGGCTATCTTAAAGAAAATGAAAAATATGAAATAGATTTTAAACCAGGGGATAGTAATACTTTCTCACCAGATGGAGAACAAGCAGTTGAATTATGGTTTGAAGATACTTTAGGCAGACGTTATAAGGTAAAAAATTCTAAAAAGAACTTGAAAGAACTGTGGAAATAAAAAATATAAATGGGGTATATAATTGAAAAATAACATCCTAGCCAGCTTTAAAATAGAATAATCTGATCTGCCAGGATAGTTTTAAATCTATAAAATATAAAAATGTAATGAAAATATTCCAAATGAGAATGAAAGGAGTAAAGGTTGTACATTGCTTATTATGATGAAGCAGGAGATGATGGATATCCAAAATATTCTTCACCATTATTTGTCCTGTCTGCTGTTTATTTACATTATTCATGCTGGAAAGATGTTTTTGAAAATATTAGGCAATTTAGGAAAATGCTAAAAAAAGACTATAATATTCCAATAAAAATGGAATTTCATACCAGGCATTTTGTCATGAATAAGAATCCTTACAGAGAACTCCAGATTAGCGATGATGATAAGTCAGTTATTTTACAGCTTTTTTGTGAATTAATTTCTAATTTAGATATGCGGATAATAAATATAGTAATCAACAAAAAAAATATATCAAAACAAGGTTACAATGTACTTGATAATGCCTTAAAGTATTCCATTCAAAGGATAGAGAATGACCTCATTAAGACATCAAAAAAATTTATGATAATTACAGATGAGGGCAGAATTGGCAAGATGAGAATGACTGCCAGGAAAATACAAAGAGTAAATTTTATCCCATCCAAATACAACTCAAGACCATATAGAAAAGAAATAAAATCTTTAATTGAAGATCCGCTACAAAAAGATTCCAAGGAATCTTATTTTATCCAAATTGCCGACCTGGTTTCCTTTATTGTATATAATTATTCTATTTATAAGTTAGGTATCAATGTGTTTTCCAAGAGAATGCCAATAAATATGAATGAATTATTTTTTATTAATCTTATGGAAAAACTAAAAGGAAGTTTAAATTTACATGCAACTAAATCTGATAAATACGGTGTAGTTTATTATCCAAAATAAAACACCACCTACGACGCATTCGCGCTTTCAGTGGTTCACTATTATAATATAATAATCATTTTAAAAAGTCAAATATTTTAGGGTGATGAAGCAAAAAGAACTTGTTTCCATATAACATTAGGAAGGTTTTTCAGTTTGCCAGGCATTTAATTAAAGAATAAAATAGGATAGGTTATAATTGCAATAATCCTTATTTATGTAATATCTTGATATGCTGGTAAGATACCTAATATGTCTAATATGTTTTAGGAAGGGAAAAATGAAGAAAAAGAATCAAGTTGCAAAAAATAATGAATTTACTGAATTTTTACTGTATAAGTCTCCTAATGGCAAGGTAAAAGTAGAGATATTTTTACATGATGAAAATGTCTGGCTGACTCAAGAAAAAATAGCTCAGCTTTTCGGAGTGCAAAGGCCAGCTATTACTA
>Ga0334900_1003976_pt1 | contig 10827 bp, 9 predicted proteins | sample GraSluR3_MG_2_FD_207231 | JGI IMG/M metagenome (GOLD analysis project Ga0334900, IMG submission 207231) | Sludge microbial communities from methane-producing bioreactor in Wageningen University, Netherlands - Granular Sludge_31_08-R3 | ecosystem: Engineered > Bioreactor > Anaerobic > Unclassified...
TAAGAGTGTTCAAAACCTTTATAAGCATATTTATTAAATTGTATTTCATACGTTCTTTGACATTTTGAAAAATAGGTTACTTGTTTTCCTTATCGGAAGACAGTATTAGGGTTCTCGGATTCTTGAAGGTCAATATTTGGATTTCCGCCTGCTCTAATGATCATATAATCATCGATGATGTCCTCAAGTTCCATTGCAAATCGCCTTTTTGCTGTTTTATATCCAAAGCCATTGACTTTTTTATACACAAGAATAAGCATTGCAAGGATCATGGTCATGTATACAAGAATTTTAATCCCATTGGCATTCACACTAATCAAGTGGGAAAAGTTTAATTCCTGCTTAATGAACCGAAAGAAGACCTCGATATCCCAACGGTGCTTGTAAGCCTGAATGATCTCCTCACAACTCAATTCGAACTCATTGGTCAAGAACCAGAAGCGGCCTCCTTTTTCATTCTGTGTCTGGATCAGTCGAAAAGGATGTTCAACGACTTCAGTTCCGGATTTGAAAAGGTGTACCTGTTGATCCTTAAGAACGGTTAGATTCCTAATGGTTCGTTTTTCGGGAAGGGGATTGTCTTGTAAGACAATATGCCTGGCATCCACATGCAACCGTGTGATAAATGAGCAATTGTTTTCGTCCAGCTCACAGAACACATCCCGTTTGGTAACACCCCGGTCGAAGACAAATACATTATCCTTGCTTTTATCCATGACTTTAAATATCGCCCTGGGAATAGTCTTGTTCTCGGATATGCAAGTTTGCTGAGTAAAAACTTCAACACTGCTGGGAAACAAATTGGTCATGTTGATGGTGTACTTTACCTGTTTTTTGCCATCTTTTTTGCTACCAACATTGATCCCCTGTTCAAGTTTTGCAGCGGTCTCACAAACCATGGTCGAATCAACCCGGGTTATTTTGTATTTGGTAGAAAGTATGGACTCATCATATAACAGACTGCATTGCTTGTAGATCGCCTCATAAGCTTTCTCAAAATAAGCCACGTTCATAGTCGCCAACCGGACAGAAAGAGAATTGTATTTTGCTGATTTGGTAGTCCCTGGCATGCGAAACAGGGTCTTGAACTTTTTCGAATTGTAAAAGTCCTCCAAGGACCGTAATCCTACTTTCTCTCCTTTGATTAGCCCATAGAGAAGAAGATTGAAAACGTTTTGTGCATAGAGTTTTTTGACCTGATAGTTTGCTTTTGTCTCAATGGCCAAATCCATCAACAGATCCTCTGGGATCAATTTTAATAAGTCGCTTACTCCGATGCCGTCTTCTTTGAATTTCATCGTGGTGAATCAACATTAAAAGTAAGGGTTGAAGCTGAAAAACCAAGAGAAAACAGCCCTTTTTTGTCAACAAATTATCAGCACAAATTGTTAATATAGAGTGGTTTATCGATATAAACAGAAATAAAAACACATTTTAAGAGCTCCCGTTAAACGTATAAGCAAACCCATGTCAATAGCTGAACGAAACTTGTTAATAACCCCATTTTTTTCAAAATGCCAAAGAACAGATTGTTTTTGAATTCTATGTTTTGAACACTCTTAATTGTCAACTGTCAATTGTCAACCGGAGCCCCTCAGCAAGTTCGGGATAAACTCCGCGGAGCTCGGCAAAGCCAATCTTATACGTCGCGCAATCGCTGCAATCATGCAATCTTTATCTTACTGGTTAAAAGGTTTTTATTTATATATTCTTTCGAGATTCCTCCAGGATATTATTTTGAAATCCTTAAATGAAAAACTCTCATTTCCTCCGTAAACCACAATTCCATTCCTTTTTTTCATTTCAGAAAATCTTGAAAAGGTTTTTAATCCATCGATAAAGCTATTAGAAAAGGATTTTGCTGATTTAATCTCAATTGCCTTTAATTCAATGTCTTCTAATATGCAATCTACTTCATTCTTATTGCTATCTCTAAAAAAATATAGGTTTGATAATTGTGCACTATTGAATCTTCTTTTCAACAATTCTACTATCACAAGGTTTTCAAAAAGGTTGCCTCTCAGGTAGTGAGTTGAGAGTTGTTTTGGGTTGTGAATATCCAATAGGAAAGATGCCAGGCCCACATCAATGAAATACAATTTCGGAGACTTGATTATCCTTTTATTCAGGTTCTTGTAATATGGGTTCAATAAAGTGATCACATAACTTGCCTCTAACAACGACAGCCATCCTTTGGCTGTGTTAACACTTACTCCTGCATCATTAGCAAGTGAAGAATAATCTACAAGCTGACCTACTCTGCCTGCACATAGTTTTACAAAATTTGAAAACTGGCTCAGATCCCTCACATTTTGGATTTCCCTTACATCACGTTGGAGATAGGTTTCAAAATAAAACGGAAAGAAATCAGCCGGAATCATACTTTGATCGTAAATACGTGGGTAGAATCCTCTGAATATCCAATCTTCATAATCATCCTCTGAATATTGATCGATACTCTTCATTTCTGACAAACTCAATGGCAATAGTTTTAATATGGCTGTTCTTCCAGCAAGTGTTTGTGATACCTTTTCACTCAATAGCAGACTTTGAGATCCTGTGATAATAAATTGTCCATTAATCTTTTGCCTATCGGAATGAACCTGAATAAAAGAGAGTAAATCCGGGATTCTTTGTACCTCATCAATGATAATCTTTTTGCCTTCAGGCAGAAAGAGAATTGATGGGTCCTCCTGAATTTGCGCCCTGGTAATAGGATTTTCCAGTGAATAATACTCGTGATCGCTGAAGAGATTCTCAACTAAAGTTGTTTTGCCTGATTGTCGTGGACCGGTAATGGTTACTACAGGATATTTCTTGCTGAAATATAAAGCTCTTTCCTCAATGTGTCTTTTTATCATAACACAAATATATGTTATTTTGCATTACTTTTGCAAATTTGCATAAATGCTTTGTTTCTATTATGATACATTAGGCACCCAAACTAAATGAACACTTAACTAACCTGAATAATTCATAAAAATCTTAGTACATGACAAAAATTTTATAACCCCTTGAATATCAGTCGAATATGTGTATACCTTGGTGATAACTCATGTGAATAAAAGCATTTATAATCCTGATATTCAGTATCTTGAATGAAAATACCTGCAAGTATGACTTCAAGATACACGAACACCAGGACTGAGAGTAAAAATAATATTTTATTCGCAACATTATCGTCAACTTTTGGGGACAACATGAATTTGGCCCGAATTAAGTTCTTTGGCTTGTTTATTTGTGCTCTTTGCAAAGTTCAAACTGTCTGCTTTGAAAAGGTGGCGACCGCTTTCGATTCGGATGCAATGGTGGATTCTTCATTAAGAAGGATCCAGCGCTTTATGGCTGAATACATGCTGGACACGCGTCTTATTGCCCGGTTTGTTTTTTCGCTTTTGACAGATATTGACCGAATAAACAAACTTTTTGCCCTGGTCATTTTTGCTTTTACCTGGCCTTTAAATGCGGGGTTTTTCCTGGACTCTATCCGCCCAATTAAGGTTAAAAACACGGAAGAAGAGCGAAAAGCATATTTAAATACGGATTAAAATATCTCACAAGTTTGTTGTTTTTCAGTGATATAGATGAATTTAAAGATATTTGTAAATTTTTTTCATGTACTTAGTTCTTCGAAATAGATCAAGTATCGGTAATTGTATTTCTTCGAAAAGCCTTTATCTAATCCATTTTCGTGCTCAATAATTCTCCGCTTCAAATTATTCGTTACACCAATATAGATGACATTCTTATTTCTGTTTGTCATTATATACACATAATAAATTATTCCTGGCCTCATAACAGATTAGGTTAATTTCTTCTACCGGTCATCTTGAGGAGCTCCGATTTATCTGGGCGACGAAAGACCTCCCAGCGAATCGCAGTCGATCATTAAACGGCACCCCCTGTTTTTAATACCCGAATTCCTAAAATGTCACACCTGAAAATGAAAAATCATATGAAAAATGGGCAATGCCATCAGCATTCCCGGTCTTTATATGGAATATCCATTCCACACTGCATGCAGAGGTTACACGTAATGAAAAAAAAACTGCCACGCTTTTCAACCAATGCAATTTCAAAAATCCATGTATTTTTCGTATATTACCTCTTTTTTTAATAAACAATATCCGAATGGAAATTGTCTGTAATATAAAACGATACTATCATTATCAATTAATTAAAATCTAAAACATAAATCATATGGAAAAGAAAAAGAAAGCCTTTTCAGGCCCTGTCATGCATGTTGGAGGTGGAGGCACGTCGAACCGCGACTGGTGGCCGAACAAGTTGAACCTGAATATCCTCCGGCAGCATTCGTCTTTGTCGGATCCAATGGATACGGCGTTCAATTATGCTGAAGAATTCAAAAGCCTCGATCTTGCTGCGTTGAAGAAGGACATTTATGAACTAATGACCACTTCCCAGGACTGGTGGCCGGCCGACTACGGTCATTACGGCCCCCTGTTCATCCGCATGGCGTGGCATAGTGCCGGCACTTACCGCATCGCCGACGGCCGCGGCGGCGGCGGCACGGGCAACCAGCGTTTTGCCCCGCTCAACAGCTGGCCCGACAACGTTAACCTTGACAAGGCACGGATGCTGCTCTGGCCGGTGAAGCAGAAATACGGAAAAAAGATCTCATGGGCCGACCTGATGATCCTTGCCGGGAACTGTGCCCTGGAATCCATGGGGCTCAAGACCTTTGGCTTTGCCGGCGGTCGTGCCGATATTTGGGAACCCGAACAGGATATTTATTGGGGTGCCGAAAGCGAATGGCTTGGCGACAAGCGTTACAGCGGTGATCGCGACCTGGAAAACCCGCTTGCTGCAGTTCAGATGGGCCTGATCTACGTAAACCCTGAAGGCCCGAACGGCCAGCCCGATCCGGTTGCTTCCGGCCGGGATATCCGTGAAACTTTTGCCAGGATGGCTATGAATGATGAAGAAACCGTGGCCCTGGTGGCCGGCGGACATACCTTCGGCAAATGCCACGGGGCAGGCGACGCCTCCCTGCTTGGACCCGAACCCGAAGCCGCACCTCTTGAGGAACAGGGACTCGGGTGGAAAAGCAAACATGGGTCAGGCAAAGGCGGTGATACGATCACAAGCGGGATCGAAGGAGCCTGGACACCTACTCCGATCAAATGGGACAACACATACTTCGATGTGCTGTTTGGTTATGAATGGGAACTTACTAAAAGCCCTGCGGGCGCCTGGCAATGGAAACCCAAAGGAGATTCCGGTGCCGGCACCGTGCCGGATGCTCACGATCCCAAAAAATTCCACGCCCCGATGATGACCACGGCCGACCTGGCTTTGCGGATGGATCCGGTGTACGAACCCATCTCCCGACGGTTCCACAAAGACCCCGAAGCATTTTCAGATGCCTTTGCCAGGGCATGGTTTAAACTGACACACCGCGACATGGGCCCGCGTACACGTTACCTGGGCCCTGAAGTGCCCCAGGAAGAGCTGATCTGGCAAGATCCCGTTCCGCCGGTCACCCATGAACTGGTCAACGAACAGGATATTGCCCTGCTAAAGGAAAAAATCCTCTTATCCGGATTAACGGTATCGCAGCTTGTATCAACAGCCTGGGCCTCGGCATCCATTTTCAGGGGTTCCGACATGCGGGGCGGGGCCAACGGCGCACGCATACGGCTGGCACCACAGAAAGACTGGGAAGTGAACAAGCCCGGTGAACTGTCAGCCATACTGAAAACCTATGAGGATATCCAAAAGGATTTCAAAAAGACCGTTTCCATGGCCGACCTCATCGTGCTGGGCGGATGTGCAGGCATAGAGAAGGCAGCCAAAGATGCCGGCCACGACATCAAGGTGCCGTTTAACCCCGGCCGGGGGGATGCCACACAGGAACAAACCGATGCAGAATCATTTGCTCCCCTGGAACCCATGGCTGATGGCTTCCGTAACTATATACGCATGAAGTATATGGCCTCAGCGGAGGAAATGCTGGTTGACAAAGCGCAATTGCTCACGCTTACCGTACCGGAAATGACGGTACTGACCGGAGGCATGCGCGTACTGAACACCAACTGGGACAATTCACAGCATGGGGTATTCACGAAACGCCCCGGGACCCTCACCAACGATTTCTTCCTTAACCTCCTGGACTTTGGCACTACCTGGAAGGCAACATCGGAATCGGGAGAGCTTTTCGAGGGTCGTGACAGAAAATCAGGAGAGATCAGGTGGACCGCGACACGTGTCGACCTCATCTTCGGATCGAACTCGGAACTCCGTGCCCTGGCAGAAGTTTACGGTTCGGCCGATGCTGAAGAAAAGTTTGTGAAAGACTTTGTGGGCGCATGGACAAAAGTGATGGACCTCGACCGTTTTGATCTTAGCTGATCTCAGAATAGTTCAAAAATCCGGTCAGAAATCATACCCGGCCCTGATCATGATAAATCTTCCGGGCGGCCTTCTTGTCAGGTCCTCGATATAGATCTTGTCAAATATATTATCAATGCCGGCACTCAGTTTGATACCGTTTAAAAAGCGCTTTTCCAGCTTGGCATTAATAACGGTGTAGGCAGGGTAGCGGTCAGTCATTTGATATTCGGTATCGATCACGTTCTGATCGTTGATCCATCGTTTTCCCACATATTTCAGGGTAAGCGTACCCAGCCAGCCATGGCTCCTGAAGATCAGCCCTGCTGAAAACTTTTGATCAGGTACATCGGTGAGGTGCTTACCGGCAAGGTTAACATCCACCTCACTACTGGTCATCTCATAGTCTCTGATCACCGAATAATTGCGGGAATAATTCATGAAAGCGGTAAGGAAACTGAATGCCCGGTACTCCAGTTCGCCCTCTGCACCATAGATTTCCACTCTGCTGATATTCCTCTTCTGGAAAACCGGGGCTATTTTATAACCCATGTTTACCGAATCGCCTGTGCTAACGTAATACATGAAGTCGTGCCCGACGGAGTAATAGGCGGATGCGCCCAGGGTAAGCCTGCCGGCCAGAATGAGATCACCCCCGAGTTCGAGGTTATCGAGAAGCTCGGGTTCGAGAGCAGGGTTGGAAATGGCAAAACTGCCTTTTCTCTTTCCCGTCCGTGTCATGTCGTCCAGTACAGGTGCCCTGAAACCTCTGGATGCGGATAAATAGATTCTCTTCTCCTGACCGATCCTGTATTGCAATGAGATCCCGGGACAGAAAGCCTGCCATTGCCGCTCTGTCATAGCCGAATCCCGGAAAGCGGTCATAAACTGTATACTATAGGAAGGATAATCGATTCCATAAAAGCCATCGTAATACCTGGCAAAGTTATAGCGCAGTCCGGCATAAACATGCAGCTTATCGTCAACCAGCCTTATCTCATCCTGAATATAAAGGGCCCAGGTATTCATTTTTCCCGCATTACGGATAACATCCGTAGAGGTGTAATAAGTATCCGTAGCATCAACCATCCCATGTTTCACTTCGAAACCTGCCTGCAAGGTTTGGTCAGATAATCCATTGTATACGGCATAGCCATTGAGTCCCATGTCGCCCCGGCGGGCATCCACATCGTAAAGCTTATATTCGCCTTCATTCATATATTCATAGAGGCGATCATAATACTCCCGAATATAATACACATCCATGTTATAGCTGAGAGTGGTATCGCTTTTCTTGTACCTGAACAAATTGTAATAGGTGTCATGTTCGGAGTAGGCCCCGTAATCCTCATAAACTTCCACCCCGTTACCGCGGATATCGTCATAATAACTGGATTGCATTTCAAGGTGATGTCCGTTCCCGAATTCAATGCCAATCTTACCTGTAATATCATATTCCCTGAGATAGGCAGGCACCAGAATGCTGTCGGCCTCGTCGATGAATTGTTCCGCTTCCGTGATATAACCATCGCTTCGCGTTGCAAATCCATCGAGGCTCCAGTAAATACTGCTTACTTTACGGTTGAGGGAATACTTCCCCGACAGGCTGGCATCTCCTCCCAATGTATTATAGGTTCCATATCCCAGGCTGACAAACCCTTGAAGTATTTCAGATGGTTTTGCCGAAGTCATTTCTATCACCCCACCCATGGCTCCGCCCCCGTATTTTGCCTGACCAGGCCCTTTTAAAATCCGGATCTTTTCTATCCGCTCCTTGTTGATCCGGTTCCAGTTGACCGAACCGCCATCGGCTTTGTTCAGTGGCATGCCATCGAGCAGAACAAGTACCCGCGACTGTTCATTTCCTGAAAGGCCACGCATGGTAACAATGGTCTTAGTTGAGAAAATCCCGAGGGGATTGTAAACATTTATGCCCGGAGCGAGGTCTATCACACCGGTTATCTGCATGGAAGGCATTGCTTCGATCCTTTCAGCAGATATGGTGGCAACACGAAGGGGTTCATGAGATAAGGCAGGTGGCTTTTCGGCCTGAATAACCACTTCGCCGATCTTCACGGCAGATTTTTTCAACAAAACACTGACCTGACTATTTTCACCCTTACGGACGATTACATCCCGGCTGTGAATCTGGTATCCGAGGAACCTTGTTTTCAGGCGGTATTTGCCGGCCCCCACATCATGGAAGAAAAACCTTCCCGCCGCATCAGAAGTAGCCCCGCGGCGGGAAGGTTCCAGAATGATATTCGCATCCGGCAACGGGTTACCGTTTTCGGCATCCACAACAATCCCGTTGATAGAGCCAATATCCTGGCAAAAAGCCGCACCCGAAACAAAAAGGATCAGCAGGACAAGCAGCCTGTGCATGGTCTGACACAATGATTTACCGAATGATCAGTCGCTGCGGTGCATTTCTATCATCATCAGCAAATACCGGACTAATAAAATAGGTACCCGGCTTTAGTGCGCCAACATCAATCCGCTCAGGGTTTCCCTTGATATCCATAACTGTTTTTCCCTGTATATCAAAGATTCTGACCCCCGTAATATCGCTCCTGCTGCTGATGTTGATCAAACCCTGCGTAACAGGGTTGGGAAAGAAAGAGAACCTGCTGTCGTGGAGCACTTCTTCCACCCCACTGGTACTGAAACCCCGCACGATCACATCATCGATCTTTGAAATACCCGAAGGCTGAACCACATTCCCGTCGATATCGCTGTTACTGGTCATGATCCAGCGTATAAAAAGGGAAGTGCTGCCGGGATCATTGAATTCGGGAGGGAAGGCAATATCCTCAGCCACACCGGTATTCCAGTCAGCTGCCACGACAACAGCCCCGCCTGCCAGGTCAACCCAATCCTGTCCGCTCATCCTGGCCTGGATTCTGAAATCCCTTGGGCCGGGAAATATGGCATCAGAGTATTGCTTTGACGACACCGTAAGGTTCTCATAGCCCTCTGCCTTGAACTTGATTGACCAAAGTTTGGCATCCATCCCTTCATCCCAGCCTTCGGCAGTGGCTGCAAAATCCGTAACACCTTCTGTAAAGGTAATGAACCGTTTAATGGTATTTGGATGCGCTGTGGTATCTTCTGCCGAGATATAATACCCTGAATTCCCTTCCAGTCCAAGGTTCGGATAAATATCGGTGGCAGTATCCCCTGTCGGGAAAGTGTAACCGGTAATGATGTCCTGCGACAAAAGCGATGCCGGAAAAACCAACACCGTCATAAAAAATGCAATGAGTAATGATTTTTTCATGGTTTTTTGTTTTTAGGTTGATAATATATTTTTATCGTTTTTCTATTTCTCCGTTTAAAAGTTCCGGGTAACCAAACACCCCAGGTTGATACTCACATCTGTATCTTTAATTCAAACGCGATCTTCCCACCGGCATCATATTCTGCATCAACAACCCTGATAAGACCACGTTTTCCTGCCTGTGTCTGAAAGGGTATCACTCGTCCGTTCGTTGCCCATTTGAATTTCTTCTTACCCCAAATCTCATCGTAGGATACGATCAGCAGGCTGTCGTTTTTTGCCATTTCAAATGCCTCTTCCGATACGGGATCATCATCTACACTGATATCCCAAAGGGTATACTTTCTCGTTTGCCATTGGATAATGCCAGGATAAAATGTTTTGGCCTCGATGCTGAAATTATCCATTTCACCCGGGGATGAGAATACGGGAGAAGGCAGTTCTTCATCAACAATGTAATAGACCAGAATTTCCAAGTTTTCCTGAAAAAAAGCGGCGGAATCCTCAAAAAAGACCCTGCCCGAATAAGGATCGAGAAATTGACCGAATTCTGCATTTTCCTGATATCCCATTATGATTTCCGGATGGTGGATGATCCCTCCCCAGACCGACTGGGGATCCCTGTATATGGTCAGACTTTCCTGGGATGTCAGCCGGTTTCTGTCCATGATGCTGAATACCCAAAGCGCGGTATCCTCGACGTTCTGGTAAAAAGTTTTGTTAATGTCAAGGTATTGCGTATTCATGCCTGTATCCATTACGGGGATGACCTCACCTCCGGGAAGGTGCTTGTTAATGGTTAGATTAGTAAGATTTCCACCGTTAGCCCTTGCCTGAATACCGAAATGCAGGCTGCGTCCAACCATTACCACCGAGCCGTCGGGGGTGTATTCCTGACCTGCTTTCAAACTAATGGAAGGGGGCAGTTTATTATCATCATCCTTTTTACATGAAACAAGGAAAACCACTACGGATGAAATGAAAACCAGGAAAACCGGGATCAACAACTTATTCATTCCCTATTGCTTTTAAATCAACGAATGTTCGAAATGCAAAAATAAGCATTTCACTTTTATAAATGCAAAATTCCGATGAAATACCAAATAACGGTTTATATTACTGAATATCTGGCCATTGGCCGGACTAAAAGGGTATAATCTGGGATGATCTGTTGACAACATATTTGTGATGCGGGT
>Ga0334900_1003983_pt1 | contig 10814 bp, 7 predicted proteins | sample GraSluR3_MG_2_FD_207231 | JGI IMG/M metagenome (GOLD analysis project Ga0334900, IMG submission 207231) | Sludge microbial communities from methane-producing bioreactor in Wageningen University, Netherlands - Granular Sludge_31_08-R3 | ecosystem: Engineered > Bioreactor > Anaerobic > Unclassified...
CCGGGTAGCCCGCATCCGGACCGAGGAGTTTTCGTCTTTGATGGCTCCGATGAGGGGGGTTACCGCGGCGGGATCCCCGGCCTCGGCGAGGGCCTCGACCGCCTTCTCTCTCACCCCGCCGTCCGGATCTTTGAGGGCGAGGTGGGCGAGGGGCTCTATGGCCTGGGGGTCGCCGATCTCTCCCAGGGCGCGGGCCGCCTCTCTTCTGACCCCCGGATCTGGGTCCTTCAGGGCGGCGATGAGGGGTCCGACGGCCCGGGCGTCCCTGACCTCTCCCAGGGCCGCCGCCGCCTCGCACCTCACCTCGGCGGCCTCGTCCTCCAGGGCCGATATCAGCGGTTCCACGGCCCCTGCTCCCCCGGCCTCTCCGAGGGCGCGGGCCGCCCCCGCCCGGACGTCGGCCTGGCCGTACTTCAGGTCCAGGATGAGGTCGTCCACCACGGTGGCCCCGGCAGGGGTTGCCGCCGCCAGGAAGAGCAGCGCCAAAATGAGCTTTCCTATTTTACCCCCCTCCATGGATATCGATACTGTCTCCGACGACTAAAAATGCTTCGGTGATGCCTGCATGACCGATCCCTCAGCCTCGCATGAGCCCTCCCGCTCCGGGGCCGAAGACCAGAACCAGCGGCGAGGTCCATCGATCCCCGGGGGAGGGGCGGCATGGTCTCCGCCCGGGGGAGGAGAGGGCTCCAAAGGAATCGGATCTTCCATATTCTATTTATTCTCAAAGAGGATAACCTATCGAGGTGATCCCATGAGCCGTCTTATAGCTGCGTTCATCTTCATCCTGATATCATCTCCGCCGTCCCTGGCGGCGACGATCACCGTCGGGGAGGATGGCTGCGACTTTTATCGAATCGGTCCGGCCGTCGAGGCGGCGAACGTCGGCGACGTCGTCGAGGTTCACAGCGGCGAGTACCTGGTGAACCTGAACATAACCACCCCCTTTCTCATTCTCCGGGGAAACGACACCGGCGGCGGTATGCCCGTCCTCCGGGCGGGAAGCCCCACCGCTGATATCGAGAGCGAATCCGGGGGATTGACCGAGATGGTGCAGATGAGCGGTGGGACCGCTGTAGCCATAAGGGCCGATTTCGTCACCGTCGAGAACTTCGTCATCACCGGCGCCACCTGGCCGACACCGTACGACACCGGCGAGCATAACGACGTCATCGGCCACGCCGGGATAAAGGTCTACTCCGACTTCAACAAGATCGTCAACAACACCTTGGAAGGAAACGACCTGACCGCCATAGGCCTGATCAACGCCAGCAACAACCAGATCCTCGGAAATACGATCAAGGACGTCTCTTTCGGCTACGGCATAACCATGTACAACTCTCCTGAGAACACCATCGAGGGGAACTCCCTCATTCACAACAACTGGGGGATCTCCCTTCAGAGGAGCGACTCGAACATCTTCAGGGAGAACGAGATCCGGGAGAGCGTCAACGACGGGATCTGGGCCGTAAACGCCAACTTCACCTTCATCACCGGGAACATCATATCGAGAAACGGCTTTGAGAGCGAGTTTGAGGGGAACGGCAAGGGAATCCATCTGGTGGGGTCGACGGGGCTCATCGCCAACAACGTCATCTCCTTCAACCGGGACCATGGGGTTTACATCCAGAGCATCTTCTGGGAGTATTGCAGCGAGCCGCCCTGCGGCGCCGAGGAGTCCAGCGAGAACCTGGTCATCGGAAACAGGGTCGAAGGGAACGGAAGAGACGGGGTCCGGCTGGAGAAGACCTGGAAGAACAACATCATAGACAACAACATCACCTCCAACCACGGAAACGGGATCAGCTTCCTCCAGAGCCACAACAACACCGCGGATCTGAACAACGTCACCAGAAGCGATCACGGAATCTTCCTCGACCGGTCTAACTATACGAAGGTCAATAACAATACCATCTCGGAGGGGGAGAAGACCGGGATCTTGTTCTGGTCGACCATCGGAGCCTCGGCCTACAACAACACCATCTTCGATAGCCCCGTCGGCGTATCCGTCGAGGAGTCCTCTTCAGGCCTCGCCATCACGGAGAACAGGATCAGAAACGCCACCGAGGGGATGAACATCTCCGGCGGGTCGAGGGAGAACCAGGTCACCGGAAACAACGTATCCTCCTCGGATGTGGGCGTGATCCTCGTGGGGGCAACCCGGAACCTCATAACCGGAAACCTGATCTTCGATAGCATCCTCGGGGTCTTCGCCGACTTCGCCTCCATCGAAAACTCGATCTATGGAAACGACCTCTCTGGAAACGGCGAGGCGGCGAGGGACGAGGGGGATAACCTCTGGGACGACGGGTCGAGGGGGAACTATTACGGACCCAGCTCCTGCGCCGACGCCGACGGCGACGGCGTATGCGATGGACCTCGGAGCGTATCCGGTGGGAAGAATGTCGACCGGTTCCCGATGGCTGGACTTGCGGGGCCGTGAGGGGGACGGATTTTTGGGGGCTAATCCGCCCCCAGCTTTTCAAGAGCTTCTCTAACTGCCTCTCGGACGTCAGCGTTGTTGTCATCCATAGCTTCGACTAGAGGTTTGATCGTTCTAGGAACGTTTATCTCGCCCAGAGCCTTTGCTGCATTCAGCCGGACCCACTCGTTTTCATCATTTAGAGCCTCGATGAGAGGATCGACGGCCCTGGGATCGCCTATCAAGCCTAGAGACATCGTTGCACTGTTTCTGACCACCCAATCTTCATCTTTTAGGGCTCCGATGAGTGGTTCTACCGCGTTTTCATCTCCAATAAACCCAAGAGCTATTGCAGCATTGGACCGGACACTTTTTTTCTCATCAGCGAGGACCTTGACTAAAGGATCGATCGATCGGTTATCACCGATTTTTCCAAGAGAGAGCGCAGCATAAGATCGAATAAATTGGTCTTCGTCATCGAGGGCCTTGATCAATGGTTCAACGGCCGGAGTTCCGATCCTCCCCAAGGCATATGAGCTGCTCTCTCGTACCTCTAAGTCCTCAATAGCCAATTCTAAGTTCGAGGTCTCCCCATTCTTACCTTTAAATGCCTTGATCAGGGGCTCGATCGATATGGGGTCTCCAATTTCTCCAAGAGCCCGAGCGGCTTCTGATCGGACTTCATACTCCTCGTCGTCGAGGGCTTCTATTAGCGGGTTGACGGCTCTAGGATCGCCGATCCGACTCAGTGAAAACGCTGCTAACTGCCTGACCATCGAAACTGAGTCGTTCAAAGCCTCTATGAGAGGATTCACAGCCTTGGCATCACAGATCCTTCCCAGGGCAACAGCAGCACCCACTCTCACCCTGTCGTCCTTATCGTTGAGGGCTTTTATTAGCGGTTCGATGGCGCTTGCATCTCCAATCTCCCCCAGGGACATGGCGGCATCGGCCCTCGTACGGCCGTCATCATTTCCCATGAGAACCTGGATTAGAGAATGAACCTTCTCTGAATTATTAATGTCAGTTATATTCTCTGAGTTCCTATTGTCAACACGTTCGATTCTATCGACCTCATTTTCGCCGCCCGCATATTGAACGCTTCCAAGCATATTCTTCCATCCAACACCTTTGATGCTGGCCGCCTCATTCATATAACTGCTGCAGGCAGCTGGGATCGAAAATAAGCAGACCATAATAAATAACACCAAGATCGAGTTCCGTCTTCTCATAGTTACCCTCTTGTAGCAACTATTGATGGCGACCAGAAAAAGCTTTTGTATAAAACTATTCTGAGCTTCTTGAAGGCTTTATTGAATGCTTAGACTTTAATATAATATTATTCTAAACTATTTATGTTTTGTAAGATAAATTGCCAGACCGAGATGCGTGATTTGCCCTCTAATATGGTCAGGGGATCTTCGATTGGACGAGTGTGCAGGTCTATCTGAGGATGAATAGCTGCGAGAACATCCGTCGAGGCAACGATACTGTTGGGAGGGAGATCTCGAAGGCGATCGGTGAGGATCCTCGTCGCAGCGGTCATCCTCGATGTCGAGGACAGCAGGCCCATCGTCAACACGGTCTAGGGACTTGAGCGATCCCTCTGAGGAGATCTGCAGGCTGGGCGACGGCCGCAGACGGGGGCGATGGAGGCTGGATCTCCTCCCGTCCTCGCTCAGGTCCCGCTCCGAAGGGATGCGGATCGTTAAATTTATAATGTTTAATCGTTACTATTAGTATCTGAGAGGGGCAATCTTGAGGGCCTCTCGACCACCGATATGAAGTACAGATCTCATATCTCCCTCTGCCTGAGTTGTGCCCTTTCCTGCCCCTGGCCCCTCTCCCTTCAGCCCTGGACCCGCTGGCATCGGTCTATAGGGCCCCGGATGATGCCCGTCTTCAGGGATCCTCGGAGCTCCCCGCCTCTTCAAAACAGAAGGTGCAGACCTGGTCACCTTTGCAGATCTGCGATCTCAGGCTGAAGGATATCTTCAGGTCGCCGCCCTCGAACTCCGCCGCCCAGGTGGCGTACTCGGCGTTGCAGATCTCCGTCCCCACCCGCTCGGATAGGGCCTCTCGGCCGGATCTCGCGAGAAGCTTGTGCCATGGGCACTTTGATATGATCAGCCTCAGGAGGCGGCCGTCTTCGTCCATCTTGGCCTCAAAATCGAACCCTTCCGCCGAGAGCTTCGCTGCGAGGCACTGGCCGAGCCCCTCTATCCCCTCGTCGGCCTTCAGCATCGTCCTCAAGGTCCGGACCTGGATCTTGGGGAGGACGGACCAGACCCGGCGGTCCGCCTCCAGCGCCTCCTCAAAGCCCCTCATCTCCTCCACCTTCATGAACCAGAGGCCATCGACGGCGGTGTAGCTCCTCCGGAAGTACTCCGCTCTCTCCCCGTTGGTAAGCGACGTCCTCCCCTTCATTCTTCCTACTTCTCCTCTCCCTCTCCTCAGATCTTCTCGACGTGGCGGAGCTCGACGGCGATCCCTCTCGTCGCCTCGACCATCTCCCAGCCGCTCATCTTCGCCCTTCCGACCCCGAAGGCTTTCTCGCCCGTAACGATCACCTCGTCCCCGGGCCGGATCTGGTCGTCGGCTCTGGCGACCCCGGGGGCGAGGACGTCCCCCTTAGGGACAAAGTCGCCGATCTCGACGACGTATCCGCCCCGGGGGAGAAGCCTCCTCGCCCCCTCAGGGGAGAGGGCGATGGTGCCGTTGGGGGTTAGGGCGGCCAGGGTCCTCCTATCATCCGACTGGAGCTCCCTCCCCCTCACCCGCGCGCCTCCCGCGAGAAGGTCGCGGCCGGCTCCGAGGCCGAAGGAGTAGTCGGCGAGGGCCCGGAACTTCTGGATCAAAAACCCCTCCAGGGGTCTCGCGTCGCAGGTGGCCTCGGCGACCGCCTCCGAGAGCCTCTGCAGAGCCTCGGCGCCGGTGCCCCCTCCCGTGTAGACGGCGTCGATCCCGCTATCCACGACCGCCTCCTCCAGCTCCCCCTCGATGTGGGCGACGATCCTCCTGTAACGGTTCTGCTCGAGGTAAGCGTCAAGACACCTCGTCAGCCACTCCCGCTCCAGAAGGTCCCACCTACCGGTGACGGGGACGTCGTAGCTCGCGGCGGGGTAGACCTCCTCCAGCTCCCGGGGGACGAGGGCCAGGGGCGAGGTGAGGATCAGCTCGTGGAGCCTCCGCCTCGCCTCGCCAAGGGCGGAGGCGAAGAGCCGGTGGGACCGGGATGTCGAGTAGGGCTTCCGAGCCGAGCAGGGGAGGAGGAGGAGGACGTCGCTCTCCGGGGCCCTGTACCTCTCCAGGACCCGCTCGGCGAACCGGGTCACTTCCACCCGCTGGAGGGACTCGGCACAGTTCGCGTACATGACGCTCCTCCTGGCGGTGGGGGTCCTCCGCTCCAGATACCGCTGCTCCTGGTCGAGGAGCCTCAGGGCCGCCGTCTCCTCGGGGGCGACCCTCACCTGTCTTTCGGCGTACTCGCGGAGCGTCCCCGACCGGATCATCGTCTTCACCATGGAGAGCTCCTCCTCGAGCTTCAGCTGGTTGTGTTCTGCCACGAGCTTCGGATCCTGTCCCTCCTCCAGGGCCCTGCAGAAGGGGCAGCGGCAGGGGAGCTCCTTCAGAGCCTCGACGGGCCAGACCCCGTCCCGGAGGTGGTACCTCCCCAGGAGGCCGTCGACGACGATCCTCGCGCCGTCCACGAGGTCGACCCCCAGGTAGACGAGAAGGGCGAGGTTGGCGGGGGTCGCGAGGGCCGGGGCGTAGAGGGCCGAGTCGGGGGGGGTCATCTCTCTGATCTTGAGGATGGAGGCCACAAGCTCCCTCGGGTTTCGGAGGGACCCCGCCGCCCCGAGGACGTAGACGTCGGCTGCCGGGGGCCGGTCCATCGCCAGGGGGTGGACGACGACTCCTGAAGGCCCGCCCCTCGGGATCGGAGGGACGGCCAGGGTCGGCTCGGTGTGGAGGGAGAAGGGGGCGTGGGGTCCGATGAATATCCTGCCCCCCTCGTCGGAGGACGCCGACCCGGCCGAGACCGCCTCCTCGATCGACGGGAAGGCCCAGATCGGTCCCACCGACTGGATCAGGTCCCTCGAGATGATCGCCGGGGTCTCGACCGGCGCCGCGAGGCGGAGCCTTCCCATCCTCGCGGGGCCGTCGCGGTCCTTCACCTCGAAGTGGCGGGTCATCTCCCCCTCCCCTGGAGGTCGGCCCATCCCCCGGGCAGGTCCTTCAGCCGTATCTCAAAGGTGGCGGAGGGGTTTGCCTCCATCAGCCTCTTGAGGTTTGCCAGGGCCTGGGCGATCCCCGCCCCGTCCGCCTCCGCCGGGACCTCGGCGTTGAGGGGAGCCGTCTCCGCCAGCTCCTGGGGGTATGGGCCGAAGGGGGGCACAAACCAGAGGATCTGGTCGAACCCATCCTCTTGGACCCCCCGATCCGCCACCAAGACCCTTCCCGATAGCTCGATCCTCTCTATTCGGGCCCCATACCTCAGAACTTCCGGCCTCGCCGCCGACTCCGGCCCCAGGTAGAAGCAGGTGGATCGCGCCGCGGGGTCGAGGGTCTCGATCCAGCCGGCGTGGGGTATGAGGGCCCGCAGGCCATCGATCATCTTCGGATGGGACCTCGCCCTCCTCTCCACCAGCTCCCAGAGGGACCCCTCCCAGATCGACTGCCTCACCCGCCGGACCTCCGCCAGGGAGACGGAGAGGTTGTGGCGGGCGAGGAGCTCCGTCCTCTCCGGGTCCTCCGCCAGATCCTGCGCTGCCCGGTCTCTGCATACCTCGCAGCAGCAAGGAAGGTACTTCAGCTCCTCCAGGTGGAGGGTTCCGCTGGTGGTGAGGTAGCGCCCCTGCCTCGCGCTGAGGGCGTAGGCGGCGGAGTCGAAGAGGTCGCATCCGAGGGCTGCGGCGAGGGCGAACATCATGGGGTGGCCCGCTCCGAAGAGGTGGACCGGAGCTGCCGGGCCGAGCCCCTGCTTCGAGGCGGCGACGACCTCCACCAGGTCTCTGAACCTGTAGGCCTCCATCAGGGGGACGACGGCCCCTATGGGGCAGAGGTCGAAGCCCATCTCTCCGACCCGCCGGCCCGCCCCAAACCGGAGGTCGGGGTAAGTCGAACCCTGGATCGGCCCCGCCAGGAGGGAGCCGCCTTCGCTCCAGACCTCCCGCGCCTCAGAGAGCCTCTCCTCGGTGATGGCTAGCTCCGCCTCGGCCCTCGACCTGGGGACGTCGGGGGGCGTGGGGATGTCCAGGGGGACGCAGATGTCGGAGGCGATCAAACGCTGAAAATCGAGGATCTCCAGGGGCTGGACGTCGATATTGCCGTAGACCGAGAGCTGAAAGGCCCCCGAGTCGGTCATGATCGGCCCCTCAAACCCCAGGAGCCGGTGGACCCCCTCCCTCGCGGCTAAGTTGTGTAGCTCCGGGTCCTGATGGATGATGTAGCTGTTGGTGATGAGGATCTCGGCTCCCAACCTCTCGAGATCGGCAGGTTCGATCAGCCTGAGGTGGGGGTTCACCACCGGCATCAGCGCAGGGGTCTCGACGACGCCATGGGGCGTCCGAAGCCTGCCGATCCGACCTGCCAGATCCTTGTGAAGGACTTCAAAGCAATCTGGCATCTCCTCATCTCACTGCAGATAAGGCATAAATAGGTTGGTACCGATCAAGGTGTATCGCATCCCGATTTTGAAAAAATTGGTGGTGACCAGAATTGAAATGTGCAGTTATGATCATGCTGGCGTGCCTGTCGGGCATCGCATCGGGAGATGGGTATACTACTACCCAGAGCGTCTTCCTCATGGGAGATACATCGGTGATGACGTGGACAGGAGAATCGCGGTTCTCGGATTATGCAGACTTGTACTGGGCGTCTTATGTATCGAACCCCGATCGATCCCCCCTGGCCCCAGCCCTCTTCGGACAGACGGTGGACGTCGAGAATACCATGGGGATCTGGAGGATGAACTTCCCCTTCAACATCTCCGCCTCCTCCTTCGGCGATGGGACGATGCAGTCAGCGGCGGCCGTAAGCCCGAGGTATGATTTCGGGATCGGCACCTATTGGCGCTATTCTAAGCCCATGCCTATCGAGGGCTCCACCTTTGGTCAGGGGACGGCGACCAACATGACCGCGGTCCAGAGGAACACCGAGTCTATATCCCAGGAGATAACAAATAAGTTCGGCCTGTAAGGGCACAGGCCGATGACTTTTCCTTTCTGCTATTTTATCATTCCTTTTTTCGTACGGTGTAGGGGAGGAGCCCTCCGGCGGTGACCATCTCCCTCTGGCGCCGGCTCAGCTCTATCTTAAGAAGAACCTTCTTTTCCGCCGTCCTATCTAAGGCCTCCACCACCTCCGCTCCGCCTTCGAGGGCATCCCGGATGCCGGGGATCTCCAGATCGTCATCCCTGCTGAGGAGGTCGTAATCCGATTCCGAGACGAAGGTGAAGGGGATTATCCCGAAATTGACGAGGTTTGCGGCGTGGATCCGCTCCATAGACTTCGCCATCACCGCCTTCACCCCCAGGTACATGGGGCAGAGGGCGGCGTGCTCCCTGGAGGACCCCTGGCCGTAGCTCACCCCCGCCACGATAAGGTTCGCGATACCCCGGTCCCTCCGCTCCGTTGCCCTCTTGCTGAACTCCGGGTCCAGGGGCTCAAAGACGAACTCCGAGTACTTGGGGACGTTCGACCGGTACTTGAGGCGGGATCCAGCGGGCATGATGTGGTCGGTGGTGATGTAGTCTTCCACCTTGATCGTGATCTTGCCGCAGAGGTCCTCGGGCATGGGGTCGTTGGTGGGGGGAACCCCGATGTTCGGTCCCCGATAGATCGAGACCTTCGCCCTATCTGCCGCTGGCAGGGGAGGGATGATCATGCTGTCGTCCACCTTGAAGCGATCTGGCATCCTCACCCGCGGAAACTCCATCTCCAGCTCCCTCGGGTCGACGATCTCTCCCCGGAGGGCTGCCGCCGCCGCCACCACGGGGCTGGCCAGGTAGACGTTGGCGCTCGCGGTCCCCGATCTGCCCTTGAAGTTCCGGTTGCTCGTTCTGATGGAGACGGAGTCGGTCTTGGGGGAGATGCTGTTTCCGATGCAAAAGCCGCAGGCAGATTCGAGGATCCTGGCGCCGAAGGCGATGAGGTCGGCGAGACCTCCGTTCTCCGCGATCATCATGAGGACCTGCCTCGAGCCGGGGGCCACCCCCAGGGATACCGATGAGGGGAGGCGGCGGCCCCGGACCATCTCCGCGACGGTCATAAGGTCCGCGAAGGAGGAGTTGGTGCACGACCCTATCATCACCTGGTCTACAGGGGTCCCCGCGAGGTCGCTGACGGGGACTATATTCCCTGGGCTGTGGGGTGCCGCCATCAGAGGGACCAGGTCGGAGAGGTCCACATCCAGTTCGCGATGGTACTTCGCGCCGTCGTCGGCCGCCAGGGGGGCCCATTGGTCCTCTCTATCCTGGGCTGCGAGGAACTTTTGGGTCTGCCCGTCGCTGGGGAAGAGGGAGGTCGTCACCCCCGTCTCGGCGCCCATGTTGGTTATCGTCGCCCTCTCGGGGACGGTCAGGGACTGGACTCCTTCGCCGACGTACTCGCAGACGCAACCCACGTTCCCCTTGGTCGTCAGCTCGCTGAGGACCTTCAGGATCACGTCCTTCGCCGTGACCCATTCTGGGAGCTCTCCCTCCAGGTTGACCCGGATCACCCTGGGGCAGGTCAGGTAGTAGGCGCCGCCGCCCATGGCGACCGCGACGTCCAGGCCGCCCGCCCCGATGGCGATCATCCCCAGGCCGCCGCAGGTGGGGGTATGGCTGTCGGAGCCGAGGAGGGTTCTGCCGGGCCGGCCGAACCTCTCCAGGTGGACCTGGTGGCAGATGCCGTTTCCTGGCCTCGAGAAGTGGATCCCATACCTCTCAGCAATCGTCTGGAGATATCGGTGGTCGTCGGCGTTCTCAAACCCCACCTGGACGGTGTTGTGGTCCACGTAGGATACGGAGAGCTCTGTCTCTATCCTGGAGAGGCCCATCGACTCGAACTGGAGGTAGGCCATCGTCCCCGTGGCATCCTGGGTCAGGGTCTGATCGATCCTGATCCCGATCTCTTTTCCCGGCTCGTACGATCCATCTATGAGGTGGTCCCTCAAAATCTTCTCCGTCAAGGTGAAATCCATAAAAAGCCTCCAAAACCCCTGGGATTCTGCATTTCAGCCCTCTTGCCCAGGTTTGATCTCCCTGTTGGTATTAATAATCGACGAGGATATCTGGGCCCCTCACCTCCCTCCTCCATGCCACAACTTTTAAATACCCGGCTGGTATTGGGGGAGTTCGCCCGTCTGGCAAAGGGGCGCGAGATTCGCGCAACCGGTCGAGGGGGG
>Ga0334900_1004000_pt1 | contig 10776 bp, 15 predicted proteins | sample GraSluR3_MG_2_FD_207231 | JGI IMG/M metagenome (GOLD analysis project Ga0334900, IMG submission 207231) | Sludge microbial communities from methane-producing bioreactor in Wageningen University, Netherlands - Granular Sludge_31_08-R3 | ecosystem: Engineered > Bioreactor > Anaerobic >...
TGTTAGAGGCAGTCCCCTGCTCTTCAGAGATATGGCTCACGATGTTATTCAGGTCATAGCCGGCAGGTACATATACGCTGACCAGCTCAGTATGCCTTGCCCTGTACTTAGAAAGCTCATTCACGAGCTTCTTAAGCTTGTATCTTTGGGATTCGTCCATACTCCAATGGAAAAAGAGTTAGTTTATAAATTTATTTCACAGATTAGCAAAAGCACTGGTTTTATAATTGGGCTTCGATGGAATATCAAAAATTATTTAAATAGACACCCAATACTTTTTAATGAAAATGGCAAAGGACCAGATAAGGGTTCCCATGTCTATGGGCGGGCTTGTAAGGTACAGCGATGAGTATAAGAGCAAGTTTCAGCTTCCTCCTGGAGCAGTTATTGTTATAGCAATTGTTGTGATAATAATGGTAATTGCCCTTGGCAGCATTGGGCTGAGGCTGATTGGCCTGAGAGTGTGATAAAATGATGCCCAACATGAACTCAAAGCAGGTTAAGTCCATGATGAAAAAGATGGGCATTAACCAGACAGAGATTGACTGCAAGCAGGTTATTTTTGTAATGGATGGAAAAAGACTTGTTTTTGATAACCCTTCAGTACTGATGGTTAACATGATGGGAGAGAAAAACTATCAGGTATCCGGAGAAGCCAGGGAAGAGCCCCTTGACAGCCTCCCTGATATATCTGAAGAAGACATTTCCTTAGTGATGGAGCAGGCAGAAGCATCTAGGGAAGAAGCGCAAAAAGCCATTGAAGAAGCTAAGGGCGACCTTGCTGAAGCCATACTTAAGCTTAAGGGAGAATAGTCATTTTTTCAGGTTTAAAAGGCAAACTATAAATATATATTCTGACTAAGCTATTTTTGTATGGCCGACTATCTCGAGATTCTTTACCAGGCGAGCAAGAGCTTATCAGCAGCAGACCACATCCTTTATGTAACATATCCCCTTGTCAACGACCCCAAGTTGCTTATTGCAGCCATAGAGAGCCTTTACAAGGCGTTTGAGAACACAGTAACATCACTGCTTAAGTATGAGCATGCTTATAAGAGAATCTCCTCCACAGGAGAGTCGCTTGACGCAAGGCTTTACACATACAACACAAAGGTGGCCCCAAGGTACAACCTCAGCAGGAAGTATTTTGTAGCGTTTACAGAAATAAGGGAAATACTTGACTGGCACAAAAAAAGCCCGGTTGAGTTTAGGAGGAGAGAGAAGTATATAATATGCATGTCAGACTACCGGATGAAAACCCTGACAATGCAGAAAATTAAGGATTATGTTGGCCTCTCAAAAGCCTTTTTAGCAGACATAGAGAAAATAGTGAGAAAAAATGAAAGAGTACGTAGCAGATTCGCTTAGGGAGCTTTACAGGCTTGAGCACCTTATATATGTAAGCCTGAAATATACCAGGACTTCAGACATCCTGATAAGCATAATCAGGAGATCGATAAGCTTTCTTGACTTAGTCTGGATAGCCCTTCTTGAGAAGGCAAAGAAAGAAAAGAAAATAGAAGATTATGGTGCCCAGCCCCTTGCTGCGGTTGCACGTGTGAAAGAGCTTTATTCCGACGAAAGAATAGAAGCAATGATAGCTTATTACCTGAAGCTCAGGAAAATCTCAAAAGCAGATTACATATCCCAGAACGAGTACAGAAGGCAGCTCACAATGACAGTTATTCTCAGCCAGGACGAGGTTGAGAGAATAACAATTGACTCAGTTACAGAAGATTACAAGAGCCTTTCTGCATTTTTTTCTTACCTTAGGGATAAGTATTTTAACATCTGAAAGATTATAAAATGGCTAAGACAATATCTGTGGTCTCATTAAAAGGCGGGTGTGGGAAAAGCTTTTTCTCCCTTAACCTTGCATCAGCACTTGCGATGAGCGGAAAGCAGGCACTTCTTATTGACCTAAACTTTTCCTCACCGTCAATACACAGCTTTCTTGGCGTTTCTAATCCAGAAGCAACAATAAATCATTTTTTAAAAGGCTTTCAAAGAGCAGAAGACATTGTGTACCAACACCCGTCAGGCATGAAAGTAATCTTTGGGGATGCAGATTATGGCTTCACCATGCTGGGCTCAACAGGCAAGATTAAGGACCTTGTAACAAGGTTATCAGGCAAGTTTGACTTTATTATACTGGACACAGCCCCTTCATTTTCAGAAGGGATAAAGCCAGCAATATTTCTTTCAGGCAGCGCAATAGGAGTATCTCAGCCTTATCCATACTGCCTTGGGCCGACCCTGAAAAGCTTAGAGCTAATGAAAAGCCAGGGAACGAAGGCTCTTGGCCTTGCCTTAAACCAGTGCAAGAAGACTGCGTCAGAAATAGCAGGCAAGTCCCTGCCTGCTTATACCCCTCTGCCCCTGCTTGCTTCGATAAGCTATGATGATTCAATCAACAATTCAGCATCAAGAGGCCATCCTCTGGCTTACCTGGATAAGAAAAGCGAGATATCGATTATCTTTTCAAGGCTTGCTTCAACAATCTCTAGCAGGATTTTGCTATGAAAGAAGAAAATAACAAGCATATTCATATGAAGGATACACTGGAATCAGCGCACTCATCTGCATTGCTGATAAGCGCAGTGATAATTGATGTTTTTTATGTTCTCTCAGCAATGCTTCTTTCAGGGATAGGATTCGAGGTTTTTCTTGCCAGCCCTTTTATTTATTTTCTTGTTGTCTCTTACATAGGAAGAATTTCCCATGATTTTTCGGAGAGAAGAAAAGCAAGCCTTGATGTTGCGTGCCTTGCTGTCTTTCTGCTGAATGTAATAATCTTCAATGCATTTACACGAATGGACCCAATACACTGTTTTTTTATAATTCTAATGACCACATTAATCTATCTTTTTTTCAGGTAAAGATAAGCTTTTTAAATATGTGTGCTTTTTCAGTGCTTATGATTGTAGGAAAGATAACTGGCACCACATCAACAAAGGAGTTTGACTTCATAGCCCAGAAAAAAATAAACAAGTTTGAGTACCTTCAGGTTTACAATGATAACGGCAAGTACTGCCTTTGCCAGGTTGTTGACCTCCTAAGAGACTCCGAAAAGACGATTGCCAAAACCCAGGTTCTTGGCTACAGGGAAGACAACAGAATCAAGACCCCCCGCCTGCCTTTCCGCCCAGGGACTGAAGTCCTGTATGCCAGCGATGACTTCATTCGGGAAACAATAGAGATAGGCAAGTCAGGCTTGCTCTTGGGAAGCGTGGAAGGCAGAGGCATAAAGGTTTTTCTTGACACGAACAAGCTCTTAACCAAGCATTTAGCAATTATTGCAAAGTCGGGCTCAGGGAAATCCTATGCCTGCGGGGTTATTGTTGAAGAAATAATCAAAAAAGGCATACCCTTAATTATAATTGACCCGCATGGTGAGTACTCTTCACTACGCTTTCCAAACGAAGAGAAGGAAGAGTTAGCAAGGCTAAAGGAATTTGCCCTTAAGCCTCAGGGGTTTATTAACGAGGTTGTTGAGTTTGGCGATGCTTCCTTAAGCACGTCATGCATACCGCTTAAGCTAAAAGACTCGCTCACAGCAGACGACCTGTTTACACTGTTTCCAGTCAAGCTAAGCTCTGCCCAGCAGGTTCTCCTATACAATGCAATAAGTGATAAGTCTGCCAATCTTGACTCAATAATTCTTTCAATAGAGGCAGAAGAAACAGGGGCTAAGATTGGGCTGCTCTCCCAGCTTAAGTACATCAAGTCGCTTGAAATCTTTGATAATGAAGGAATCAGCTACTCTGAGCTTATTAAGAAGGGGAGGTGCTCCCTGATAAACCTTAGAGGATACCCCCTGGAAGTTCAGGAGTTCTTTATTGCAAAGATTCTCTCAGACATTTTTCTGCTGAGAAAAAAAGAAGAGATACCCCCGCTTTTTGTGGTTGCAGAAGAAGCGCATAACTTCTGCCCGGAAAGAAGCTTTGGCGAGTCCAAGTCGTCAAGGATAATAAGGACACTTGCATCAGAAGGAAGGAAGTTCGGCTTTGGCCTGGGCATAATTACACAAAGGCCGGCGAAGATAGACAAGAACGTGCTCTCCCAGTGCTCAACCCAGCTGATACTTAAGACCACAAACCCAAATGACCTTAAGGCAATCTCAAATTCCGTTGAAGGAATAACATCAGAAAACGAGAAGGAGATAAGAAATCTTGCAATAGGAAGCGCAATAGTCACCGGCTTTCTTGAAATGCCTGTTTTTGTAAGCATAAGGCCAAGACAGACAAGGCATGGCGGGCACGCAGTAGACTTTGAGAGCGATAAAAGCTTTACAGAAAGCTTTGACAGCTATGAAGACAAAATTCCTATAATACTTCCGAGAGTAAACAAAAAGGACCTTGAAATTATGACAGGAAAAAGGCACATTTCAACACTTGTCCCAGCATTATCTGTTGAGCACGATGGAAGCAGGCATAAGCTCTTATTTGAGCTTGTAAATGGCACAATTATCCAGGACATAGACAAAAAAAAGCACCTGCCAGGGCTAGCTCACCCTATTTCAGAAATGGAGTCTTTTTACTCAGTTGAGCTCTTATCTGAAAAAGAAATCCAGGCTGGCAAGAAGCTAAAGCCCAGGGTTTCAATTCAGAAAGCCCTGGAGAAGGCAAAGGAGAGATTTAAGGTTTTGTCTTATGAGGAATGCTCTTTTCTGGTATTTATTCCGGCACCTGAAGCAAAAAATCCATAATTGGTTTTTTTCAGGAAACATTTATAAAAGCCCTGCTTACTCTAATTGATTGCGTGGGGGTGCCGGAGCCTGGTCAAACGGGACGGGCTTAGGACAGCTCAGCGTGGTGTGATGAGCTTTATGCTGTGACTGGAAGACACCCGTTGGCAAGCGCCTGCCAGGGTTCGAATCCCTGCCCCCACACCATCTTTTCATTTTAAAGCCAATGAACTATGAGATAATCTATAAGGGAAGAATAAAAAGCAGATACAACACCCTGTTCCAGGAATACATGAAGCGTGTTAATGCTTCTGTTAAGTGCTTTCAGTCATGGCCTTCCCTGCAGAAATACCTTGAGGGAAAGTCTTACATTATTCTCTCGGAAAAAGGCAGCCAGCTTAATTCTCTTGAGTTTTTCGGATTCATAAGAAAGCAGGCAGAATCAGGCACTATTCGCTTTGTTCTTGGCGATGAAAAAGGTTTTCCAAAAGGAATACTGGAAAATGCTTTTTATTCACTCTCGCTTTCAAGCATGACGCTTCCCCACGACCTTGCAAAAATAATCCTGCTTGAGCAGCTTTACAGGTCAGAATGCATACTTAAGAATAAAGAATACCACAGGTAGATTAAGCCTTTTCTTCTTTTTTGCCTTTCTTTAATTTTCTCCAGTAAGTCCCTTCTTTTGTATCTATCAACTCAATCCCCTTTACCTTAAGCCCATTCCTTATTTTATCAGCTTTCTCCCACTCCTTGCTTTGCCGTGCTTTGTTTCTTTCTTCTATCAGCTCAGTAATCTCTTCAGGCACATTCCCAAGGTCCTGCTCAAAGTCGAACAATCCAAGAACTTTGTCCATCTGCTTTATGGCATCCAGCACCCTTCTTGCTTCAGGGACCAGAATCTTTTTTCTTTCCTTATGGATTTTGTTGATAAACTCAAAAACCACTGCAAGCGCTTTTGGCATGTCCAGGTCTTTGGACAAGGCATTCTTAAAATCAAAAACTGCGTTTTCGCATGCGTCTATAATATCCTTTTTTGCTGTTTCCTTGCCTGGTAATAAGTTTTCTTTTGGATTGTTGATTATCCTATTTATGAAGAAAACAAAATTGTCCAGCTTTGCTATCACATTCTCTGCGCTTTCAAGGGCCTTGATTGAAAAGTTCAGCTGCTGCTTGTAGTGAGGGGCAAGGAATACATGCCTTATTGCCCGGGGCGAGAAACCCTTATCTAAGAGGTCTTTTAAGGTATAGTAATTCCCTAAGGATTTTGACATCTTCTTTCCATCAGCAAGCAGGTGCTCGCAGTGCACCCAGTATTTTATAAACTGCTTTCCAAAAGTGCCTTCAGATTGTGCAATCTCGTTTGTATGGTGCGGGAAAACCAGGTCAACGCCTCCGGTGTGGATATCAATAGTCTTAAATCCGTCTGGATTGAGCTTTCCGCCTTTGTAAGCATCAGTCAGGTATTTTGCGCTCATAACAGAGCATTCAATATGCCATCCAGGCCTGCCCTGCCCCCAGGGAGATTCCCAGTAATTCTTCCCGTCTTCAGGCACCCTTGCTTTCCACAATGCAAAATCCCTTGCATCATCCTTTTCATACTCGTCTTCCAGCCTTCCCTGTGCATTCTTCTTAAGGTCTTCCAGGTTCATCCCTGAAAGCTTTCCATAATCCTTAAAAGACGAAATCCTGAAGTAAACATTTCCGTCTTTCTCATAGGTATAGCCATTCTCTTCCAGCTTTGCTATCATCTGGATAATCTCCGTTATGTTCTCTGTTGCCCTGGGGTAGAATTCGCACCTATCAATATTCAGGGCCTCAAGGTCATCAAAAAAGATTTTGATATATTTCTCAGTGAATTTAGCAAGAGAGACACCCTCCCTTTGAGAGCCCCTTATGGTCTTGTCATCAACATCTGTGAGGTTTGTTGCCTGGATAACCTTATAGCCAAGCAGCTTTAGCGTTCTTCTGAGAACATCCACAAAAACAAAATACCTTATGTTTCCTATGTGGGGATAGTCATATACAGTTGGGCCGCAGCTGTAGATTTTAACAGTGCCTTCTTCTTCAGGGGTAATCTCTTCGACCTCTCTTGAGAGGGTGTTCGCTAGTTTTATTGATTCGGGCTTGCTCATCTTTACCTCCTTTTCGCAAAATCAGTATTAGAAGACACTATAAATATTTTTCTAAAATAAATGAATTCAAAAATAAAAAAGAAAGCCTTTTCAGGCTTATTTGTCCTTAAATACCCCCAGCAGGTACATGACTAGTGCAGCAATGTAAAAGAGGAATCCAACAAGAGGAATCAGCCCTCCTAAGCTCACTAAGGCCCACCAGCCAGGGTATTTCCTTTTCTCATAGATGTGCCACATCCAGATGTATGCAAACACAACTCCTAATATAGGCACTAGCAGTATGAATGTCCATGCCTTGTGCTTTCCTGCCATCATTGGAAAAAGAACCCATTGTGCTATTGTCACCCATGCAAGCCATTCTGGCTGAGTTTTCAGTTTATTTGCAAGAAAATAAAACATAAATGCGATGAAAAGGTACTGAATCAGAGAAGCACCCACAACCATCGCTCCGGCAAGCGCAGCAAACCCAGCGATAAAGCCGGTTCCTAACATTTCTTCAAATGGCATTTTTTATTTTTAAAATACACTCCCGGAGAGCATAAAAAACAAACATATATAAACAGCTTTCAAACTAAATCAATGCGGTGAAAATCATGGCAGACTTTTCCTTTGAGAATGTTTTTATAGGCTCGCTGAAATATTTCTGGAGCAATATCATTTTTTACCTAAAGGCTTTCGGCCTTTATTTTGCAGTTGTAATGGCATTGTTGTTTTTATTCAGTGCATTATCAATGGCTTTAGCCTTCTCGGCTTATACCTTGCAGGATCTAGGGCAGTCTTTATTCTTGTTCCTGCCTATTATTTTCCTGGGCGTTGCATTTGGCATTGTCTTTTTGTTATTCTCTTATTTCATGGATTATGTGGTTATGCGACTGGCTTACAGGAAAGAGGAAGTTAAGGGCACGGGGCTTTTTCAGAAGCTGAAGCAGGAATCCCATGGGTTCTGGAGTTTTTTTGGCTGGATGCTGCTTTTCATTCTGTTTAGCTTTCTCGTTTTTGGCCTGCCATTCATTGTTTTGCTTGGATTGCTGGTTTTTTCCATTTCAATAACATCAGTCCCTCTTATCCTGATAACAGTTCTCGGGTTGCTTGCCTTCTGGGCTTTTGCACTTTTTGCATTCTTTAAGTGGTTTTGCTTTGTTCCCTCGCTTCTGGTTGAGAAAATCCTGCGCTCTGAAAGCTTTGGCCTTTTCTCTGCTATGAGGGAGTGCTCAGATTTAGTTAAAAACAGGTGGTGGCTGACATTCGGAGTTTTTATTCTGTTTTTCATCCTGTTTTTTGTTCTTTCACTAGGCGTTTCGGTTGTGCTGTTTTTGCTTCTCCTTCCGCTTAACCTGATACCCTTTGTTGGGCCTCTTGTTGGTGGATTTATTAACCAGGTAATAATGAATGCTTTAGGCTTTTTTATAGGAGCAGTTTTGCTGATATTCCCATTCTTCCTTCTGCATGAATATCGAAGAATGGACAGGCCGGATCCAAAAAAACCCAAGTGACTTTTGTTTCTTTTTTGATAACCTTTAAATTCTTTCTTTTATTACTCTTTTAGCTAGATGAAAGAGCTTGCACGCGCAGTCGGGATTGATGATGCGCCCTTTGATAAATGGAAAGATGAGAAAGCTGTTGTGGTAGGCACGGTTCTTCGGGGCAACCTACAGGTTGACGGGTTTCTTAAGGCAAAAGTAACTGTAGACGGCAATGATGCAACAGACGCTTTGTGTGAAATGATTATGCGCTCAAAATTTTTCAGCCAGGTTCGTGCAATTTTCCTGGATGGAATCTCTGTCGCAGGGTTTAATGTTCTTTCCCCAGCAGAAATCCACGAAAGGACAGGAATCCCAGTAATCTCAATTATGAGAAAAAAGCCGGTTCCTGAAGAAATGGCCAAAGCCCTTGAGAGGCTTGGAATGACAGAGAAAGCTTGCCTTGTAAAGTCCCTTGCTGAGCCTGTAAAGCACAAAAAGATTTTCTTCCAGGCGTTCGGAATAACCGAGCACGAGGCAAGACCTGTTATAGATTTATTTACGCTTTCGTCAGAAATCCCTGAGCCGCTGAGAATCTCTCATCTGATTGGTCAGATGCTTAAATTTAGTGAAAGCAAAGGGCATGCATGACTATTTCTTTTGAATTTTTGATTTCCTTAAGTCAATGTCAGGGCTTTCAGGCAGGATGCTTACTGCATCATCAAGCTCTTCATATCCCAGCAGCTTAAGTATTTTCTTTGCCACATCGCTTTTCTTTTTCCTGCCCTGAACAATCCTGACATATTTTTCACACTGCTTTTCCACAGCAGGCTTCGGGCCAGCCATAAGAAGCTGCTCCTTGTTAACACCAATGTAAATATCCAGGACAGCATCAATGTAATTCTTTTTCCCCCTAATCATAAAAGAGCCCTTGCTTATGTATTCACCCGGCTGAGCCTCTTTTGACACCTGTTCTGGGAGTATGTAAAAGACTTTCATCGAGCTCATTCCAGATTTCCAGCCTTTAGAGAACACAGCTGTGAAAACAGCAGTTTCATTAAGGGTTTGCTCTCCAATCTCTTTACCCTCAGACTTAACTACAGCAAAAGGAGAGCCGGCAATGTCAGTGTGAAAGACAATGTCCTTTGGCTCAAGGTGCTTCTTAATTATTATTTCATTTGTTGTTGCATCCCTGCCAGCTATAACAAGAAATCCTTCAGAAGAGATAAACCACCTGAATTTTTCGTACCACTTCTTTTCCCTTTTTGGCTTTTTTTCCCTGGCTTCCCTTTCTTTAGCCCTTTTTTGTTCCTCTTTAAGCTCTTTCTCGTATTTTTCAAGAATAAGCTTAATCTTTTCTGACTTCTTTTTTAGTTTTTTTGCTTTTTCAAAGTAGCCAGACGCATTTTCCTCTATAGACTTACTTAAGTCCAGGGTTACTTTCATAGAATAAAGAAAACTAAGCCTTTTTAATTAATTTTCCGTTTAATGAGCCCTGCTGGCCAGGCCTTGAGCTAACCACAACATCCCCGATTTCTGTCTCTACAATTGTGCCTTTGGTTATGATATTCCTTATCACAAAGTTCCTGTTTGCAGGGTTTTCCTTGACTTTGCTAATCTTGACAGTCTTGGACTTGCCTTTCTCATCAGCAACATTGATAATATTTACTGAAAGCAGGATTTCTTTGGTGTTGCCTCCCATTATCCTGACTTTTTTTCTCTTAACAGGCCCAAACTTGATAAAATTGTGAGGGTTTCCAAGCTCATACTGCTTCTGCTTTCTTCTCTTATGGTAAACCCCTCCTGTTGCTTTCTTTTTGGACCTTAGCTGTGAAATCGCCATCTTGGCTAAAAGGATTCAAGTTTTGTTTAAAAATGTTTCGATGAAAGCAGGGCTTTTTATGCTCTTTTTTAGGCAGAACACCAACAGTTTTAAATAACATAAGATGTTACCTAACACTGTATGTTAAAAAAACCTTTTAAGCTAACAAGCCAGAGGGCAATAATCCTGGGCTTTGTAAAGGAAAATTATACGCACCCGACAGTTGATGGCGTTTTTAGGCACGTTAAGGACAGGCTGCCAAGAATCAGCAAGAAAACAGTTTACAGCAACCTGCAGTTTTTATGCAGCAAAGGCCTGATTCAGGAAGTAAGGATTAAAGGAGTGTTAAGATACGAGCCAAAACAGCTCCCTCATCCTCATACATTCTGCAGGAAATGCGGAAGGATTGAAGATGTGAAGCTAAGCAACCTTATTTCAGAACTGGATAAGCCAGCAAAAAAACTGAAGGATTTTGATGTGGATTTTGTTAGCATCACTTTTTATGGCGTTTGCAAAAAATGCAAAGGAGGTCTAGAAAATGGAAGAAAAGAATGAAGAACAGATAAAAATGCCTTTGATAGGAGACCCTGCACCTTCCTTCAAGGCAAAAACCACAATGGGGGACATAAGCTTTCCCCGGGATTATAAGGGAAAATGGGTAATTCTATTCAGCCA
>Ga0334900_1004001_pt1 | contig 10775 bp, 9 predicted proteins | sample GraSluR3_MG_2_FD_207231 | JGI IMG/M metagenome (GOLD analysis project Ga0334900, IMG submission 207231) | Sludge microbial communities from methane-producing bioreactor in Wageningen University, Netherlands - Granular Sludge_31_08-R3 | ecosystem: Engineered > Bioreactor > Anaerobic > Unclassified...
GTGGGGCCCTTTGCCATTAACATTGCTCGGAGGCCTAAACTCGAGAATGTGAAAATTTATGCTGTTGACATTAATCCAGAAGCAATCCATTACCTCAAAGAGAATATAGGGTTAAACAAGGTGCAGGGAAAAATTAACCCACTATTGGGGGATGTGGCTAAAGTTCTAAATGATCTAGATGTTCATGCAGACAGGATTATTATGAACCTACCTGGAACAGCCTGTGAGTTTCTCCCCGTGGCAGTGGAACATTTAAAACCTGGAGGAACCTTGCATTATTATCAGTTCAGCCGTGATTTTGAAGATCCTGTAAAAAGAGTTAAAAAAGCAGCTTATCCACGTCAGGTGGAAATATTGGACATGCGGAAGGTCAAATCCAGGAGTCCTGGTGTGTGGCATGTGGCTATTGATGCTCGTATCCAGTAAAACAAGAACTAATATGAATATTATTAGCTATAAGTATAGGCCCTTTAGAATTTTGGTGCATATCCCCTATTAATAAATAACATAACTTTTTTTATTATATCCCTTACTAAATTTCCATTAATTTCATTATAATTTTCATTGATATTAATCGATATTTTGATGGTAGCTACTCTAATCACGATAATTCATGGAAAAATTATGAACATGTGAACAGATGATTATGCTAAGAAATAGTCTATAAGTATTATTAATTATTAATAAACCATTAATTACTTATAATTTAAAAGCAATATTGTTATTTAACTAAAATTAGGGGTGGGGGAATTTCTCTAAGTTTTACTATGAAAAATCAAACTATGCAAATTTTATTTTTATGTGAATGAATTCTACGAAAATTCTGGGACTTCTTTTTTTTAGATCACCTCCCTACTCTCATGCAAAAGATTGTAAAAGGAGGTGAAAATATGAAAAAACACAACCTAAAAATCACCACTTTACTCTTCTCCCTAATATTGGTTCTATGTTTGGCACCAGCATATGCTGTTGACTCCACAGATCCCCAGTGGCCACAATCAAGCTATAACTCTGAGCAGAATGGTCAGTCCCCATATACAGGCCCGGAACATAACAATTCACCTGAGTGGAACTTCACTCTAAAATCAGATGGACAAACAGAACCTGCATCTTCACCAGTAGTGGATTCTGAGGGTAATGTATATTTTGTTGGTGCTTATTTTCCTCCAAATCCAGAAGATGCAGAGACTTATCTTTACAAGATAAATCCCAATGGAACATCAAAATTCAATATTTCCATTGCTAAATGGTTAGGCGGGTGTTCCATTGGACCAGATGGAACCTTATACATTCCAGGCCACAATTATGCCGACGACAATTATTTATTCGCCCGAAATCCCGACGGAACAACCAAATGGACTTTCACGGTTTCAGATGTATGGAATCTAATGAATCCGGTTGTAACTGGTGATGGCACTATCTATTTTGGAACCCCTCAAAATAGGAATGCCATAGAGATCCCCACTCATGGCATTTACTGGGCGCTTAATCCAGACGGAACCGAAAAATGGAACTTCTACATTGGTATCAATGAACCTGGTCCCAAAGTGCCAAACAACTTATTGGGCTATGCTGTGAACAGTGCTGGAACCAGTTATCTGGGCTTCTCTGAGGGTGTTATAGAAGCAAGCACTGAAAACAGACCCCTACCTCGTCAAACTGCAATTTACGCATTGGATGTTGATGGTAACCAAAAATGGAAAACAGTACTAGATATACCGGGGGCAGAAGCTCTAAGTCTTTTCTCACTGGCTGTTGGTCCGAATGGAATAATATATGCCATAGTTAGTGCTGGTAATTTGTTAGAGGATAATGCAGAACCACTATCAGAAGATCCGCCATTGATTAATAAGGACTACGTTTTTGCAATTAATCCAGATGGAAGCCAGGCCTGGAGGTATGATGTGCCAGGAGAAAGTGAGTTAAATGAAAAAGCTACTAGTTCCCTGGCAGTGGCAAACGATGGTACCATCTACTTTGGAACAGTGGTTGGAGGATATGTCGTTGGGAATGGTACATTATTTGCCTTGAACCCCGACGGAACCCAGAAATGGAACTACACTTCCAGTAATGATTTTCCATTCAGCACCCCCATCATTGACAGTGATGGAATTATTTACACATCTAACTCTGTACCTTTCATTGGTGGGGATGGGGAAGGTCAGGCTGCAGGAGCCCCTGAAGAGACTGTTCTCCAATCAGAACCAATTGCTCGATTCTTTGCCTTCAACCCTGACGGAACAGTGAAATGGGCTGTTGATAATATCATAAGCAGCTATCCTGCGGCATTAACTAAAAATGGAACCATATATATCAGTGGTATTATTCCAGGTGGTCCAATGCCACCCCCACTAGAGGGTTATGCTGCTGGTGAACCAATAACAGCACCTTATGCTAACAGCCTTCCAGAAGCCGTGCTTTACCAACTAAAGGGATCGGTATCTAACCTCTACTTGCAGGTCACATCCAGCAACAACAACCCCACAGTAGGAGACTTGATAACCCTAACTTTCAAGGTAGGAAACAAAGCTCAGGATAGTGCTCTGGGAACAGTTTTCAAATGGGTTTTACCGGATGGACTGGAAATAGTGGGTAACCCCTGGTCAGATACTATCAATCAACCAGTATACGACCCAACCACCAGAACCATCACCTGGGATCTGGGCACAGTACCCTACGGAGACCCATACATGTGGGTTAATACCAGAATACTAGCAGCAGGGAGTCTCATAATTCAGGTTACCCTGAACACCTTAACCAATGACCCTGAATTAGAACAGAATCTGCAAATACTTACCATAAATGCACAATCTATAAATCAAGAATCTAAAGTTGTTAACTCTGCCAATACCCAGAGTGTGACTAATACTGTAGGCATGCAAAACACTGGTGTTCCAATTGCAGTACTCGTCCTGACAATAATAGTCATTCTGGGAGGTATTCTAACAGAAAAAAGAAAATAAATTTATCCCCTTTTTATTTTTTTAGGGATTAACTTACTTTTTTATTCTTTCATAAGCCCAGTAGTAATGAGTCTAGTATTTATAATGGGTCTAGTATTCCATCTTCTGTAATAATCCCAGTTATCAGGTCACTGGGCACCACATCAAAGGAGGGATTTCTCACTTCTGTCCCTATGGGGGCTGCCTGACAACCAGCAAAGCCTAACACTTCACCAGGATTTCTTTCCTCGATTTCTATATCATAAATACTATTTTCATTATCAAAGGTACTTTTGGGGGCTGCAACATAGAAAGGCACGTTGAAACGTTTAGCAGCCAGAGCCACCATAAGTGACCCTATTTTGTTAGCTATCCCTCCTTTAGCCACACGGTCTGCACCTATAACCACCTTGTTCACCTGTCCTTCCTGCATTAAGCGTCCAGCAGCACCATCCACAATTAGCTTTACTGGTATGTTCTCCTGCTGCATTTCCCATACACTTAGTCTGGCTCCCTGGAGTACTGGTCTGGTTTCATCACAGATCACATTAATGTTTTTACCTTCTTCATGGGCAGCCCTTATAACTCCTAGAGCAGTTCCATAATCCACACATGCCAGTGCTCCGGCATTACAATGGGTTAAAATAGTATCTCCCTCATCGATCACCGCAGCCCCATGTTTTCCCATACTCCGGTTGGTTTGAATATCTTCTTCATACATATGAAGGGCTTCTATCAGTGGATCCTCAGCATCCAGAACACGGTCCACAGCCCAGAAGAGGTTCACTGCAGTGGGACGGGCATCTTTTATTTGACAAGCTACCTCCTCCAAGTCTTCACCTGCCAGATATGCCAGGGCCATCCCGAATGCCGCTGCCACACCGATGGCTGGAGCTCCACGAACTATCATAGTTTTAATAGCAGTTATGACATCTTGATAAGTTCCACAGACCAAATATTCTATTTCATGAGGTAACAGGGTCTGGTCTAAAAGGTAAAGCAAATCATCCTTCCAGTACATGGTTTTCATTATTAATCACATCCTGATAATAAATGTAAATTCAAAAAAGATGAAGTTCAACTAATAAATTAATAAAAAAATGATTTAAGGGATTATTTTAACTAAAATCCCTGATAATGAGCTTGTTAAATTAATAATGGCTGGCTGGTGTCATATCCAGGTGTTTGTCATCTTTACCTGGAACTCCGTAGGCATCTGCTCGGCATTGGGTACAGGCTCTAAATACAGGTAATGTATCTTCAACTTTATCCCTTACATTGGAAAGTTCTTCACATCCTGGCCGTGGGTAATCTTTCATTTTGTAGAGAGGTATGAGTGGTATAACATTCATCAGGCTGGCACCTCTTTTTTTAACTTCTCGAGCAACATCTGGAATGTGTTCATCATTCAATCCAGGGATTAACACACTGTTAACCTTCACCACCACTCCCAGTTTGGCTACTTTTTCTATTCCTTCCAATTGTTTCTGGGATATTATTTTAAAGGCTTCTTCTCCCTCATAGACTTTCCCATCATAAACCGCTCGGGAGTAAATCTTTTTACCGATCTCAGGGTCTACGGCATTTACAGTTACAGTGATGGTGCTAACATTAGCCTCTGCTACTTCCTCAGCCATATCTGCCAGGAGGAGTCCATTGGTACTCATACACTTGATTAAGTCGGGGAATTTTTTATCAATTATACGGAAAAATTCCAGTGTTTCCGGGTTAGCCAGAGCATCTCCTGGCCCTGCTACTCCCACTACACTAATTGGCATTTCTTTTATGACTTTGGCAACATGGGCCACAGCTTCTTCCACAGTCATGACCCGGGAGGAAACTCCAGGGCGTTGTTCACACTTATTAATTTCACGGGTGCAGAAGTTGCACTGAATATTACAGCAGGGGGCAATGGGTAAATGAACTCTTCCCACCTTATCATGCATTTTTTCATTGAAACATGGATGTGCTTTAGTTATATGAGCAAATTTTGATTCATTCATGGAATTTCATCCCCAAGATAGTTTGAAACTTTCTGGATGGTTCATCCTACTTGTAAGCTTTAAATAATAATATTATATCCTCATATGATTTAGGTATTGTTACCCTGTTTAGTTCATATTTCTTGTTTTATTATTTTTCATTTCAGCAATAATTTCTTGAGTTTTCTCCAGATATTCTTCCTTAATCAGTTCATCAGAACAGGTTAAGGCTATAATGTTACCTTCTGAGTAATGTTCAATTACTCTGAATCCCTCAGGTATTATACGAAACAGGGCATCATAGATCTTTTTTTTGAGATCTTCCTCAGGATCATGTACTACCAGTCCTTCCAGTTTAACCTGAGGATCATCAATTACAACTTCATAACGGCTGGGCTGGTGTATTTTATTCCTTCCTTCAACTTCCCAGAGCTTTTTAAGGAGTTCAGGAAGATAATTTTCATCTTTAATCCTTATAAATGTTTCATTGGCCTCAGCATCGCATTCATATTCAGCAAAATCCTCTAAAACTACTGGAGGTGCTGTTTTCATGTATTGAAGGGCGATGATGAACACTGGCTCGCGAGGATCAATGTAAATCCTAACATCATTTACAGCCCGAACAATCTGAATGTCCTGTAGTATCTGCCTGAGGATCATGTCATAGACTTCGCGCCCATTTTCATCGTAGCATTCAACCTGCATTTGTATCCCCTATAATTTTTTTGCTCCGAATTCCTTCCGATCTCCCAATCCAGATACCAATAAGGCAGCACCCACTGCTCCAATATGCTGCGAATTTTCAGGTACTATTACTTCCATTCCACCCAGGACCGTGCTAACTGCTTCCACCAATCCACCTATAAGACTGGTCCCTCCAACCTGAATAAGAGGTTCTCTCACATCAATTTCCTGTAACTGCTGTTCATAAACCTGTTCTGCTACGGAAAGACATGCTGCAGCAGCCACATCTTCTTTTGTATTTCCAGCTGCCAGGGATGTGACCAGATCCTGAATTCCAAATACAATACAATAACTGTTTAATAAGGATTTTTTAAAGTCTCCTTTAAGTGCTAAGGGCCCCAGTTCACTGATATCCACACCTAAACGTCGTGCAGTGATCTCTAAGAACCTTCCTGATGCCCCGGCACATATTCCACCCATAGTAAAGTTATCAGGGATTCCATCATTAACAGTGATGACCTTGTTATCCATACCACCTATATCCAGGACTGTGGCTTCACCCTGCTGGTGTCCTGCCAAGTACACTGCTCCTTTGGAGTTAACTGAGAGTTCTTCCTGAATAAGGGCTGCATTCAGGTGTTTACCTATGTTGAGTCGGCCGTATCCAGTGACTCCCACTCCTTCCACATCATCATATTTGTAACCAGTGTCCTGGAAGGCCTGGTCCATTCCCTCCTGAGCAGAGGCTATTACATCAGTGGTGGGTAACCATCCCGTGCCTATGATCTTATTATTTTCCATTAACACCACTTTGGTGGTGGTGGAACCAGAGTCAATACCCAGGGTGAGCCCTTCCTGTTTTTCTCGGGCAAGTAAACTTTTTCGGGCCACTATGGTGGAGAGTGCTTCCATCCTGATGAACAGTTCATCAGCTTTGGTTCTCTCGGTGAATGAATAGGTAACCACTGGGAGGTTGGTATTTTGTTGTATGAAACGTCTTACTTCATTCCGGACCAGTGCTCCTTCTGCACAGCGGAAGCAAGTGGCTATGAAAACAGCATCAGCATCTGATTTACCCTCCGCCAGGGACATGGCTCTGGCTATCATTAATCGTATGCTGCTTGAGGCGGCGTTGAATCCGAATTTATGATAAGCTTCATCTATGTAGTCCAGGTCTGCTTCAGGGATGATTATCTCCGCTCCAAAGGTGGATGCTGCTTTTTCAATCTCTTTCTGCACCCCACTGTACTCGGTTCCGCATGAAATCTGAGCTATTTTAACCATGCTTAGTCCTCCCCTTGTTCCTTGGTCTTTTTATTCCCCAGTTTAGAAACTTCTGTTTTTCCTGTTTCTCCGGTTCTTTCTGATCCTTCTGTTTCTTCTGGCTTTTCTAGTTCATCTAAAAAGGTGTTAATCTTGTTAACCACTTCCATGGTTTCTTCTCGTGTCTCAGGGTAATGTATTTCCAGTACAGGGATTCCTCTCTTACGTAGATAATACATGGATAGTTCATTGGTACGGGCGCAGCCAATACATCCAAAACCGTAGGGTGCATCCTCCATTATTATGGCTGCTTCAGCTTCATCTATTATCGGTCCGAATATGGCCATTCTACCCCTCACTCCTGAGGGAACTTCAATGGCAGCATATTTCAAACCTTTTATGGGTTCTTCTTCAGTGATGTTAAATGGAGGGGAGTCTATTTCAGGATCTGTAACCTTTTTACGCATTTCTTTCTGTATTACCAGAGGTTCATGACCTCTTCGTTCTACCATATCTGCAAGTATTAGTGAGTTAGGTGGAAAGACTGCTATTTTCACTTTAAACCACCCCTTGAATCATTAAGTTCTTCTGGTCTTTTAGTAATTTCCATTATATCACTGTAAATACCCTGAGTTATGTCCACAACACCCATAGCAGCTATGATTTGCCCTTCTTCGATTAAGGGAACCACAACTACAGGTGTGCCTTGGTATGCTCCACTTTCAGGAATTTCCTGGTTTTTTTCACCAGTTTTTAGCACTTTTTCCAGGATGGGGCCCGTGTACTTATAATCTAAGACTTTACCTTCTTCAATACGAACACCGGGATTATGGAGGGTGCGCATGGTGAATGGTAACCCGTTTACCAGTTGGTGGATGGCAAGTGCCATGGATGCTATCTCTTCTCCAGTTGATGATGCATTAATATTCATTCTTCACACTCCTGGACAATTTTTTTGAAATCTTCAGGACTAATTTTTTCAGGTTTTTTTAAACTAACCCTTTTAGGGTTTTCCAGAGCATCACAGACATATTCCAGGAGTTCATATTCTTTTTCTAACTGGTGGAATCCATCCCTGGCTGCTCCTCTTTTAGCACGGCATCTTCTAGGATCTCCTGGTGGGAATCCACGGTCTTTGGTAAAAATATTGGATGGATCCAGATCTCTTATCTGACCAATAGCATCCATCACCACCTCTTCTTTCCCATATATTAATGCCCCGTAACAGGTAGCTTTGATAGTTAAGGGAAGTTCAAGCATGTGTAGTTTGCTAACCAGCTCACTCTGACTCAGCTGGGCTTTAGGTCCTAACACGATCATTCTGGTGACTTTATCATCCTCGGATGACCCTTGATTATTTTCTGGTGACATAAACCTTGTCCCCCTCTTTATATTTCTCCAGATGTTCCATTCCTTTTACCACCTTTCCAATGATGTTAGTTCCCTGGAAAGGTTCTCCTGTGGGTCCGAATTCCTGGTTATCCTCAAAACGTACTCCTACCATTCCAATGTGACGGCGGGACATGTTGGTAACCCCAAGTTCTCCAGCCTTCACCATATCCTGAGGCGTATTTTCCGGTATTAAACCCTTGGATTCTTTGGAAACAGCTTTAAACATTAACAGCTTCATCCCAGGGAATGCAAAATGGACGCTTAATGATCCAATAGGTGAATCTAACAGTCCAGTGATCTTCTGGAAGTACCAGTTGGAACGGGGTGCCTGCTGATCTAATTCCACATGCACCAAATCTTCTTCAGGGATTCCAAATGTTTTCACCTCTCCCTGGGCAATAATATCCATAGTGTAAGGAGGTTCCTGTTGTACCACCACAGCATTATCATCAGCTAGACCTGCACGGATCTGTTTAACCCCATTTTTCCTTAAAAACTCTTCTGCTTCTTTTTGAGTCATGGCAAGAGTCATTATTCTACTTGGAGATGTTCTGAAAGTTACTTCATCACCATAACGGGCCATGTCCAGTAATTCCATTCCTTTTTCCACTGTTCCCAGTACATTATGAGAAGGGGTGGAAACCCGGTCCTCTCTATAAATATAAACACGCCCCATACCTTTTCCACTATTACGAAGAGTTATAGTGCCTCTTTTTCGTTGGTCTATCTGTTCTGTTTTTTTCTCCAAACCCTGCAAGGCATAAAATCCAGCGAATGAGTTTGAATCATAGTCAACACGTATCTTCCCAGATTCCTGCAGTGCATAGAACTGTTCCACTGATTGAGGAGATTTAGGGTTGGGTTTAACTTTTACATAGGTGAATATCTGGTTTCCCTCTTCTAGGAGGGTTTCCAGGTTGGTGATGGCAGCGCTTTTTATTATGTTCTCCCTTTCCATGACTGGTTTTATTTCCAGGATCTCATCATCATCAGTGAGTTTCATTATGGTTCTTTTACCACCGACTACTCTTGCGAAAACTCCCCTGTTTTCTTCAGGGGCCCCGTATGTGGCTTTATGATCTACTTTGGAGAGTATGATGTGAGTGGCATCTGCAGTAAATCCTGATAGACTGAACAGTACATCCCAACGGTGGTAATGGTATTCTTCCCTGGTAGGGGTTAGCTGTGTTTTTATGGGTCCCACTGCCACTTCCTGGGAAGTGATCCAGCGTACACCCATATGGGAAAATTCTTTATATTGTGCTTTCCAGGTTTGAACCAGGTTATCTGGTGCGTCATCAAGTATCTCAATGATGATGCTGCCCTTGTTGGTTTTCAACCTGTACTTGTTAACATGCTTTTCAACCTCTTTCGTGCCCTTTATCAGGCCCAGGACACATCCAGGTAGGTAAGGTGCCTCTACTGCATCGATGGCATCCCGAATAGTTGATCCCTCCGCGAGATCTATTTTTTCTCCATTGACCTTCACCAGCATCAAATAACCCTCCTAAGAGATTTCCTCCTGTATTCCCATAATTTTGTCAGTGTAAAAGTCAAAAACAATCTCTTTATCATCATCAGAAGTTAAATAAAGTTTTTTATCAGATAGGACACTGCCCACCACCTGGGTGGTTATGTTAACGTTTTCCAGAAGTTCTATGATCTTTTCAACATTATCTTCCTCTGCTGTGAGAACGAATCCTGCTCCAGGGTAAAGTCTGAGCCAGTCCTCCCAGTTCACATTATTATTCCGAGGTATTCTTTCCAGTTCCACGGTTGCCCCCACATTAGAAGCTTCCAGTAGCATTCCCAGAGTTCCCAGTGTCCCAGGGTTACTTATGTCCTTTCCAGCACTTAAAAGATGTTTACGTGCAATTTCATTCATACACTGGATCTGTGCCTGCACCAGTTCCGCAGTTTTCATGGTGGTGGTGTCCCAGTTCAATTTAAATTGGGGGTGTACTCTCCCGTCAAGGTCCATGGCCACCAGAACTTTATGACCTGGTCTGGCACCGCAACTGGTTATAAGGTCATCACGATTCATTACACCAGTTATAGCCACATCAAGTGAGTTGTATGGTGCATCGGGGTGAACATGTCCTCCTACCATAGGTACATTGAATTTTCGTACTCCTTCATTAATCCCATCCATGATCTGAGCACAGATATCTTTATCCTGGGTTGAAAGGACATTGGTCATTCCCAGGGGTATTCCTCCCATGGCTGCTATGTCATTTACATTGACCAGAACTGAACAGTACCCAGCCCACCATGGGTCGGCTTCCATCAGCTTTCCCCACATTCCATCGGCAGCCATAAGTACCACCTGTCCGTTCCCGATATCTAGAGCTGATGCATCATCACCAAAACCCAGAATAGTTTGCCCTGAAATATTATATGTCTCTTCTAGAAGGCCAGTTACGTCTTTAATGAGATTTTTACGGGTAATGCCCTCGAAATTTCGTATAGAATCAATAAGTGGCTTTAAATCCAAAGGTGCACCTCTTTTTAA
>Ga0334900_1004011_pt1 | contig 10741 bp, 8 predicted proteins | sample GraSluR3_MG_2_FD_207231 | JGI IMG/M metagenome (GOLD analysis project Ga0334900, IMG submission 207231) | Sludge microbial communities from methane-producing bioreactor in Wageningen University, Netherlands - Granular Sludge_31_08-R3 | ecosystem: Engineered > Bioreactor > Anaerobic > Unclassified...
ACGCCTACGATGCCGAGCCGGTCGCCGCCGGATGCAGCCCGGGCGTCACCCAGCAGTTGACCCGCTCGTCGGACGTCGTGAAGCTCGGAACGTCCAGCGCCCGCTACACCGCGACCAGCACGCGCGACGAGAGCGGCGGCTGGTCGGTCAAGGGAAAGCGGTTCGCGCAGCCGCTCGACCTCTCGGGGTTCGCGGCCATCGGCTTCTGGCTTTACGGCGACGCGGGCGGCCAGCAGTTCAAGCTGCAACTGCGCGACGCCGCGGGCGGCTGGCAGGACATGTACACCCGAGTCGACTTCACCGGCTGGCGCTACTGCCACTTCGACCTGGGCGCTTCGAGCCTGAAGGACCTGAGCAAGATCGACGGGATGAACCTCTACTACAACGGCATTCCCGCCGGCAAGACGGTGACCTGCTACGTCGACGACATCCGCGTGATGCGGGCGCCCGAACCGCTTCGCGATCCCACGCTCACGATCGCGGGGCGTCCGATCCGGTTTCCCGTGGCCCTGGGCGCCGGCGACGAGCTGGTGTTTCGCCCGGCGGAGGGCTGCCGGCTTTTCCGCGCGTCGGGAACGGTCGAGCCGGTCGCGCCCGAGGGCGCTCCCGGAAAGTTGGGCCCCGGGCGTCATCCCGTCGTGTTTTCGCTGCCCGGCGGCGACACGACGGAGTTCCGCGTCGTCGTGTCGCTTGCGAAGTCGTATCCTTGACCCGGAGGGCGCTTCGCGGTTTGTTGAGAAGGCAATCCGATCCCCAGCCCCAGTGAGGAGGTACCGACGCCATGTCCACGCGCCTCGTCTTGATGGCCGGTCTGCTGACCGCGTTGTTCTGCCCGCTCGGCCGCGCCAAGGCCGCCGACGCGGCAAAGCCGAACGTCTTGTTCCTAATTTGCGACGACTTGAACTGCGATTTGGGGTGCTACGGGCATCCGGCGGTCAAGTCGCCCCACATCGACCGGTTGGCCGCGCGGGGCGTGCGGTTCGACCACGCCTATTGCCAGTATCCGCTCTGCGGTCCGAGCCGGGCCTCGTTCATGACGGGGCTCTATCCCGACCAGACGCTCGTGCGGCGGAACGCCATCTACATCCGCGAGCGCGTCCCCAACGTCGAGACGTTGGCGCAGACGTTTCGCAAGCAGGGATACTTCGCCACGCGGATCGGCAAGATCTTCCACTACAACGTGCCCACGCACATCGGCACGAGCGGCCACGATGATCCCTATTCGTGGGATTACACGATCAATCCCCGCGGGCGCGACGTCGACGACGAAGACCTGATCTTCAGCCTGCGCCCGGGGAGCTTCGGGGGCACCCTGAGCTGGCTGGCCGCCGAGGGGACCGACGAAGAGCAGACCGACGGGATCGCCGCGACCGAGGCGGCTCGGCTACTCGAGCAGTACGCCCGGGAAGACCGCCGCTTCTTCCTGGCCGTGGGGCTGTTCCGGCCTCACACGCCGTACGTGGCGCCGAAGAAGTACTTCGACCTGTATCCGTTGGACGAGATCGTCGTGCCTTCCGTTCCGCCGGGCTATCTCGACACGCTGCCCAAGCCGGCCCAGGTGACGCTCACCCGCAAGAAGGAACAGCTCAACCTGCCCGACGATCTGGCGCGCCGGGCGATCCAGGCCTATCATGCCTCGATCACGTTCGCCGACGCCCAGGTGGGGCGCGTGCTCGACGTCCTCGACGCGACCGGGCTTGCGAAGAACACGATCGTGTTGTTCACGTCCGACCACGGGTATCACATGGGCGAGCACGGGTACTGGCAGAAGACCACGCTGTTCGAGAACGCCGCCCGGGTTCCCCTGATCATCGCGGTGCCCGGCATGAAGACCGCCGGCAAGACGGCGGCGACTCCGGCCGAAATGGTCGACTTCCATCCGACGCTGGCCGAGTTGTGCGGCCTGCCCGCCCCGGCGTCTGTCGCGGGCGTGAGCCTCGTCGCCGCGCTCGACGACACGGCCGCGCTGCCCCGCGACTCGGCGTTGACGCAATACGCCGACGGATACAGCCTCCGCACCGCGCGGTATCGGTACACCGAGTGGGGAGACGACGGAGCCGGCGGGGCCGAACTCTACGACCACGAATCCGACCCGGAGGAACTGGTCAACCTGGCGAACCGTCCCGAGCACGCCGACACGGCGGCCCAGTTGTCGAAGCGACTCCGCGCGCGGATCGAGCAGGCCCGGCGCGAGCCGAAGGGGGTGAGGCAGATCGGCGAGCGATAAACGACCGTGCGGGGCAGGGCGGGGCAGGGCAGGGGACCCCGGATTGCCGGCGGTTCGGCGCGACCCGATCCGTGCGGTCCTCGACCCGACGCATCGAGTCACGACGAACGGGCCAGGCGCCCGGCCACGCGGATCGCTTCGATCAGGCTGGTTACTTCGGCCCGGCCCTGCCAGGCCAGGTCGAAGGCGGTGCCGTGGGCCACGCTGGTGCGAATGATGGGAAGGCCCAGCGTGACGTTGACCGCCCGGTGCATGCCCATCAGCTTCAGCGCGATGTGTCCCTGGTCGTGATACATCGCCACCACGGCGTCGAATTCGCCGTCGCGGGCGCGGATCATCAACGTGTCGGCCGGGAGGGGCCCTTCGAGCTGCAATCCCTCGGCGCGTCCGCGCTCGACGGCCGGGGCGATGATCGCCCGCTCCTGCCGGCCGAACAGCCCGCCTTCGCCCCCGTGCGGATTCAAGGCGCAAACGCCGATCCGCGGCCGTCGGCCCGAGAGCTTCGTCATGAACCGATCGGCCAGCCGGGCCTTGGCCAGCACGCCCTCCTCGCTCAACTCGGCGAAGACGTTCTCCAGGGCCGTGTGAAGCGTCACGTGCACCGCGGCCAGCCCGTCGCGACCGCGAACCTGCTCGCCGGGGGCGAGGTAGAGCATCATGGCGTAGTCGCCGACGCCGCACATCTCGGCCAGGAGTTCGGTATGGCCGGGATAAGGATGGCCGGCCAGGTTGAGCGCCTCCTTGTGGAGCGGCGCCGTGGTGATCGCGTCCAGTCTGCCGGCCAAGGCGAGCCGGGCGCCGGCGACCACGGCCTCGTAGGCCGCCTGCCCCGACCGGGCGTCGATCGTGCCCGGCGCGACGTCGACCACGTCGTCCGGGCCGCAAGCCAGGCAGGGAATGCAGTCTTCGGAAGGCTCGGCCCGCTCGGGCGCGTCGATCGCGACGATCTCGGCCTCGATTTTCCAGAGATCGGCCGCCCGGCGCAGCATCGTGGGGTGTCCGATCACCACGGGCCGGCACTCCTGGTGCATCTCGGGCCGGCTCCACGCGCCGACGATGATCTCGGGCCCGACGCCGGCCGGATCGCCCAGGGTCAGGCCGATGCGGGGTTTCTGTTCACTCATGGGGGCATTGTACAAACGCCCTGCGCCTTGCGACAAGGCTCCCGGTGCACTATCGTGTGCGTGACCCGCGAGAGCACGAATCCTCCGGGCCCATCCACCCTCCGAGCACCACGAGGATGTCGCACGATGCGAGCCTGTGTCCAACGGGTCGGTCGAGCCAAGGTGACGGTCGCGGGCGAGACTTGCGGAGCGATCGGCCGCGGCTTCGTCGTGCTGTTGGGGGTCGCCGACGACGATACCGAGGCCGAGGCGCGGCAGTTGGCCGAGAAGATCGCCGGGCTGCGCGTGTTCGAGGACGGCGAAGGCAAGATGAACCTCGCCCTGGCCGACGTCGAGGGCGCCATGCTGATCGTCAGCCAATTCACGCTGCTGGCCGACTGCCGCAAGGGCCGCCGGCCCAGCTTCACGGCCGCCGCCCGGCCCGAGCGGGCCGAATCGCTCTACCGGGTGTTCGTCGACGCGGTCGCCCGGGCCGGTATCGCCGTGGCCACGGGCCGCTTCCGCGAGCACATGGAAGTCGAGCTGGTCAACGACGGCCCGGTCACGCTTCTGCTCGACACGCGGGAGCTGGCGCGGAAGGGATGACCGATGGCGCGAAGTAGCCGCGGAATGCTCGCCGTGTTATCCTGACAAATGGCGTTCCTCCGTCAAAAAAGGGGTTGGACGATGAGCACGGAGATCTCTCCCGAAAACGAACGTTTCAATGACCCGCTACCGCCTATCTCAGCAGGCCGAAACGGACCTCGATGAGATCGCCGACTACCTGGCCGAGCAGAGTCCTGATGTACGAAACCGGCCGAGAACTACCTTGTCTTCTATTTTCCGAACAGCGATGGAATCGACGTCTCGACGCTCCTTCACGGGGCGAGAGACGATCTCGGGATGTTCCAACGCGGCGAGCGATGACCGCTTACCGCCGCCAGGAATCCCTCGCGCCGGTCTCGGGGGCGGCCGTTTCGATGGCGTCGCTCCGATTCGGTTGCCAACCGTCTTCGCGACGGTCGGCGACCTCGTGGGCCGGCTCTTCGACGGCGGCTTCTTGAGTCGCCGGTTCCCGCGTTTCGTCGATCTGCCGCGCTCGTCGCTCGACCCAGTTTTGTGCCCAATCCAGGGCGCGTTGCTGGCGGAAGTGCTCCTCCCAGCCGGGTTCGTAGACAACGACGTAGGTCAACAGGGCCAGTTTGAGGTAGGTCGAGGTGGTGGCCCACCAACTGGAGCTAAACATCTTCAGCGCGGTGCCGAAGGAGCGCTTCAGACGCACGCGCCCCCGCTTCCACTCGAAGCTGTGGACCTCATCGAGCACCAGGTGCGAGAGGTATCCGAGCACGACCGCGCCGGCCTTGTAGACGCGCAGTTGCACGTCGGGGCCCGAGGCCAGCAGAAAGGCGATCTGGCCGAAGATGACGGCGGCGGGCAGGCTGTGAAACATGCCGCGGTGGACCGTGTAGCGACTCAGCAATTCGCCCAGCACGAAGCGGACGAACAAGTACATGGTCGCGCCGGCCAGCACGACCCATTCGTGCTTCATGCCCAGCTCGGCGAACCGCTGGGCCGTCATCATGCCGACGACGGCCGCCCCGAAGGCCAGGCTCTCGCGCAGGGGCCGGCTCGATTTGCTGTCGACGTCGGGCAGCATGCCCGACACGCTGCACAGCCCGCCCGCCAACACGCAAGTCGACAAGGGCACGTCGAAGAAGGTCCCCGCGGCGGCCCCGTAGGCAACGCCCAGGAAGGTGCTCGTCGTGATGTGCTCTTTGAAGTTGGCCATGACGAGGGTTCAAGGTTCGCAGATCAGGGTCCGTCACTCAAAATCCGCCCCCGGACGGCGCGTACGTTCCCGGCTGACGCGACTTGTAGCCGAAACCGCGCGGCGCTCCAAGGCCAATATCCGTCGTCGGTTTATCCGTTGATCCACGAACCACTGCCCACGCCCCACGGCTGCTGCCCCACTGCCCCATCCTCGCCATCTTACTGGTCTTCGCGGCGGCGGGCCGGGCCGATATACTGATGCCCCGGCTGGTCCGAGCAAGGTTCGGCCGGGTCGATCGAATGACTGGATGGAGGCTGGGCCGTGCGCTGCGCCTTCCGTCGAGTCGTGCAACAGCGGCCCCGCGCGTGCGGGCGCGACGAGGGCAACCGGACCGGCGACAAGGAGGAGACCTGCGATGGAGAACTTCCCGATCCAAGGCTACGATCTGCTGATGGTCGTGGTGCTCGTGTTGACCACGGTGCTGGGTGCCTGGCGGGGCATGGCCTGGCAGATCGCCTCGATCGCCTCGGTCGTCGTCAGCGCCATCGTGGCCATGCGGTTCAGCGGGCATCTCGCCCCGCGCCTCAGCGAGACCGAGCCGTGGAACCGGTTCCTGGCCATGCTGATCCTCTTCGCCGCGACCTCGCTGGTCATCTGGCTGGCCTTCCGCATGGTGGCCGAGTTCATCGACCGGGTCCACCTGAAGGAGTTCGATCGCCAGATGGGCGCGCTGTTCGGGCTGGCCAAGGGCCTCGTGTTCTGCCTGGTGCTGACCTTCTTCGCCGTTACCCTGTCGGAGGGGTCGCGCCAGGCGGTGCTCAAATCGCACGCGGGCAAGGCCAGCGCTCGGCTCATCCAGCGCGCCACCCCTGCCATGCCCGACGAGGTTCGCGACGCCCTGGGTAAATACATCGACGAGTTCGAGCGCAAGCTCGACCCCGCGACGCCCGCCAACGACCCGCTCGGCGATCTGCCGGCGCTGGGCGAGGGCAGTACGTTTCGCATCGAGTTCGAGCCGTTCGGGAGCTAGTCGAGTCGCGGGTCCTGCCCGCCACGGGAGCCCGAACGGGTCGGGCGGGGCGGCGGAGCCCCGAAAAGGCGAACCCCGGCTTCGCCGCGGAAAACGGCCTGCCCGACCGAACATAAGAAACATTATCGGACGTTGGGCAGAGGCGGCCTCGAAGGTCGCGGTCCATCCCATGCCCCGGCCGATTGCCGCGGCACGCCTCGAAGCACCCACGGCCTGATGAGCGTTTTGCGGCCCGCGGAGGTTCGCTCGTTCGCAGCGCGTCTCCCGGGCGACGCGAAGCGCCGATGCCCTTCGTCTCATGCGCGCCCAAGCTGGTCGCACGCGACGCTCGGGTCAGTCGACGCGTCGAACGGGTCGCCGATCATCTCGGGCGTGTGGGCGCGCTGGGAGAGGGCGGTGGCGCGAAGCAGGGCGGCGACGCGAAGCGTCGAAGCGCGGGGTTCCCACGCGGAAGCGTGGGAACCAGTGGGGCGGGAACCAGTGGGTCTTTGGCGGCGACGCGAGGCGTCGAAGCGCGGGGTTCCCACGCGGAAGCGTGGGAACCAGCATGGAGCGCGATGCAAGGAAGTGCGTGCGCTCAGTCGCTCGAAATGTCGACCGGCTCGTCGGCGATCTCGGGCGTCTCGGCGGCCGGTTCGCCGTTGGAGCCTTCCGTCGACGCCTGGAGATGGGGCCTGGGCACTTCGGAACCTTCGAGATAGACGCCCATCCGGCGGAAGCGCTGATACCGGGCCTCGACGAGTTGGCTGGCGGGCACGTTGGCCAGATCGCGGAGCTGAGCCCGCAAGTACATCTTGAGCGTGCTGGCCATGGCGTGGTGGTCGCGGTGCGCGCCGCCCAGGGGCTCGCGCACCACGTCGTCGACGATGCCCAGCTCGAGCAGGTCCTTCGAGGTCATCTTCAGCGCCTCGGCGGCCTGCTCCTTGAAGGTGTGGCTTTTCCAGAGGATGCCGGCGCAGCCTTCCGGGCTGATGACCGAGTAGTAGGCGTGCTCGAGCATGGCCACGCGGTCGCCCACGCCGATGCCCAAGGCGCCGCCCGATCCGCCCTCGCCGATCACGACGCAGACGATGGGGGTCGGCAGACGCGACATGAGGAACATCGACTCGGCGATGACCTGGTGTTGTCCCCGTTCCTCGGCCGCGATGTCGCAGAAGGCCCCGCCCGTGTCGATCAGGCAAAGGATGGGCAGGCGGAACTTGGCGGCAAGCTGCATCTTGGCCATGGCCTTGCGATAACCCTCGGGGCGGGCCATGCCGTTGTTGCAGACGATTCTCTCCTTGTAGTCGCGGCCCTTCTGGTGCCCGACGACCATCACCTTGTACTCGTCGAGCTTGGCCCAGCCCGTGCGGATCGCCCGATCGTCGCCGAAGAACTTGTCGCCGTGCAGCTCGACGAACTCCTCGAAGATCAGCTCGAGGTAGTCGGTCGTCATGGGCCGATCGGGATGGCGGGCCACCTCGACCGTCTCCCAGGGCTTCAGTTGCGAGTAGATACGCCGTTTCGTGTCGGCCAGCTCGCGGCGGATCAGGCGCAGCTCGTTGCGCGCCTCGGGGTTGTGCTGGGCGAGTTTTTCGAGCCGCTCGAGGCGGGCCTCCAACTCGTAGATCGGTCGTTCAAACGAAAGCCGGCGTCCACCTGCCATGTTGTTCTGTCGCCCTTTTGGTCGTCGTTGCCGCGATCGGCCCCCCTGCCCTGCCAAACCATCTATTATAGTTTTTCGGCCGCCGCGATGCTCTACCAGTAGTCCGCAAATGCGCGAATCTGCCGGCGGCATGCGTCACTTTGGGGGGCAACGACCGCACAAACGGGCCGTCGCTTCCAGTCCGACGGGGCCGGTCGACGTCGGGCAGCCTCGACTCGCGAATCGCCCAATGTCTTACCTGTATGGAACTTGCGGCAAGACGGACCCGCTCCGCTTCAGTCGCTCCCGGGCTGCTCGAAGAGCGGGATCTCGCGCAGAGCCGCGAGAAAATGTCGCGTCGACTCGGGTCGGTCGGCCGGCCTCTTGCCCATCGTCTGCCGCAGCAGGCTCGAAAAGGCGGGCGTGACGTTCGCATGGGCCGCGGCCAGCGACGGCGGCGCGGCGCTGAGATGCTTGCGAAACAGGTCTTTCGTGTCGCTGCCTGCAAAGGGCGGGCAACCCGCGATCAGGTGAAACAGCGTGCATCCCAGGCTGTAGAGGTCCGAACGCTCGTCCAGGGCCTGGTTGCGAATCTGCTCGGGCGACATGTAGCTCCGGGTGCCTTGCGGCTTCGTGCGGCGGCCGAACAGCCGCCCGATCCCGCCCCGCACGCGCTGGGCCAGCGAGAAGTCGATCAGCTTGACCGTGCCCTGACCGTCGACCAGATAGTTCTCGGGCTTGACGTCGCGGTGGAGCCAGCCCCGCTCGTGAAAATGGGCCAACGCCTCGGTGGCTCCGAAGATCACCTTGGGCAGGATCGCCAGATCCCTCGTAAGGCCCTGGCCGATGGCCGACCGCATGTTCGGCGCGGGAAACCACTCCATCGCCACGTAGGGACTGCCCTGCTCGACGCAGAAGTCGAGGACGCGAATCACGTTCGGATGGTCGAGCGTCTTGCCGACCTCGGCCTCGTACTTCAGCCGCTTGACCCACTCCCGGCGATGCCGGAATTCGGGCGCGAGGGTCTTGATGCCAACGAACTTCCTCGCCCCGTCGTCGTACGCCTGCCACATCCGCGATGCCTCGCCCTTGTACACGAGCTTCAGCAGACGATACGAGCCGAGGTAAGCGGCAGGGGTCGCGGTCACGGCTTCAGGTAGGAGTCACGGAGGATGGGACCGCCGGCGGCGGTGCACGCCCTTTTCTATTGCTTCAGTGTACCCCGGCCATGCACCGGCGGCAATTCGGGGCGGGCCCCCCTGCCCTACCCCGCCTTACCGCGACGGCTCGAGCAGGCGCCGATACAGGGCCCGAACCTGCTCGGTCATGCGCTCGTGCCGAAACACCTCGGTGAAGCGGCGGCGGCCCTCGCCGCCCAGCCGCTCGCGCAAGGCCCGATCGCCGGTCAATGCGATCAGCGCCTCGGACATCGCGCCGATGCTCTTCGGAGGCAGCAGAAAACCGGTCTCGCCGGGCAGCACGACCTCGCGCGCGCCGTCGACGTCGTAGCTGACGACCGGCTTGCCCGCGATCAGCGCCTGCGGCAGCGCCCGGGCCAGCCCTTCCCGCAGACTGGCGTGGACGACGACGTCCATGGCCGAAAGCAGCTCGGGAATGCGTTCGGGCGGCACCAACCCGGTCAACTGGACGTGCTCGGCAAGCCCGCTCGCGGCGATTTGACGCCGGATGCCATCGGCCAGCAGACCGTCGCCGACGAGCAGGAATCGAGCGTTCGGCCGGGCGTCGACGACGCGGCGCGCGGCGCGGATCACGTACTCGTGGCCTTTGAGGTGGAACAGCCTCGCGATCTTTCCCACGACGACGTGCTCGGGCCCGTAGCCCAGCTCGCGGCGGACCCGGTCGCGGTGGCGGTCGCATTCGAGAAACGGCTCGACCTCCATGCCGCTGTACACGGTGACGAACTTATCGCGGGGCGCGACGCGGGCATCGACCATGAGGTCGGTCATGGCATCGGCCACGCTCACGAAGGCGTGGCACTTCGGGGCGGCCCAGCGCTCGCAAGCCCGAATCAGCGCGCGGGCCGCCCGACGCTGGTAGGGATGGAACGGCGCGCCGTGCACTCCGTGCACGATGGCGCGAACGCCCAGCCGCCGGGCGGCCATCCGTCCCAGGATTCCCGCCTTGGCGCTATGGGTGTGCACCACGTCGGGCTCGAAGTCGCGCAGAATCCGCACGACCCGCCGGTAGCTGACCCAATCGCGCCAAGGGTGGATTTCCCGCCGCAGGGCGGGCACGACCTCGATCGGCACCCCCCCTGCCCTGACCCGACTCATCAGCGACCCTTCCGGCCCCAGCGCCGGCCCGGTGATCAAGAGCACGTCGTCATGATAGATTCGCACCAGGTCCTCGCACGTGAGCACCGTATTCTCCTGGGCCCCCCCAAGAATCAACCGCGTAATGACGTGGGCAATGCGCATGAAGCCGTGGGTCGCAAGCAGTGTTTAGTGGTTCGTTGTCAGCAAGAAGACACGTTCTCCCTTCATCCTCCTCCGTTCATCCTTCATCCTTCATCCTTCAACTCCACTCGCACCAGGAACAGGCCCTGCGGCGGGGCGGTCGGGCCGGCCCGGCGGCGGTCGCGGGCGGCGAGGACGCGGGCGAGCCACGACGCGTCCTGGGCGCCCCGCCCGACGTCGACCAGGGAGCCGACGATCGCGCGCACCATGTTGTAGAGGAATCCGTCGGCCTCGACTTCGACCGTGATCCGATCGCCCCCCTCCCCCCTGCCCCGCTCGACTTCGAGATCGTAGATCGTGCGGATGCTGTCTTTGCGCGGGGCCCCGCTCGTCTCGAAGCTGCGGAAATCGTGCCGCCCCAGCAGGGCGCCGGCGGCCCGCCGCATGGCCGCGGCGTCGAGTCGCGACCGGTAGTGCCAGCAGTAACGGCGGCCGAACACGTCGCGGACCGGCCCGTCGTGAATCACGTATCGGTACCGCTTGCGCACCGCGTCGCGGATCGGGTGAAA
>Ga0334900_1004014_pt1 | contig 10740 bp, 11 predicted proteins | sample GraSluR3_MG_2_FD_207231 | JGI IMG/M metagenome (GOLD analysis project Ga0334900, IMG submission 207231) | Sludge microbial communities from methane-producing bioreactor in Wageningen University, Netherlands - Granular Sludge_31_08-R3 | ecosystem: Engineered > Bioreactor > Anaerobic >...
TCGTTGATTGTAAGCTTGATGGTGAGAAATCAAAGCGTGATGGGCGTGAAAGACTGATTTGTGTTCACGGAAATCGGCTAATTCTTCATCAAGTATTCAGGAGACTGCCCGTTGATAAGTTTGACGATCTTGATTACGAATTTGAAAGAGTAAAAGAATTAGCATCTGAAGAGACCATATCAGTGCTAAACGACTTAATAACTGCAGTAAATCAGAAATATCCCAATTCATATCCAGCTAATATATTTAAAAATAAATCAAAATGTATAGAGATATCCGATTATCTCGGGCAAAAATATGTTGCCGAATAAAATGAATCTCGTCGACATAGAATTAATATCAATTGTTTATGCCTTTTGGCTGGAGCTACCCATTTGGTTTTCGCGCCGCCCGGCCGCCCGCCCGCCTTCTTCGGGCGGCATTACCCTCCGGCCCTCCGCGCGGACGGCGTCGACGGCACAGGCTTCACCCAGCTGAGCCAGATAGGATCGTCCTACGAAAATTAAAATCAAAAACGGATTTCGGGAGAGGGCCGGGAGCGAGACATTCGGGTCGCTCCTAGCCCTGCCCCGCCACTCTACTTCTGCTATCTCAAGTTACCACCGGAGGGACCTCCGCGGGAGGCTCCTCCACCTCTGCCGGAGGCATTTCTACGGGAGGAACTTCCTCAGGAGGCACCTCCGCCTCTGGGAGGGGCATCAGGACTGCGTCTATTATGTGGACGACTCCGTTGCTGCAGACCACGTCCGTCTGGACGATCCTCGCGCCATTGACAAAGGCCCCCTCGTCAGTGACCTCGATGGTGAGGCTAGAGCCTTCGAGGGTCTCAATGGAGGTCATGTTCACGACATCCGCGGCCATCAGAGCGCCATCAGCTACGTGGTAGGTCAGGATCTCGGTCAGAGCATCGGTGTCGTTGAGGTCGATCTCACCCAACAGTCCGAAGGCTTCGTCAGTGGGGGCAAAGACCGTAAAGGGCCCCTCGCCTGCAAGGAAGTCTGCAAGACCTGCCGCATCCACCGCGGTGACGAGGACGTTCAGATTGCCAGCCCCGACCGCCGTCTCGACGATGTTCAGGAGGGCGGGCTCAGTCTCATTGACAACCGGAACCTCGACATCCTCGGTCTCAGTCTCATTGACAACCGGAACCTCGACATCCTCGGTCTCAGTCTCATTGACAACCGGAACCTCGACATCCTCGGTCTCAGTATCATTGACAACCGGAACCTCGACATCCTCGGTCTCAGTATCAGCGACAACCGGAACCTCGACTTTGGGCGCCACCGTCGGCGCCACTATTGGACAGGATCCGGTACTGGCCGCAGGAACTCCCATCCCTATGGAGTAGGCCTGGAGGGCTCCCGATGCTACGCTGTACTGGTAGGGGCTCCCCGAACTGATCGAGTAGGCCTGGAGGCCGCTGGACCCCGATGTGTACTGGTACGGGCTCCCGGAACCGATCGAGTAGGCCTGGAGGCCGCTGGACCCCGATGTGTACTGGTACGGGCTCCCGGAACCGATCGAGTAGGCCTGGAGGCCGCTAGTCCCTGACGTGTACTGATACGGGCTCCCGGAACCGATCGAGTAGGCCTGGAGGCCCTTTGATCCTATCGAGTACTGGTAGGGCGTTCCCGATCCTATGGTGTAAGATGGAGTTGCTGAGCTGCAGATGGTATATGCCATCACTGGCGATAACGTGATGGCGGCCACCAGCAGCGCCGCCGAAACCGCCAAGAATCCTCTATTCATCTAATCCTTCCTCCGATACCTCTCTAAACTTATTCACATACTGAGCTTAAATATTCTCCCCTCTGACAAGAACCGCCCTGCTGACCGGCTCTCAAGGAACTGAGTATTCTTCACATATAAAGACTTTCGTGGCCGTATTACGTCAGAAAACGCTTCCGCAGACATCTATTTTGAACTTGGGGAGATCTTCGGCGGGGAGGGTCGGGGACCGCCCCGGAAGGACGACGACCGCACCCCGCATTTGGCCGGCGAGGGCGGCAATTTAACGGTGGGGCTCCTGATCCTGGGAGGAGGAGTTTCCTTCCGCCGGGAACCGAGATACCTCCGCGTCCCCGGAGCTCATCTCGCCGGGGATGTACAATCCGTCAAGATCGCGGATCCATGCCCCACCAAACCCCCGATCCAGAGACCGTCGGAGGAACTCCTCCGCCCTCTGACCATCTCCAATCACCTCCTCCGCCAGGAATATTCTGGAAGATAACGGCCTTCCTTCCACCCCCTTTAGAGCCTTGGCCAGGAGACCCCTCCTCTCCTCATATCCTCTCTGGAGGAGATCCCCGCCGTTCAGGTAGAGGAGATCCGACGCCGCCAGAGACGGCATCGCCCCGCCCCGAGACCTCCCCCGGAGGTTGATCCTTCCCACCGTCTCCGACCTCGGGGATATCCTTCCCCCTCGGACCAGGATCAACTCCCCCTCCATCACGAACTCCCCTCCGGCCATCGCCACCTCCTCCGCCAGATCGCGAAGGGGCCGGGTGACATTTCGAAGCTGGCTGGTATAGATGTACACCTGGTCGTTGAACTTGTGGACCTGGACCCTCAGACCCCCATACTTGACGACGTAGGCCCTCGGTCCTCCCCCCGCCATCAACTCCCGGGGGTCCTTCACCCGTCGGAACGACATCATCCTCGCAGGATTGGAAGGTGCGAGCCTCAGATCGTATATGTCCCCCTGGCGGGCGTTGAGGGCCACCATCCCCAGATCCGGAAGGTAGGAGTACGCCCTCTTCACCAGGGAATAATCGACATCGAAGGCCTTCCCTATCGCAGCCGAGATCAGCGAGGGGCCCAGCCCCGCCGTCGTCCTCCCCAGGACGGCCCTGGCCAGGTACTTCGCCTCCAGGGGGGATGCGGCTAGAAGGAGGCCCTTGAGGATGGCTCTTCTCCGGGATAAGGAGCCAGGTCCCCTCTGGGCCGAGATCTGGCGGAGAGATTCATAGACGTGCAGGGAGTCCATGGTCGACGGCGCGAGGGTCCTCTGAGACCGGCCTCGGACCATCCTCTCCGCCCGATCCCCGGGGTCAGCCGCCCTCTCCTCAGAGGAGGGGACCCGGCCGGAGATCTCTTCGAGGACCGCATCCAGGGTCTCGGGGCCGATCCCAAGCTCCCGGGGCTCCCAGGGGGGCCAGGGCCGGCCCGAGATGAGCCTGACGGTGGGGCGGAGCATCTCGGCGGGGAGGGGCTTGATAAGAGCCGCCAACCTTTCGGCCTTGGCCCCTCGCCGTTCCTCTCTGGAGACCGCCTCCAGAGACCTTGCGATCTCTAGGTAAGGGAGCATCGGAAGCTACCGCTCGAGCTTTATCTCCTTGAGACCCCGGACCATCTCCTGCAGCCCGTCGATGGCGATGTCCAGATCTTGGAGGAAGGCCTCCGTCCGCTCCGTGGTAACGGCCCCCGGGGCGGAGGCGGCGATGAGCCCCTCCTGCTCCAAGACCCGGAGGGAGTAGCGGACCTTGTGGCTGGGGATCCCCGTCTCTTCGGCCAGCTTGAGGATGCCGATCGGCTCATTCTCCATGACATGTTTCAGGATTATAAGGTGCCTTTTTAGCATCTCAAGCTCTCGCTTCACCTTATCAGTCACCATATTCTCACATCCAGCGTCATCCATCATAACAATATTTATTAAGCAATCGCTATACCTTATAACTCCATCGATTGACATGGTGCATGTTATCATTTGCGGCCAGGACGAAAGCTCTCCGATGGGTCCGCTCCGAGGAGGGGGTTACCCATCCGAGAAGCCTCCAGGGGGTCATCTTTGTTGAAGACGGCCTCGCCGGGCGTCGCGATCCGTACCGACCTAATATCGTCTTATTTTTTGGTCTACGAGATGGAGGTCGGGCAGCCTGCGCCAGGGGGGATTCATCATGCCAAGCTGTAGCATGCCCTTCAGTTCAGGGAGGGGTCTATCCCCAGTTATTTTTAATCAACAGATTCATATACGATAGGACCATTGCTAGTACTGTAAAATCAGCAAGAGTTGGCCGGCATATGGAGCTTCCACCCTTGGGCTTTCTGATGGAGATCTTCGAGGTGATCTGAATATGATGCGGATCTTGAACTCGGAGTTCGACCTGGCGCGGCTTTTACCCTCCGACGAGGAGCTGGCAGTCGCCTTCGTCCCCACAAACCGGGAAATCTACAGAATGCTCCAGGCCTGTCATAAGCTCAAGACCGTTTACATTCACCCTGACACCTTCAAAGAGTTCCCCTGTGTCGGCCAGACCCTCCTTTATATGCAGAAGGTGGAGCTGGTGGTGGACGGAGACGTCCCGAAGGTCTCATCCGCCGGGGGAGGGGAGGCGAGCAAGAATCAGGACGCAAACCCACCCCATCCTGTAGCCCCCGTCATGGCGGGCCGCTGACCCGGGCGGTTCGCTTCCGCGGGCGACGGCATTGGCCCTGGGATCCTTTTCGTCGAGGTGCCCGGGCATTTGGCCTCAGATATCGGCCCTCGTTCTCCGGAGGAAGTCTATCCCGTGCTTGGAGACGATCCGCCCCTCCTTTGGGTCCTCTCTTCCCAGGATCTGAGGAGACGATACACCGGTGACCACCAACATCGTCCTGATGCCGTTTTCGAGGTTCGGGTCGATCTGAGCCCCCCAGATGATCCTCGCCTCCGGGTTGATCCTCTCGTAGACCTCTTCCACCACCGTCTCGGCGTCGGAGATCGTCATGTTGGGGCCGCCAACTACGTTGACCAGGGCCGACGTCGCCCCCGAGATATCCACGTCCAGGAGGGGGCTTCTGAGGGCCTTTATCACCGAGTCCTTGCTCTTCATCTCCCCTTGGGCCTCTCCGAGGCCGATCATGGCGACCCCACCGTTGGACATGATCGTCCTGACGTCGGCGAAGTCCAAATTTATCAGGCCTGGCCTGGTGATCAGCTCGGTGATCCCCTTGACCGAACGCATCAATACCTCGTCTGCCACCTTGAAGGCGGCCTGGAGGGGTAGATCGGGGACGACCTCCAGGAGCCGGTCGTTGGGGACGACGATGACGGTGTCTGAGACATCGCGGAGCCGCTTCAGCCCCACGTCGGCGTTGGCCATCCTTATCGCCCCCTCCGCGGCGAAGGGGAGGGTCACCACCGATATGGTGAGGGCTCCCATCTCCCTCGCCACCTCCGCCACCACGGGAGCGGCTCCGGTTCCCGTCCCGCCGCCGAGGCCACAGGTGATGAAGACCATATCCGCCCCCTCCACCGCGGCCCTGATCTCGTCGATGCTCTCCCTCGCCGCCTCCTCCCCGATGGAGGGAAGGCTCCCCGCCCCCAGCCCCCGGGTCGTCCTCCGGCCGATGAGGACTCTCCGGTCCGCGCTTATGTGAAGAAGGTGCTGGGCGTCGGTGTTCATGGCGAAGAGCTCGGCCCCCTCGATCCCAGTCTCGGCGAGCCGCTCGATGGTGTTGGACCCGCCCCCGCCGCAGCCGACTACCCGAATGACCGTCGTGAGCTGCTCCAGAACCGCCGCCAGATCGTCGTCGTTCTCCTTGGCCCTCGTCCGAACTCTCCGATCTTCGAGATCGTCGTCGTTCTCCATGGCCCCCGGCGGAGCTGTTCGGCCCTCGAGCTCAGCTCGGTTAAGAGCCTCATCTATAATCGACTTCAAGTCCATCACCTGGGCTTCTTCGTTCTTGAATCTAGATGCTTATTGGTATATGGATTTTTTCATAGTAACCGTGGAATGGCTGTCGATAGCTTCAATCCATAGCTTGCTATATTAAATTATTGATGGAAAATTCGGCGAAGCTCGACCATCCCGATATCCTCTGGACGGAGGGCTCTCTCCACTCCCCCCAGAGATACGACCACGACCTCATCTGCTATCGTCGGCAAGGGTCTCGATCCGTGCCGCCAAATCAGATTCATCTCGACATCGCCTCCCGGCCACCTCGGTCGTCTCCCCATCTCCTCTAAAGCATCCTTCAGTCCCTCCTCCGACTTTCGTTCAGGGAGCCGACCAGGCCTCCGAATCCCAGGCTGATGGATAAAAGCTCGATCAGGAATCCGACCAGCGGTATGAGGAAGAGGATGCTCAAAACCAGGTAGCCCAAAACGAAAGCGGGCATGTCTCCCAGGTTCCGGTTCAATGCTCTGGCGATCCACCTGCCCAGGCTGAAGGAGACGAAGAGGTTTGCGACCAGCAGAGCGGCGACGAAGAGGGCCAGGAGCAGAAAACCCAGGGGCATTCCGACGACGGTGACCATGGAGACGAAGATCAGAACCATCGATGCCACCATCAGCCCGAGGCCCAGGATCGCCCTGATCGGCGGAGATCTCCTGATCTCCTCATCCACGGCGGACATGCTTTCTGGAAAGAGCCTCAGGATCAGAACGCCGACGATGAGAAAGCCGAGGATCATCAGGATGCCGAAGGTCGATATCAGGGCCTCCGGCTCCCGGGCAGCCTCATCCTCCTCCCACATCTGGTACCTCACCTCGCCAGCGTTGCCTGTATTCTCGAAGTCTCCGGCGTTGACCCAGAGGGTTCCCGTCACGTTTCCGGCGTTGTAAACCTCGCCTCCGGAGATGGCGGCGTCCATCCCGATATTCGACGTGGATAGTATTCGGACCGTGCCTCCGGCCATCACCACGTTCCTCTCCACGTCGCCCCTGAGGTTGATGGTGCCCCCTGCCGCCAGGACCTTCCCGCCCACCTCAGAGTTCAGGTCGACCTCCCCCCCGGCGACGATCAGATCGCCCTTTATGGGGGCGTCCACGTTCACCCTCCCCCCGAAGATGACGGCGCTATCCACCGGAGCGTTGATGTTTACAGTGTCGCCTCCTGCGAATATGTCATCCTCCACCGGGGAGTCGATCGATACCACATCATCACCAATGAGCTCCAACCCCATCCCGCCTGGAGCCGTGACCATGATCAATGTAAGAAGCAGAGCCTTCAGCCATCTCATTTGGATCACCATGTTTCATTTGATTTAATAGGATAAGTAAATTATGTTTCAAAAGTACTCTGCGACAGAAGATGGATCCGGCTGGAAATTACAGAAATCGACGAAAATTGCGGACAAAATATTGGGCGATGAAAATAGTGGGAGACGGGATCGGATCCTCACCGTGGCCCTTCACCATGCGACCTCATCGTCACCATGCGACCTCACCGTTACGAGGTGACCTCATAGTTGACCACCACCTGAGATCTGACCTCCAGCATCCCCGGTTCTGCAGGCGTCGCTGTATCCCAGGGGCTCGAGGAGCTGAAGGGGTCGCTGGAATAGGGGGTCAGTGGCCAGGTGAAGTCGAAGAGAGAGATCATGCCCAGGGCCAGCGGATCATAGGCCTCGGTCGGCTGGCTCACCTCTGGGCTTGCGGGCTCGAAGATCTCCAGCCGCTTTCCCAGCTTCAGCCCCGCAGCGGAGGCGAGAGCCTCAGCTTCGATCTCCGCGTCTTCAACGGCCCTCTGCCGCGCCTGGGCAAACGCCTCGTCCACATCCTCAAGACCGTATCCGGATATGGAGGCATCAGCTCCCTCGGCTCGCGCAACCTCAAGGGTTATGTTGATCAGAGCCTCGTCTTGGGCATCGAACCTGATGGTGACCTCTTCGGTGACCCTGCTCACCGCCTCGTCTGCCACCGCCACCACCGTGGAGTTGTTATATACCCGGCTGGTGGTCTGGATCCGCGACGCGCTCCTTCCCCGCCCGGCCGAGAAGTCTTCGGGGTCCACGCCGGCTTCGATCAGGGCCTCTGTGGTCCGGTTCAGGATTTCAGAGGAGTTCATCGATGCCAGGGATAAGTTATCATCCTCGGCGGTCGCGCGGATGGAGACGTAAACGACGTCCGCCGGCACCTGAAAGACCCCCTCGCCGACCACGGTCAGCGTCGAAGCGTCTGCAGCACCCCCCAGGAGGGCCAGAATGAACGTACCTAATAGAATCGCCACAGCCTTCATACCATTCCCCGGATAAACGATGGTCGCATAAGACCTTAAAGTAAGCGGTCGGAGGGAGTCCGGGATGGAAATATTTCTATCCCGGCGTCCAGAGGATCTGCCGAAATCCACGATCCCTGATGGTGATCTCTTGGAGGAGACGAAATCTGAAGACGGCGGATGGTGGCACAAGACCCGGGACTGGATCAGGGGCCGGGCCGGGTCCCTCTTCGTCCGGGCCGACGTTCTATGCGGCGGAGCTCTTAGCCTGTCGGTGGAAGCTCTGCGAAGCTTCAACGCGGCCCGGGCATCGGAGGCGGCGGCGGGGATCGCCTACTACGCTCTCTTCTCCCTATTTCCGCTGCTGATCATCCTGGTGGTGCTGGCCAGCCCCCTCCTCCAGAGTCAGGAGGTCCAGATCCAGATTTTGAACCTGGTGACGGAGGTTCTTCCTCCGGGAGAGGAGCTGGCCAGGGAGAGCCTCCAGCGGATCATGGAGCTTGGTCGCCTCCCGTCGGCTCAGGATATGCTGAAGGAGAACATCGCCCAGATGATGATGCTGAGGGTGCCGGTGGGGATCCTGGCGGCGGCCGGCCTCCTCTGGTCCTCCACCTCCGTATTCACCGCCCTGGCCCTGAACGTGGATCGGGCCTGGAGAGGGGCGGCCCGGAGGAACTACCTGAGATGGCGGCTCATCGGCCTGGCCATGGCCGGGGGGCTGATGACGGTGCTTCTGGTCGTCTCCCTATTTCTGGCGGGGTACTTTGGCCTTCTATCAAGGATCTCCATCGGCAGCGCGCCCCTGTACCAGGCCTGGTTTTTGGGAGCCCTCTCAAACCTCGCCCCGGTCATCCTGGTCTTTTTCATCTCCATCGCCCTCTATCTCTGGGCCCCCAACACCGAGGTCAAGCTGGACGAGGCGGCGAAGGGCGCCCTGGTCGCCACCTTGGGCTGGACGGTCAGCAAGATGGCCTTCTCCTGGTACCTGGCGATATGGCTTGCAAGAAATCGGCTGGTCTACGGCTCGCTGGGGACGGTGGTGGCCCTGATGCTCTGGGTCTACCTGAGCGGGATGATCATCCTTTACGGGGCACACCTCAGCGCCACCATCGCCCAACGAAGGAGAAGGTAGCCCCTGGAGGATAGAAGAACAGTAAACGCCGCCCTCAGGGGCAGGGGATCCATTCTGCGGTCCCCGGAGAGGAACTCAGGTTAGATCCCAGCCTTATGGTCATATCGATGGAGAAGACGCCCACAAGGTCCGTGACCCTCCTGCCGTACTCCGCGGGGCGACCGCTGCCGCCTGCCCGGGAAGATAAGCCCGGGCCGGAGCCGGTCGATGGACCGCCGAAGAGTCCGGTCTCCTCGAGGCTGAAAGGCAAACTGGTCGCGTTCTGATCCCGCGATCCGTTCTCCGCTCCGGGGTGGGCCAGCCCGGCGTCGAGGCTCTGGTTTCCCATCCCCGCCAGGCTCGAATTCTCGAGGAAGACGGTGGAGTTGCGGGGAAAGCCGAGACCAGGCGACCAGTCGATGACCACAGCCCCGTCTTCGAGCCGGAAGAGCGCTCCAGGCGTCCCTGCCTCTGCCCCTGCCCCGGCCTCGACCTTGGCCTCCTCAACGGCCCCGGCCGGAAAGGCGCAGGCGGACAGAAAGAGAGATAGAACCAGATAAGTGGGAACCGGATAATGAGTCGGGACCGGATAAGTCCCAGCTCCAAAAAGCGACCTGAAACCCAATGGACTCGCCCCAGAGATCAGGGGCGGCTTCGGGATAAATCCTTTGCCTTCCCGCCCCCCAACCGCCCCGCAAAAAAAGTCCGTCTCCGATCGGTGAAGATGCCATCAGGTCGTGACCACCCGCGGCTTTCCCTCCTGGATCAGGTTCTGGTAGGCCTCCGTCGCCAGCTCTCTCACCTCCACCCCCATCTCTCTTGCCACCAGCAAGGCCACCGCGTCCAGGTTTACCAGTCCCTGAAGGGAGTCCTGCTTCTCATTCACCATGGAGATCACCTCCCGTCTCTCCATCCCCGTAGCGGAGACGATGAGGCGAACGCTCCTCTCAAAGATGTCCTCCTCTTTTGAAGGGCTGAAGCCGAGGGGAACCTCGGCCTGGCCCTCCTCGAAGGCGGCGTGGACGTAGTCCCCCTCGATCCGGACCAGCCCCTCCTGGGCCGCCTCCTGAAGAAGCCCCCTCACCTTCTCCGGGGATCCCCATTTCAGGTCCAGAGATAGGGCGAAGACGAAGTCGCTTATCTTCAGGCTTTTTTTGTCCCGCTTCTTGAAGGGGGTGGCCACCAGATAGGCCCGCTCACGGTCCATGGGCCTCACCATCCCCAGAGAAAGTCCTCATCGCCATGGGGCCTCTGCTCTTCTCTTTGCCAGAAATAGATGTCGATCAACGGTATGGATATGCAAAACCCGACCGAGACGTCCGCGTTTAAAAAAACGGAGAGACGGAGAAAGACGAGAGACGGATTAATCCGGCCTTCTATCCGGCGCTTCTCGTCGATGCCGAGATCCGGATCCCCCGCCAGATAGATGGCCCATCTCCTCCTGTCTTGCGATCTCAGCCCCGGCTTTTCCGGTCTTGTGATCTCAGGTCAATCTTCTCCGGCATCGCGATCTCAGCCCCGTCTCGGATTTACCAGACGTAGACCCAGATCGGGTTGCTCCATCCTGAGCGGCTTCCCCATACAGCAATCTGATGCCAGCCTTTGGCATCAGCCCCGAACCAGGCGTGACGGTAGCCCGGATACCAGTATCCCCAGTACTGCCACGCCTCATAGCCGCTAGGGTATCTCTCGTAAGACCAGATCATCTGA
>Ga0334900_1004019_pt1 | contig 10728 bp, 10 predicted proteins | sample GraSluR3_MG_2_FD_207231 | JGI IMG/M metagenome (GOLD analysis project Ga0334900, IMG submission 207231) | Sludge microbial communities from methane-producing bioreactor in Wageningen University, Netherlands - Granular Sludge_31_08-R3 | ecosystem: Engineered > Bioreactor > Anaerobic >...
TTTATTTTTAGCTGCATTTACAGTTTATGCTCAAGCCAGGAATGTGCAGGGCGATATTCAACAGGTAGCCACCGAGGGTAGATTGGCTTATGACTCATTTAAGAGGCAGAATTTACCAGAAACAGACTTACACCTAAGTCGTGCTAAAGAACAACTTATAAAGTCGCAAACTTCTTTCCAGAAGATGAGTTATTTGAAATTCATTCCTGTTGTGCGGGGTTATTATTTTGATGGTGAGGCCGGCCTCCAGGCCGGACTAGCCGGCCTAGAGGCCGGCCAACTTGCCCTTGAGGCCATTAAGCCTCACGCCGACTTACTAGGTTTTAGTGGTGAGGGCACTTTTGAGGGAGGCACAACCGAGGACAGAATCGGTTTAATGTTGGAAACATTAGCTCAAATTACACCCCAGCTTGACTCGATCTCCGCCAAAGTCGAGGAAATGAATGATTATGCTAAACAGATTGACCCACAGAAATATCCAGAAAATATTGCTGGACACCCGGTTAGAAGTTATGTAAAAGCTCTCCACGATGGTGCTCAAGCAGCCGCCACTATTTTGACCGACGCCAGACCAGCTATTGAGCAATTACCAGCCGTTGCTGGGGCCGGAGAACGCCAAAAATACCTAGTCATTTTCCAAAATGATAACGAATTACGTCCTACCGGTGGCTTTATGACAGCCTACGCCGTGGTTTTTGTAGAAGATGGTAAAGTAACTCCGGAAAAATCTGATGATATTTATGAGCTTGACAAGAAATTCAGTAATAAGCCACCAATTCCAGATACTTTGGGAAAATATTTAACCACCGAGCGCTATTGGAATTTACGCGATATGAACATCGATCCTAATTTTGCAAATTCCATGGCAGATTTCTATGAAAATTATCAGCAAATTAGAGGTGAGCCAAAAGATATAGACGGTATTATTGCGGTTGACACCGTACTTTTAGCCAATGTTGTTGAAGTTTTGGGACCGGTTGAGGTTCCTGGCTATGGAACTTTTTCAGCTGAGCCTGATCCCCAGTGTGGCGGCTGTCCCCAAATTATTTATGCCTTGAGTGAAATTATCGATCGTCCAACTCCTTATATCAGAGAAGATCGCAAAGGCATTTTGGCGCCAATGATGCAGGCAATTATTCAAAAAACCTATGCTACATCTAGAGATAAATGGCCATTGTTAGCTCAGTTAGTTTGGGAAAGTATTGAAGCTCGACACACACAGATGTATTTTTTTGATGAATCTAAACAGCAGGCGGCTGAATCTATTAATGCAGCAGGCGTGATCCCCCAGCTGGATCAAGAGGGTGATTATTTGACTATTATCGACGCCAATCTGGGCGGGGCTAAATCTAACTTATTCACTGAAGTGAACGGATCTCAGACTGTTCAAGAAATTACCGACGGACGTTTACGCAAGGAAGTTGAGTTAACCTATCGCAATACGCACGCTGCTTCAAACTGTAATTTGGAAGCTGGATTACTTTGTCTCAATGCCACACTTAATAACTGGACAAGGTGGTATGTGCCTAAAGGTACTCAAGTTGAGGAGCTAGTTGGTTTTGAGAGTGAACCGGTTATCGATACCTCAAATCAAGATTATGATGTAATTGAAGGGTTTTTCAAACTTAATCCTATGAGCCAAGCAAAAATTAGAGCTACTCTCAGTGTCCCTTACAATTTAGGTAATAAAGAGTATGTTTTATCGATGCAAAAACAAGGCGGTACCGACCCAATTCCATTTGAGATTATGACGCCCTTCGGTCAAGCAGAGTTTACACTTGATAAAGATATCACCATCCGCGTACCATAAAGTTTGTGGCTGGACCATCCCGTAGTGCTATCGGACTAGTTTTGCAAGCTCGAGATTATCAAGAGTTGGATCGTTGGATTGATGTTTTAACGCCAAGTTATGGCAAGCTCTCCTTTTTAGCCAAGGGAGTTAGGCAGCTTAAATCTAAGCGCATATCGGCATTACAACCCGGATCGATCATTGCTTTCAGTTGGCTGGAGTATGGTGAAACCAAATTAATTACCGAAGTTAGCTTAAAATCTCAGTTATCTCCAATTAACCCGCAGTTGGCAGTTCTGCGTGATTTTTTGGCGATTTTAGAAATCATTTCATATATCAGCTTGGAAAATATTGAGCAGATGGATTTGTACGATGGGACAATTAGTATTTTAGAGATTATGAAAACTAAACCACAAACTTACCCACGGGGCTTAATTCGCAGTGAGTTACAAAAATTATTAGCTAGTCAAGGAATTCAATTACCATATACTTCACCGGCAGATTCTGTTTCGGAACTAGTGGAGTCAGTGACGCAACGACCGATCCGCAGTTTTGCCTATCTTCGGTTATAATGACCTGACTACAAAAAACATTAAGGACAAAAATGCAGATCTATCGATACCAGATAATTTGGAAAAATCAGGGCAGCTTTGTTAGTGATTACCAGGTGGAAGCACCCAGCCGTTGGGAAGCCCTGGAAAAAACAATCGAAACCAAGCTTCGCTACGAAACTAAGGAATGGGATCAGGTGGAAATTAAATTATTAGGACAAAAATCATAATTCAACAATTCTTTACCAAGATTGAAAGCCAGGTGTATGAACGAAAATGATTTGATGACTCAGGTAGTAGCCCTTTGCAAGCGGCGTGGTTTTATTTTTCCCTCCTCAGAGATTTATGGGGGATTAGCTAACGCCTATGAATATGGTCCTCTAGGGGTTGAGTTAAAGCGCAACATTAAAAATCTCTGGTGGAAAACCTTTATTCACGATCGAATTGATATGTTGGGTCTAGATAGCTCAATTATTGTTCACCCCAAAACCTGGGAAGCCTCGGGACATATAAATAGTTTTAGCGATCCTTTAGTTGATTGTAAAAATTGCCAGCGTCGAACCAGAGCCGATCACTTGATCGAAAACTACTACGCTCAAAAGCAAGAGCCAAGATTAGTCGAGGGCTTACCGATCGAGGAGCTACAAAAAATTATTGAAAAAGAGCAAATTGCTTGTCCCTACTGTGGTGAGTTCCAATGGACACCGGTTAGAAAATTTAACTTATTATTTGAAACTAGTATTGGGATTGTACCCGAGTCAGAATCTAAGGCTTATTTGCGAGGCGAAACAGCTCAAGGAATCTTTTTAAGTTTTAAAAATATTCTCGATTCTACTCGAGTTAAGTTGCCTTTTGGAATCGGCCAAATAGGAAAGAGTTTTCGCAATGAAATTACACTAGGAAACTTTATTTTTCGAACTTTGGAATTCGAACAAGCCGAGATTGAATATTTTTTTGATCCACAAAATAGTAATTGGGAAGAACTTTTTGATAATTGGCAGGAGGCAATGTGGCAGTTTGTTACTACCCAGTTGGGCATCGGCAAGAATAATCTTCGCTGGCGAGAGCATACAGATGAGGAAAGATCACACTATAGCTTACGAACCGTTGATTTAGAGTACAACTTCCCATTTGGGTTTAAAGAACTCTGGGGATTGGCTTATCGCACTGATTATGATCTTAAGCAACATATGGAGTATTCTGGTCAGGACCTGCGAGTAACCGACTCAAGTGATGGTCGCAAGTATATTCCTCACGTTATCGAGCCAGCCGTGGGTATAAACCGTCTACTTTTAATGGTTTTGTTGGAGTTTCTATGGCAGGATGAGGCAAATGATCGCCTAGTTTTGAAATTACCCTATCAGTTAGCTCCTTATAAGGCGGCCGTTTTTCCCCTGCTTCGTAATAAACCTGAATTAGTTGCCAAAGCTGAATCGGTGTTTAAATTAGTTCAGTCAGCGATGCCCACCACTTGGGATGACCGAGGCAATATCGGTAAACGTTATCTAAGTCAGGACGAAATCGGCACACCTTATGGCGTAACGGTTGACTTTCAAACCCTTGAGGATGATACGGTGACTATCCGCCAGCGTGATACCACCAAGCAAGCCAGAGTTAAAATTGATGAATTACTGGCAGAGTTAGATGCCTAGAGGTGGCGAAGTGGTTGAGTATACAAAACTTAATCCAACTGAAGTAGAAAATGGCGAGTACCATATTGGTAGGTTTCCTGATCAGAAGTACAAAATAGATTGTGAAATGTACGCTATCTCACCAGATGAAATGGTTAGGCAGTTAAGAGAGGCTTTATCTGCAAGATCTCAAGAGCTGCAGATTGAAGCTAGGTCAAGTTTTTTTGGAGATCCACGAGCAGTATTTGATGTTAAAACGCCAAACTCAGCTTCATCACTTCGAATAGAGATAGCAGCTAGTCGCTCAAAAAATTGTGTTCATATTTATCTAGTTTCCAATCATGTTTCTATGGGCTCCTTTGATAAAAATGAGATTATGAGAATTCAACAGGGATTGCGCCAATTTCTGAATGACTTTAAGCCACAGATTATTGGCCAATAACTTTTTGTCGGTAAAACTCTTGTCCAGCCAACTATCCTCCAGTATCATTAACTAATGAAAAAAAATCGTTGGTTTTTGGTTGGCGCAGGTTTACTACTTGTTCTGGCAGTTGTTGTCGGCTTGGTGTGGTTTAATTGGCGCAGTCGCAGCTCAGAAATTGAAGATGAGCAAGTCTTCTTACCTCCTGAAGAAGTTAATACAATTCCTATTGAACAGCGTCCTTTTGTAACTTTGACACCTAGTCAACAGGGCAGGAATCTTGCCATTACCCTTCATAATATAAAAAAACCGGCTGATGAAGCCGAGATTGAACTTGAATATCAATCAGGCTCTTTATTACAAGGTGCGATGGGAGTTTTCAAGCTACAAAAATTGCCTGAAAAAACCGACATTTTACTCGGAAGTTGTAGCGCTGGTGGTAAATGTAGTTATCATGAGGATGTCAAAGGTGGCAGTCTTTTATTACGCTTTTTAGGCGAGGAAAAATATGTGCTAAAAAATGATTGGGCATTTATAGACAATACCAATCAAGAATCCCTATTTAGTTCTCGTGATGGAAAATTTTCTCTAGAATCAACTGGTTTGGCCAGGATTAAGTATGGTGTTATTTTGCAATCTCCAGGGTTGCCGGAAGAGCTGGCGTATGAATTACTGTCAGCTCCATATGCGCCCAGCGTTGAGGGCACTACCACCTCGATTAACCAAGTTGAGGTTGCTATCAGATTAAATGCCAATTCATCTACCGCCAGCATTTTCGGTTGGGATGGTGAGCAATGGGTTGAGTTAGAGACAGAAGTGGCTGAAAAAGTTGCCACTGCTCAGGGACCCTGGTATCTAGCTTATGTGGCTGCAGAAACAGAATCAGTTGTGAATTCAGCCGGTGGCGGAACAGAAGAATAGAAGAATAGAAGAATAGAAGTACCTAATGATAAACGACTTACTAAGAAACAAGAGAAATTATGGGTTGGATTAATCGTTGGTGGCATTTGAATCAGCGAGATGAAACTGATTTGATCGAACAAGATAAAGGTTCGGTCAGTTATTACTGGATTCTATTTTTTTCAACTGCTTTGTCGACTTTAGGGCTTTTGATTGACAACGCCAACGTCATCATTGGGGCAATGATTTTAGCCCCTTTAATGATTCCTTTATCATCATTATCGGTTGGGATAGCCAGAGGTGATTTACGGGCAATTGGTCGTTCTACCAGCAATCTCTCGATGAGCATCTTGTTAATTCTCATTACTAGCGCCATTTTAGGCAGATTAGTTCCTGTGGTTGGCTTGCCAGATGAAATTGTTGCTCGAGCTCAGCCAACCGTGGTCGATTTAATTATTGCACTAATAGCTGGTTCAGCCGCAATGTTTGCCTATTTAAATAAAGATGTTCCAGAGGGTTTAGCTGGTGTAGCTGTTGCGGTTGCCTTATTACCACCTTTGTGTGTAGCTGGTTTGTCAGTATCATTGGGTTGGTGGCCGATTGCACTGGGAGCCACGGTTTTGTTTTTTGCGAATATGGCAGCGATTATTTTTTCTGGTTTGATTGTTCTCTGGTTTTATCAAAGATTCAGTCATCAGGAAGAAAAGAAGAATGTTGCTTTGTGGGGAGGTCTTTTATCAGCAATGGTTGTATTGGTTTTAGCAGTTTTATTATCGGTCGCCTTTTGGCAGTCATACCAAGTAACACGTTGGCAGGAAGTGGCTAAACAGGGATTGACACAACAACTATCACTAAGTAGTAAATCAGATATTCAACAATTAAGGGTTGTTTCAGATGAAGAAGACTTAGTTTTGCAGGCGGTGGTAAAAGTACCTCAGCTGGCTGAATTACCCACACTGTCAAACCTGGAAACAGAGCTAGCTAATCAGTTCGGCAAGCCGGTTAAGCTCATTTTAGAAGTGATACGAGTTGAAACGTTGGAATAGTTTTTTTTGAGTATTTGTCTTTTATTGGCCAATTTTACTGATATAATTTTTCTGTTCTAAACAGTTGCCGCCATAGCTCAGTTGGTAGAGCGGTGCTTTTGTAAAGCATAGGTCGAGGGTTCGAGTCCCCCTGGCGGCTCAGTTTGTTTCGCCCAAAATCAAACGGTCCCGATCAGTTTGTTTTGTTTTTTATTTTTGAACTATAATTTTTTGTGATTAATGAATCATTATTAAAATTAACGTGATAAAATTAGATCAAATACTAACAGAGAGTATAAATATGTTTAAAGATGTTGCAGCAAGAATTAAGGAAACCGCTGAAAGTGTCGTCCACAGACCAAAACATTTACATCTTCAAAATTTGAGTAGAGAGGAAGTTGATGAGCTTGCTACTACTTTACAAATAGTAACCCCAGACGAATTTAAAAAATCCAAAAGACAAAAAGACGCCAGAATTTTGACCATCCCACTTTCCAATCAAGAAAATAGAGGTGGAGACTCACTTAAATATTGTTATTGTTTTAAAGCCCTGGTAAATGGTGAGGAGATGCTTGTGGAGTACCGAGTTCCAGAGAGTGAAATTTTTCATTTTAATTTATTAGTTAAGCAATGGAAGGATGAAAATAAGGAGCAGCCACACCCCGCTGAATATTTGGCCTCAAGATATAGGGAAATTATTGTTGAAAGATACGTAGCTGAAAGACTTCAGGCACTAATGAAAAATCCGAAAGCCAAAACAAGATAATAAATGAAGCTGGCTTTTGACCTTTTTAACCTTTTATAATCAGGGATTTGTGTTCAACATTGTGTTATAATCTGTTTTTCTGAAAGATAACTATGGGAAAAGCAAAAAAAGGACCTCGACAACCAGTAGCATTAAAGTCAACTGTTTCTGGTCATATCACTCACTATACTAGTCGTAATAAGCGCAATCAGCGTGAAAAGGGTAAGGGCAAGTTAGAGCTAATGAAGTACGATCCAATTGTTCGCAAGCACGTTTTACACAAAGAAGTTGAAAAGCTCAAGTAGTTTCTTACTGTTAGTGTTATAATCTTTTTTATATTTTTTAGAGAGGATTGAAAATGGTAATAGGTCCTGCAGATGCAGAAAGTAGATGTCCGATGGACGCGGAACCAACTCTGAGTCGTATTGAAGCAATGATCGATCAAACATTAATAGAAGAAAAATTACCGGATGTTGATGATCAGCATATTCTTATTTATATTTCGGAAATAATTATGGAAATAAGACCCCAGTCCCGTTTAAAAGTAATTGCATTGCTTATTGATAGATATAATACAAAAGGATGGAGTGTCACCTATCACGATAGCACGTTAGATTTTGTTAAAGGTTCACTTGATGATGATTCACAGGTACGTTAATAATGATTATTATCACCAATCATATCAAGTATTTATTTTCTAGTTTGGTAACAGTATCTCTTATTTGAGCTGCCAGTTCAAAATTCCATTCTTTAGCAGCGTTTAGCATTGAGCGATTAAGTTGTTTAATTAGTTTTTGTTTATCTTGGGGAGTAAGAGAGTTTGGTTCCAACTCTTCCAACACAACACTTGTTTTTCTGTTGAGAGCCACAATCGTTTGATGTTTTGTTGGTTTACTAGATTTTGATTTATCCAGGTTATTGGATCGACTTTTAACGCCTGGCAGCTCGGTTTTTCTTTCAATCTGAATAAGTTTTTTTCTTACCGGCTTGGCGATGGTAGTTGGGTTAATACTATGTTTTCGGTTGAAGTCTTGTTGGATTTGGCGCCGCCGCGCGACCTCATCCATAGCCGCTTTCATCGATTTAGTTATTTTATCGGCGTACATAATGACGTGGCCGTCCAGGTGTCGCGCGGCGCGCCCCATTGTTTGAATTAGTGCCTGCTGTGAGCGTAGGAAACCTTCCTGATCAGCATCCAAGATAGCGACAAGAGTTACTTCTGGTAAATCTAAGCCTTCACGTAGTAGGTTAACTCCGATCACAACGTCATAAGCGCCTAATCGCAGATCATCAAGAATATCACTGCGTTCCAGAGTTTCCACGTCGGAATGTAGATATTGTGCTTTGGGGAGTGTTTCAACAGGTTGATAACCGTGTTTTTTTAATAATCGATTTACTTTTTCTTGGCTATTTAGATAATCAGTTAAAACCTCAGCCATTTTTTTAGTTAAGGTGGTAACTAGAGTTCGTTGTCCCCTTTTTTGTCTTATGATAATTTCGTTAATGAGATCAGGTATTTGTTTTTGAGTAGGTCGAACCTCAACCGGTGGATCGATCAAGCCAGTCGGTCTAACAATCTGTTCAATAACCTGTTTTTTTGAGTAATCAATTTCCCACTCGGAGGGAGTAGCCGAAACAAATAATGCCTGATCGATCTTGCTGATAAATTCGTCAAAGCGCAGTGGTCGATTGTCTAGAGCAGCGGGCAATCTGAAGCCATAATCTACTAGAGTTTGCTTACGACTAAAATCTCCGTGGTACATACCTCTGATTTGAGGGATGGTCATATGACTTTCATCAACGATGGTTAGCCAGCGACCATCACCGAATTTTTTGGCGTTGTAATTAAGATAATTGATTAAGGAGAAGGGAGGGTCACCAGGCTTTCGACCGTCAAAGTAGCGCGAGTAATTTTCAATGCCGTTAACATAACCAACTTCTTTAAGCATATCCAGATCATGTAAGGTGCGTTGTTCAAGGCGATAGGCCTCTAAGAGCTTATTTTGTTCTCGTAATCTAACCAGTTGTTTTTGTAAATCTGCTTCAATCTGAGCAAAGGCGGTCGTTTTATCTTCTTCGATAATGTAGTGTTTGGCCGGATAGATTGTGATTCGATGTCGAGTGCTTTCAAAAGGTGTTAATGGTTGAGCTTGAATTGGCCAAAGCTCGCCAGTTAAGGGATAAATTTTTTCCAGTTTGGTAATTTGATCTCCTGGAAGAACAATATTAAGCGCCCACTCTTCATTTGCCGGCCAGAGTTGGATGGTTTCACCTCTCTGTCGCCAAGTGCCCCGACTTAAATCGGTTGTTGATCTCTGATACTGCATCTGAGTTAGGCGGCGCTGAATAGTTAACCTTGAGATTACTTCGCCCTCAACCAGTTCAAAGGATAAGTCGGCAAAATCCTCAGGTCGACCCAGGTTATAAATACAAGATACCGAAGCAATGACAATACAATCGGGACGTGATAACAGATTGGCCGTAGCCGCTAATCTAAGTTTATCGATTTCTTCATTAATTTCGGCTTCTTTCTCGATGTAAGTATCGGTTGACACTAAATATGCTTCAGGCTGATAAAAATCATAGTAGCTGACGAAATAACTAACTGCGTTATCGGGAAAATAATCTCGGAACTCTTGGTAAAGTTGGGCGGCAAGGGTTTTGTTATGGGCGATTACTAAAGTTGGTCGTTTTAGTTGAGCAATCACATTAGCCATGGTGAAGGTTTTACCTGATCCGGTTACACCAAGTAAAACTTGGTTATCACTACCGGTTTGAAAACCTTTGAGTAGATTAGTTATGGCGGCCGGCTGGTCGCCGGCCGCCTGATAATTCGACTTTAATTGAAACACGCAACTATTATACAAGCCACACCAACCTATGCCGGTATGAAAACAGTAAAAACATACCCAAAACAAAACCAAATCAGCAATAGTTGTAATTGATATAAAAAGACATATAAAGATCAGCTTTACAGGGCGTTAGTTTTCTGGGTATTCTAAGGGTATTCGGCATATGTTCGCCCAAACAAACATAAAAGGAGACCTGCCATGGCCATCACGCTGTATCGACGACAGAGACAAATTGTTGACTTCATAGCTCAATATATTCAGCTTAACAATTACTCACCAACTTTGCAGGAAATTGCGGATGCTATAGGCGTTTCCTCACTAGCCACGGTTCACGAACATCTAGGTGCTCTTGAGAAAAAGAATGTTATTAGACGATCAGAGGGCGCCGTTAGAGGTATCGAGCTACTTGATAGAACCTTTTTAAAGATTTCCGAAGGTATTGATTTGCCCCTGATGGGTTATATTGCTGCCGGCAGGCCAATCGATCCGTATCCAGATCCCAACGCTACCTTCAAGGTTTCGCCGCAATTAATTTCTGGTAAACGTCGAGCATATGTTTTACACGTTAAGGGTGAGTCAATGATAGAGGATGGCATTCTGGATGGGGATTATGTGGTAATCGAGGAACAAGAGGATGTGCGAGATGGTGATATTGTGGTTGCTTTGCTAGAAAATGGCTTGGCCACACTCAAGCGTTATTTTAAAGAAGCCACTAGAATCAGACTGGAACCGGCCAACTCAAATATGACTCCGATTTATGCTACTAACGTAAGAGTACAAGGCAGATGCGTTGGCTTGATTAGGCGTTTTGGTC
>Ga0334900_1004021_pt1 | contig 10723 bp, 7 predicted proteins | sample GraSluR3_MG_2_FD_207231 | JGI IMG/M metagenome (GOLD analysis project Ga0334900, IMG submission 207231) | Sludge microbial communities from methane-producing bioreactor in Wageningen University, Netherlands - Granular Sludge_31_08-R3 | ecosystem: Engineered > Bioreactor > Anaerobic > Unclassified...
ATTTCCATTTTTCAATTACAGCATCTGCTTTTTCGATGCCGTTTTGATATTCCCGCAGCAGACCTTTTTCGATAATTTCGCGGGCAATTTTTTTCTGCGATTTTGGTAATTCGTATGGCATTATTCTATTGATTTTGGCAAATTGTATATATAGTCTATATGATTGGATTCGGAATGAAGAATTTTTAGATAACGGTTAAGGTATTCAAGGTATTCAATCCGATAATCTTCGTGCAGCTTTTTGGCAACGAGATTGTAAAGCCGGTTGGTTGTAACTGCAAGTTTTGAATCGAAAGCTGTCCAGCAGGTTCCCAATTCGTCAGCAAATCTTTCGAAAACAAACTGTAAAATGCTGTTCAGTAATTCAGCTTCTCCGACAAAATCATTTGTAACCTTCACATAATAATTGATGTGTTTTAAGGCGTTTCCTATTGCCTTTGCCAGGCTTTTTTGTATTACCCCACGGTGGCTATAGGCGTAAACCGCTCCAAACGCTTTATCTTTAGTTTCTTTAAAAAGCTGTTTCTTCGCCTTTTCACCATCAACATAGCGAATGTTTATCCAGTCATAAATTTCCTGACTTTTTGATGCAGCCTGTATAACAAGCTTTTGCAATTCATCAACCGGAATTTCACTAATAGACTTTTTAAAATCTTTTGACAGTCGTGGCATCAAATTATTTCCTGTAAGGTTTATCTCTTTCCAAATCAATAATTCCGCCTTCGTAACCGCACTCGCCCATTCGGGGAGAATTCACTACCGGCATTTGGGCATAATCGTTAAAATCTTCGCATTCTTCAGCATGCTTTTCAGAGCAGGTTTCGCAGAAAAAAGCATCTTTTTCTTACCAGCAAACTGTACAAAGATTCACTGCCGGTTCTTTTTTGCAGGATGAACACATGATTTTCAACGATACCAATTTTGCTTCAATATCACCATCAACCTTTTTGATATAATTTTGGGTTGAAGGCCGCCTGTCCAGGACACTTTCAAATCCTTCTTCAATAAACTTCTTTTTTACGCGGTCTATTGTTCTTTCCCCTATTTTCAGAATTTTACAGATTTCTGAGTTCTTTATCACAGTATTTGCTGAAAATTCTCCTTTTTCACAGTTTAATAAAATATATGCTGCGCGAAAGGCTTGCGTGGTATGGCTACCCTTGCTAATTACTTTACTGAGTTCTTCTACCTCGGACTTACTTAGTTTAATCGTGTACAGTACCATCGTTTTTCCGGCAAATGTAAACAATTAACCGTCATTTAAAATTAACTTAACACTAGTGATGCCTTCGGTACAATTTGTACTATTTTCTAAACAATTTTTATTAACAGCCATTAAACAGCCTGCAATTTATCTAATTCATCGAAAGTGAGACAATATGAATTACTGGTCGCTCCACACCTCTTTTTGCTTATCCCAGAACAGACAGTGGATAGGTTTTGGATTCTCTCCGTTTTGAAATTTAATGAGTTGGCTTGTATCAAAGGCTTCAGTAATCAATCCATCAGGCGTCAAATGAATTACATTGATATGAAACGACTGGCTACCACTAAATTGTTCCCCACCTTTTCCTGGATCGACAAACCACCAACCGGCATTACCGGCACCAAAATGACCAATATCGCGCCTCCCGGCTGCCCAGCCCCCATAGCCGAATGCCCGCATCCCGGCCGGGTGGTAGTTTATGTATTTATCTTTGTATTCCCATCCTGTAATTTCATGTGTATTTTTGTTTTTTATGCAGTTTACGCTATAAAATTCATCCAAATAGGACAGGGAGAGGTTGGAGGTTAAGGCCCAGGATTGTGGCTGATAATATACTTTTTCCAAATATGTATTATCTGGTTGCATGTCCGAAATTCCCATCGGAATGCTGCGACCATATAAATGATCGTGGGCTTCAGCAAAAAACTTGACCCCGTTCCGATATAAAACTGGCAGCCAATATTCCATGATAGCCCGGTTTTTTAAACTCATGTTGAATCGCGCCGAGCCGAACAGACCCCTATGCCAAACAGGAATAATATTTTCATAAATCTCACCGGCAGATGGACCATTTTCCGGTTCAAGCAGATTATTAAGCCATATGTCCTGCCGCACATCGGAATAATGTGTTTCAAACCACGGCCATGTATCAGTAATTGGATTACCTTGCCAGTCATATAAACCCTTATCTGAGTTCCCCTCCCAATTCTGGCTATTATCAAGCGCGATTAACAGAAGATAATTTGAGAAACTCAACTTGCCAAATCCCCCATGTCCAAATCCTGGTTGTAATGTGGTTTTGTTTATATTGGGGTGATTCGGACGAAATTCACTGTAAAAGCCCTCGCTTCTAAATGGGAAGTGAAACAATAATTCCATCCAATTGGCTGCTGTAAATTGCGGAAATCCTAAATTAGAACTACCTGCTACAACACAAGTCGGCCATCTAATATGATTCTTATCTCCTGTCTCGTGATTGCCCAAAATTGCTACATGCGGAATAATCATATTTGGAAAAAGTACTCCGTCAATTTCAGCATTGTAAATAAAATATCCGGTATTTGTGTTATACAGATTGTCCAAATATAAAGCCCATCTATTTGCATTTTGTGGTATTACGCGACCTTCACAGTTTACAAAATCACCAAGAGCCAAAAACATATCGGGTTTAATTAGGGCTACCATCTTTGCATTGTCGTGAGCATAATCATTCCATTCTGGTGACTGATGGTCGCTGGCTATCACAATTTTAACAGGTCGTTCTTCCAAACTGAATGGCATGGTGCGAAAACGAAAAATATTACCTTCATTTTTTACGCGGACAGCATACACAGAATTGGGATTCAAATTTTTCAGTACTACGCGGTTAATAAGCTCATCCCTGTGCCAAAATTCTTGTGAATCTCCCTCGGCAACTTGCCACCCGGAAATAGCAGGATGCTCGATTCGGTATTCCAATATGGCATTAAGTGTAGGATTCTTTTCTGGTAACTTATGCCAGTTTATTACCATTGCAGTGGTGGCATCGTAAGGTTCATCGATAAATCCGCCTATCCCTGTTTCCTGATCATACATTCCCCTGTGCGAACCATCTGCAAATTCAACATAAATTCTTATAGCTTCATTTTGTCCAATTCTTTCGTTGGTGCTTTTACAGCCAAATAAAAAAATAAGGATAATAATAAATCCATTTAAGAATTTATTGTTTTTTTTGATTTCCATTTTTTCCTTTTCTTAATATGTAATATAAACAATTTTCGTTAAAAAATTAAGCAGTAATAGTGCCATAAATGAAGGGAATATCATAGATAATAAAAGCCGTGCCTGGGAACATGCTGAAGTTCCCAGGCTCAGCAACAAAAATTTCTTTCCCTTTCATAATCCAAAACATATCAAATCCACGCAAAGCATCCAGGGAATGAAGCCGCTTATTTTCAGGTCGATTTAAATTTTCCATGATTTGCTTCCTGTTGTCACTTTATTTGCTCACCATCAACCCACAATGGGACTAATAATTCATTACTTGATTTGATCTCGGTGTCTGTTAATCCGGGTAATTTTACAGTTTCTATTTTAACAGCATCGTCCCATCCTATACTTGTTACTTCAATTCCATTTACGCCAATGGCAGTTCTCAATTTATCGTCAATGTACAAATCGCCTAATTTCTTTTTAAAAATAGCGGCTGTGGTCAAAGCACTCCCTGTTCCCCAATGAAATCCTGATTGATAAGAACGCCGATCCAACCCGCTATGACCATAATTCTCTGCCATCGCACCTGTGAACTCTCCGTTGATTATATGACCTTGGTAATTAAAAGGGCAAATTTCTTTATTCTCAGGTATGGCCATTAATGCAAAAGATGCCCGGCAGGCAGCAACTCCTCTTTGTAGATATTCTATATTGCGGGTAGTAAAATAATAACTAAGATAGGTCTCTGCGAATTGTGCCTGACGGGCATCAGACCATTCTGCATCAGTATTTTGAACGCCAAAACCACCAAACGCATATAAACTAATGTAGGGAGGGTTCCAGACCTGTTGGTAAAGAGATAAAATGTTTAAACAGTACTCCCCGTCTAATAAATATTTTTTATCTCCAAATATTTTATATGCTTTCAGAAACGCTTCGGCACACCATTGAATCGATAAAGTATTTTGCGGGTACATAAAGGTGTTTGAATCAAAATAGCCAACAGGATTTTTAGAACATGAAAAATAGAGTTCAAAATCTTCAAACTTCTGTAACGGTAGTACTTCTCTTTTTAGAAAATCAAGTGATTTGACAACAGATTCTTTTACAGATTTTTCTTCATCAGCTGATAGCTTGCCCCGGATAATCATTTCTTCGAGAAACCATGTAACGATGGCACTTGACGCGGATGACCGCAATATAGAATCAGGTGTAAAATTATCGGTATGAATACGAGCAGGAAAACTTCCATCGCGATTTTGGGTTTTTATAAGTGCATGCATAAAATTATTCAAAAAAGATTCGCTTTTTGGAATTTGTTCCAGTTCATCATTGAATCGCATTAGCCAGTAAGCAGTCCAAACATTATCAGGTAAATGATATAAGCCTTCCCCGCCTCCCTGGCCAGATGAAATCCACTGATTATTTTCAGGCACCCATATTGTCGAAAAAAAACCTTTCTTTACAGGGCTTTCCATTAATAAGTTAACCATGTTCAAAGCTCTGTTCTGCCAGTTTTTGTTCCCTGAATGCAACCCCCAGTAATATAAACCATAAGCAGTCCTGACATTATTAAACCAAGAATGATACCAGATATCATCTTTATAAGACCGGCCACGATAGGTTTTTGAATCTTTATCATAAAATGTTGATAAAGTAATCCCACCTGTATTTGTTACCGGCCCGTTTACCCAATATTTCTCAAAAGCCATATTATAGCCTCTCTCTGCATAATCATTAAAGGGTAAAACCTGAGGAAGAATCGATTCTCGATATCTTTCCCCAAAAGAAGACCACAAAAGACTATTTGTTTTTTTAAGGATATTATCCGGGTGGGCTTCATTATCAAATATTACATATATGCCAATTTCAATTTTCTTTGAGACCGGGAATAATGAGTCACTTTTTTCATAAAATACATGACCTTTGACGTTGTATTTGGAGAGGCCATAATATACAAAAACACCGTCTTCCTTAAATCTCAAATCAAGATAATATGGGGCAACATTATTATCCCCAAGCAGAAAAACATCGGGGATAATTGAAACAGCATTCTGTTGACCGCTCAGAATGATACATGGCGACCTGAATACATGCTGAGAAAAAATATGATCTTCACTTTGCTTTAAATTAGGTATCCAGTGAAACGATTTCTTAACCTGTTCCCATAAATGATTACTATCTGGTAGGAATTGTATGGGGATCTCAATATTTTTGACAAGAAAGCTTTCATCAGTTAAAAATGTAAACTTTATGTAATATAAATCGTCCCGAAGAAATTCTGTATTAACAGAACTATGGGGGGCCTTTTCAAAAAATGGTATTTTTTGACCCAATGAATCGGTGAAAACTATATTCTCTTTTCCGATACTTATCAATGGCAGTTTAACCGGCATATCTGACTGCCCGAATGCAGGAAAGTGGATTAGTATAATATTTACATATAAAAGTAACCTTACTATTCTTTTCATTTTTATGAACCATTTATTAATAAACAGGATTAATTCTCAATTAATTCAATTCGGAAACCAAATCGACTCTTAATTTTTCATTTGCGTTAATCAAAACGTTATCAGCCACTGCTTTTATTTTTAGAAATTACCTTCGTTGAATTCAAAGATAATTGCTTAACAATCACTCTTATACATAAATAATATTTTAAAGTATCAGGCCGTTCGCCCTTTTGTCAGTGCTTTCTTTATTCTCTCTCTCTTACCTCAACTGGTACTTTGTGGAACAACATACCTATTGCCGGTTAAACTCCTTGTCTCCATTTCAAGACTTGGTGTTGCCACTCCTGGGGCAGGTGTAGCTTTCCTTCGGATTTTCTCAATCCTGATATATTGGTAAAATGTCTTGCATATTAATTTTTTACAGCCTATCTTACAGTCACATCATAAACAAATTCATTCACAGCAATACCTTCTCTGGATTGCCTGCTGCCTGCCGGGGGGTTGATATTAATATCTTCCTGGATGATTTTTCTGCCATTGATTACTACATTATCTATTAACACATTGTTAATGGCATGTTCAGTATCATAACCCAAAAATTCAAAATCCTTATGAAGCTGGTACCCTGAATTATCAACCACTATATCTGTAAATACTACATTTTCTATACGACCGCGTACTGTATCCGTGCTCCACATTGAAGTATTTATCCAGAGAGATGCAAATTGTACGGACTCCTCTATACGGATGTTTTCGAAACGAACATTTTTTACCGTTGCAGCATCAGTATGGTAAATACGCAGAGTCCATTCACGTCTGTGATCCCCTATAATTTCACAGTCTTCGAATACAACATTTTCTATATTCCGTGTGATTTCAGCTCCTATGCTCAGTGCATGTGCAATTTCATTATAAAGAACACATTTTCGCACATGGATATTTCGTGCATCCTGAGTGACTCCCCGTAATGTTTTAATAACAATAAGATCATCCCATGTAGGCAAAAAACAGTTCTCCACCAATACATCAATGCTGGCAGTAATGTCAATTCCATCGGCATTGGCACGATGCCCGAATATTTTTATGTTGTCGATATAGACATTATTGAAATTATGTAAAGCAACAGTCCCTAAACTTGAATTACACAGCACAACCCCTTCCATATAAAACCCGTCAACTTTGACATTGATTGAGTGACGGCCTTTTAAACGCGGTATCAGTCCCTGGTCAAATACACCCCTTCCACGAATAGTAATGTTTTCCCCTCTCAATACGAAAGAAGGTTTACGGGCCTCTTCATTTTCTGGCAAAACACCTCTTACAACAGCCCCTCCGGCAATATAAACAGTCTGATTGTCGCCAACAGGAATTGAGGTGATTTCATGGATCTCTGGGCCAAAATAAATCACATCCGGATCATTCGGATCCGGAATATCTGCTTCTTCCGGATTCACAAAAAGGTGTAACGAACGTATATGGTCACCATTGACCTCTACCGTAACGTGTTGAGGTTTGTCTACTTCGAAAGTGAGTGTTTTACCCTTTATTGTCGGTATAATACCAAAAGACGTAGGTAATATTTTGGCTGATGCAATTAAATCATTTACAGATATGGTAACTTTCGCCGGCCCTTTTTTAAGATCAAACATTGCAAAGCCTGCAATATCATAAGTCGTATCGGCCGTGTGAATCCACCCAGATCTATGACGTCCCTGTATATCCTCTGGACATATTCTGGCATTATAGACAGGAACATCAATGCCATTTACAGAAGCCTTAAATTTCTCGTTTAACGCCTCACCTTCTGGAGCATTATAAACAATTAAGTCACTTTTAGAATATTTACATGACGTAATTACGACGCTCATAGATAATAATAAAAAGAATAGTTTTTTCTTAATACTTATACTTAAATATCCAAATTGAATTTTATGAGCCGGTTTTACCCCCGGCAATAAGGAAAAAAGCTATTTAATCGTGTCCAATTTGGATCAACTCCAGTTGAAAATATTTATTCTTCTTGTCCTTTTAGCATAAAATGCTTCATGATTTGTTTTTATGAGTATGTATGGAACATGCCTCTCCCATATACTGCTATGTTGATCTCCAAAACTTCCTCCTTTCTTTTTTGCCACTACTATTATTTCTTAATAAATTTACCCGAATGTTTCTTTTTAGATGTTTGAATATGAATAATATAAGTTCCTGATTTTAATTGTCGAAGTTGATTATTAACTTTGACTTCTTTATTTTGAATATTCACTTTTTTTTTATAAACCATCTGGCCATTATCATTAATAATACTAATATGTCCTATGCCTTTTTCAAACTCACCTTGAACTGTTAATTGATCTTTAACAGGATTTGGAAAGATTATAAGATTATCTGATTTATTTTGCAAAACAGCCCCTGCATTTGAAATCGGATTTTTTTGTGCTGAATATAACACAGCATACATACATGTATTCCAAACCATCGTTTCATGAACTGTAAACTCATTACTATTAACAAGGGACCAACCATCAGTCCACCGTCTTTGGCCTGGCATTTCTTCCCATATAGGATAAAGAAAATCACTTACCGCTGTTTGGTATTTAGCATTACTCCTGCTTTCTGTAAAACCAAAAATAACTATACCAGGAACATTCCCAATTGCAGGTTGATTCCCACTAAAAGGGGTCTTTCCATATTTTGTCCAATAGGAATCTAAATGCAATGGACTTTGCACCTGGTCATCTCCTAATCCAGTTACAAAGCTCTTACCAAGTGGATTCAATCCTAAGGAGTAATCCCCAAACTGACTGACGAGATTGTAATACTTTTGTTTCTCTTGTTCGTTTTTACTTAATCGGTACATAAATGCTGCGGGGTCTGCATAACGGCCTTGAGCAAGGGCTGCCCCCCATCCAATATATTTCGTAGCACCTTGCGCATAAGGATACTTTTCTGGAGTCCACTCCATATAACCTCCATTGTCGGCATTTTTCTGTATCGACTGCATTAATAAATTTGCTAAATTTTCATCCTTTGGAACTTCATTAATCAAATAAGAAATAAAGTGTGAAGTAAAAATTCGGGCAGAATGATTTCCGGGAAGGTATTGATATGGCCAATAACCACCCTGCACTATTAATCTACGTGCCAAGTCCCTGAATATCAAATGAAATTTATTGGCCATATCCTCAGTAAAATCACCCGTCGCAGTTGTAAGGTACATCTGCAACGCTGCATACATTTTAAATCCTAAGCGGTCATTAAAAGAGTTCCTTTCCGCATAATTCCATGCCAATTCTGCTCTTTCGAGTAATTTTAAATATTTAGCTGAATCGTATGGAGCTATTAAACGGGCAGCTTGTGCAAAGAAACCGATACTTGCTAAAGTAGTTGATTCATAGATCGCATAAGTTCCATAAACCTGATTACCACTGTTCTCCCAGTCTGCCCGATCTCTTCCATATGTAGGATGCCTGGAGGTTTCAGTGCCTCCCATAACACCACCATACTCATCCGGATCATCACTATTAGATTCATCTAATTGAAGATACTCCCAAATTAAAACACTCCACATTGCCTCATCTAAGAAGTCAGGTATTCCATTACCTGATTCAGGAATATTATATTGATTATCTGTAAAGTGGCTCTGAAAAGCTTCATAATAATTAAGCATTAATAATGGAATTTTTGTATGAGAAGTGCGTCTGTCATAATCACCAGCATCATGGTATCCCCCTTTAATTTTATGCATTTGGGAACCCTGAGGTACATGTATCCATCCTTGCCCTTCACTTTCACCTTCGTATTTGGTAAAGGCAACTTCCTGGTGGCAAATTCCTCTTTCGTATTGCGTAAAGGGTTGTTCCAAAGCAATACCGCATCTTTGGTGGTACATACCTCTTAGATGGGTAGATGCAATTCTGCTGGAATATTTTGTACCAACACCAAAATAATGAGACCTGCCAATTCCTTTGACTACAATGTAATATGCACCTTCCGATAGTGAAGACAGGTCAATTCGATAAACGTGTTCACCTGACTGAGCTTTTTGATTTCCCGTATCGTCTCCCCAATATGATAATATGCCAGAAGTTACATTTTCTCCTGACAATGAATCCAATACTTCATAAGTAGGTAGTTCTGGAAGTTGAACAGAACCTTTATCTCCCATAAAAATTCCGAAATTTGCATGCCGAACGCTACTTCTGTGAGCATATCCTACTTGATTAACCTTTATAGACTCACAATATAAATATTTCTCATTGAAAGTAAATGTAGTATCCCCATATGGTGATGTAATATTATATGTTTCACTTTCATATAATTCATCATCCAAAATAAGATAAATTTTATGTTTCAACTTAATTGGATAATATTGTTGATTGACTGCTTTTTGGTCTATTACCACTGTATATAATCCAATATCCTTAGGCTCTTTTCCATTCACAAACCAACCTGTTCTTGAAGGTTTGACATCATCATAAAGAGTTGACCTGTTATATGCATTAATATTTATCCATTCTGTTTCCAGATGTACAACAAAAACATTATTAGATGCTGTTTCAATTTTTACTATATCTTGAGAATAAGCAGCTAATTGTGATAGCAAAAAAATTAATAAATTGATTCTTATATGAATTAGAATTTTCCCTTTCATGATGTTTTTTTTAGCTTGTGTCAACTTATTTCAGGATAAGACACAGTTTAAAAAGAGGCTGCTTTTAAACAGCCTCTTTTAATTCAACATTTATAAACTTAAGTACTACTTTTTTATTGCTTTATATCGACCCAGTACCTTGCTGTCGTTACTGATTACAATCAGGAACATACCAGCAGGCTGGCCTTCGAGTGAAAGCACTTCAATACTATTCTGAACTTTCATGTCTCGAACCATTGCTCCGCTGGCATTAAATACCTGAATGCGGTTACCTGGTTCTGCTCCGCGAATATTCAGTTTGCCGCTGGTTGGGTTCGGGTAAATTTCGATTTGCGATACTCCGGTCAAATCAACAGAAGTCAAATCGAGTTTTAGTTCGTACATAACCACAATTTTACCATCGGCAGAAGTCACTTTCAGCATATCTCCGTCATCGAGGTC
>Ga0334900_1004026_pt1 | contig 10717 bp, 7 predicted proteins | sample GraSluR3_MG_2_FD_207231 | JGI IMG/M metagenome (GOLD analysis project Ga0334900, IMG submission 207231) | Sludge microbial communities from methane-producing bioreactor in Wageningen University, Netherlands - Granular Sludge_31_08-R3 | ecosystem: Engineered > Bioreactor > Anaerobic > Unclassified...
TCGGCGCGAAAATCGAAAAAAGACTTAGCCCTAAACTGAATTTAAAGCGTCTCTGCTCTATGTTTACGGTGTTTTTCACAGACAAAACCGTAAAGAATTACGATACGGCAAAAACTTCCGACACTTCGGAGTTTGCACGATGGTTTAACTATATGCTTGATAACGGCATATATTTATCCCCCTCGCAGTTTGAAACGAATTTTATCTCGGCGGCTCATACGCCGGCGGATATGGAAAAGTTTATAAATTCAGCAGAGCGGTTTATTTCGCAATGAAAAAAATTTCGGCAAACCGCTTGACTTAATAATATAATTGTAGTATGATTATATAACGAGGAAAAATATGAATATAAAAACCATCCTCAAAAAGGGCATGACTCTTGTTTTTATCTCAATAATTTCGATAAGTTTGACGGCGTTCCAAAAGATATGCTGCTGTAACACAATATCGCAATCCGATTTTACCGCAGTATCATCTCCCTCACCGTCTATCGTATCATCAAATCTTTGTCATAACCATCTCGAAAAAAGCGAGGGAATTTGTTTTAATCAGGCGGATGAAACAAAACCCGTTACGGTTTTAATCGCGGAAAATTCCGTAAATTTTATAGCCGATACTCCCCCCGTAAGTGATTTTACCTTCTCCCGAAAAGCCGATACATTTATTAATCAACCTTCAATTCAAACAAAATTCCCAATTTTTCTTAAGCCGGTCATCCTCCGTTGTTAGATTTGCCTTTGCTCCATTATCCTACTGAATTTATATGTTTATACCAAAGGAGGAAATATGAAACAAAGGCTTATATTATTATTAATTATATTTATGCCTTTAACGGCAAACAGCCTGACTATCCCGCAGGTATTGGAAATCGCCGTCGCGAATAACCCTTCCCTGTTAAAGCGTGAGGCTTCGGTTACTGCATCGGAAAGGGAAATTATATCGGAGGGGGGATGGGACGGCGCGATGTTCGGGTATTCCGCTATGAATGTCTTACCCGCCGAAAACAATATGCTTGAACATCGCTTTATGCTTTCACAGAAAATTCCGCTATCGGGAAGTCAATTCAGGCGCAGGAATATTGCAAAGCTCGGATATGATGATATATCCGCGGAGCTTATCCTGCAAAAATCCCGCATAGAAACGGATATTCTTATACTCGGCGCTAATTATTACAGGGACATAAAAACTCTCGCAGAGTTACACGAGGCGTTGGCTTTGCTTGACCAATTCTATGAAATTGCACTGTCAAAATACGTCACGGGACGGGCTATAATGGCGGAGGTTTCGGCTATCGAAATACGAATAGCCTCAATGGAAAACCGCATCATATCACTATCCAACAGGATTATCAATCATAAATCCCGTATCCGCGAAATTGCAAATCTCACCAATTCCGACTTCGACCTGCAACCGCCGAACTTTCAGTCCGCGAATTTGACGGATAATATCCCGTCCGCAGAAATTCTTTTTACAAAATCCGAAAACGCTTTTGCGGGATGGGTTTCCAAGCACAACAAAATTGAGCGCTTCAAAGAGTTATCCTCATTAATCCGCTCAAAATTCATACCCGAACCCGCAATCGGAATAGCGCTCGGTTATAATCCTCACAACAACGCAAGTATGTTCTCAATAGAAGCATCGTTTATGTTTCCGTTATTTTCCGCGCGGTCGGTTATATCAAAAGCGAAGGCTTATGATGCGCTTAAAGAGGCTTCACTCGCGGAACTTTCGGAATTTGAAAACTCGGTATTCCGCGAAATCGACGAAACACGCAACAACTATTTGTCTGCGGTAAAGCAAACGGATAACTACTCAAAGCGCATATTACCCCAAAGCGAAAGCAGCGTATCAAGTTTTTTGTCGGCATATCAGGTCGGTAACGCCGATTTCGCCTCGGTTTTAAACTCCGTTATTTCGCTTTACGAACACAAGATAGGATACCATACTTTGCTTGCTACGGCGTATATTGAACTTTTTAAACTCGAATTTATCACGGGGGAAAAATACTATTTTACGGAGGATTTACTATGAAATTCAAATATATATTAATATTAGCGGCTATATTTTTAGCTCTCTCCTGCGACAACCCGCAGGAAATTCTATACTATCAACATCCCGACAACCCGCAAATTATATCAAGCGAACCTATGCAAGATGAGTTAGGCAGGGATTATATCTCAGTCTTTCGGGAAAAACCGTCAAAGGCAGGTTCTCCCGACGGCGTATGGTATTGGACTTGCCCGATGCATCCCGACGTTATGAGCCACGAGCCGGGCGACTGCCCTATATGCAAGATGGACTTGGTCGAGGTTGAATACCCGCAACTTGAAGACCATCCCATAGACCATTACTACTGCGTAATGCATCCCGAAAAACGCTACGAAAACCCCGGCGACTGTGATATTTGCGATATGAAACTTGTTCCGGCTTATATCTACGATGAGGCGACTGTATCCCGGGTACGTATCACCTCAAAGCAGGAACAGGTTATCGGGGTAAGAACCGCCAAGGTTACTTATCGCGATACGGGCTTTGAGACCACGGCATTCGGGAAAATAAACTATGACGAAAGCCGATTGTATAACGTCAGCGCACGGATTAACGGACGTATTGAAACGCTGTATGTTAATTATTCGGGCAAGACGGTAAAAAAAGGCGAGCCTCTCCTGACTATCTACTCCCCCGAACTCATAACCGCACAGGAGGAGATGATTCGAGCATACAGGGACTATAACTCCGCCGTAAATTCAGGTCATCAGAGACTTATAGAAATATCCGAAACGCTTTTAACCTCATCAAAAAGAAAGCTCCTGCTATGGGGGTTTTCTCAAAAGCAAATTGATGAAATCCTGAAAAAAAGCGAACCCTTTGTAAATATGACCGTATATTCGGATATATCGGGGACCGTTATAAAACTCAACGTTACGGCGGGAATGTATGTCCGCGAGGGAACACCGCTTTACGAAATCGCAGACCTTTCCACGGTTTGGACGGAGGTTGAAATCTATGAACAGGATATGTCGAATATCCGTATAAACTCGCCCGCAGTTTTAATAACCCCAGCTTATCCGGGCAGGGAATTTCACGGCAAAGTCGGCTTTATATACCCATACTTAAACCCCGTAACCAGAACGGTCAAAACCCGTATTGAACTTCAAAACCCCGATGGGTTACTAAAGCCCGCAATGTATGTGGATGCGTTAATAAAATCACCATCCGTCAGCCGTAGTCTCGTTGTGCCGTCAAGCGCGGTTTTACATACGGGAAAACGCAATATAGCTTATGTATCACTTGGAGACGGGCAATACGAGGGGCGCGATATCGTTATCGGGGCAAGAAGCGGTGATTACTACCCGGTTTTAAGCGGGCTGAAAGAGAACGAGGATGTTGTAGTAACGGGCAATTTCCTTATTGACTCTCAATCGCAGTTGGCGGGAAGCAGCGCCGCGCAATACTCAAGCGCTATTGATACCGAATCCCCTGCCCCGCACCGTCATTAATACGGATACGGGAGGATTATTATGAATATTCTTTCTAAAGCAATCAAATACTTTATAGAAAACCGCCTGCTTGCCTATATCCTTTTTATTACGATTATAGCATTCGGTATTTACGCGATGAAAAATCTACCGGTTGATGCCATACCGGATTTAGGCGAGAATCAGGTTATTGTCTATGCAGACTGGCAGGGCAGAAGCCCTCGCGACGTGGAAGACCAGATTACCTTTCCTTTATCATCCGCGCTTCAGGGTATAGCGGGGGTAAAGGAAATACGCGCACAAAGCGCTTTCGGGTTTTCTATGGTTTACGTGATTTTCGAGGATAATGTCGATTTCTATTTCGCAAGAACACGCGTGCTTGAAAAGCTCAATTACGCATCGACCTACCTCCCCCCCAACGTGGTTCCGGTTTTAGGTCCTGACGCCACCGGGCTCGGACAGGTTTTCTGGTACACTGTCGAGGGCAAGGGGTATTCGCTTCAGGAGTTGCGAAGTGTGCAGGACTGGTATATAAAATACGCTTTACAAGCGGTGCCGGGGGTTTCGGAAGTGGCAAGTATCGGCGGATTTGTAAAGCAATACCAGATTGATATTGACCCGAACAAGCTTTTCGCTTATGAAATCCCGCATTCTAAAGTCATATCCGCCGTAAGAGATGCCAATATAGATGTCGGCGCTAAGGTGGTCGAGGCAAGCGGGATGGAGTTTATTATCAGGGGGGTCGGGTTTATCAAGTCGCTTGATGATATAGAAAATATAGTGATAAGTTCCTATAACGGTATTCCGGTAAGAATGAGGGATATAGCCGTTGTTCAGATGGGACCTGAATTCAGACGCGGAGTGTTGGATAAAGGCGGCACTGAGGTTGTAGGCGGAGTAGTCGTTATGCGTTACAGGGAAAACCCCGCACAGGTTATTGATTCCGTCAAGCAAAAGATAGAAGAAATCTCCCCGGGATTGCCCGAAGGCGTGGAGATTATACCGTTTTATGACCGCACTACGCTTATAAACGCCACTATGAACACATTGACGGAAGCTATTATCATACAGATAATTATTACTATCGGGGTGATATTGGCGTTTGCACTCCCCTTTAAAATGAGTATAATTATTTCCCTGACATTGCCTGTCTCGGTGCTTTTCTCGTTTATACTGATGAGACTGTTTAATATTGAGGTGCATATTATGTCGTTGGTCGGCATAATAATAGCAGTCGGGACTATTGTCGATATGGGAATAATCATGACCGAAAATATCCATCGCAAACTTGAAACAAGCCCCGATAATAAAAACAGGAAAGAAATCCTTTTCAAAGGAGCGGTAGAGGTCGGCGGTGCAATCTTAGGCGCAATCAGCACAACTATTATTCCCTTCCTTGCCATTCTCGTTCTTGACGGTCAAAGCGCCAAACTGTTCCATCCGGTGGTCTTTACTAAAACCTTTGTCCTCACAGGCTCTCTTTTCACCGCAATATTTCTGCTTCCCCTGCTGTATTACGAACTTATTGCAAAACGTAAGGACAAGCCGAAAGGAAAACTGCTTCGCTTTATCGGCGTCAAGAAGTGGAGAATTATTGCAATAATTCCCGCGATTGCCCTGCTTCTTGTGTTGATTGAAAGACTTTTGACCGTTACAAACCTGACTTCGGGAATAAACTGGCTTTCAATATTGGAATGGCTTTGGGACAGGAAATGGATGCTGTTTTTCTCGATTTTGTTTCTTGTAATTGTGTCGTTTCTTGCCCGCCATATCCGCAATTTTGCAGTCCGCGCAATAGACTGGGGTTTCAAGCATAGATGGTTTCTGATAGTTCCGCTGTTGGTATTCCTGTTTTCGATGTATCTTCTGGCATTTCGTATCCAAAACGAATTCCGCCCCCCGCTTGAGGAGGGGTCATTCCTGTTTATGCCGGTCTTACTCCCGTCGGCTTCCCTTACCCAAGCCCACGAGGTATTAAGGATACAAAACGAAATAATCGCGGAATTTCCCGAAGTGGAAAGCGTAGTGGGAAAAATCGGGCGTGCCGATACCGCAACCGACCCCGCTCCCATTACTATGGTTGAAACCATTATCAATCTCAAACCCCGAAAAGAATGGCGTAAGGGTATGACCAAAGAACAACTCCTCCACGATTTAAACTTTGAGCTTTCCATACCCGGCGTCGGTAATATATGGACTCAGCCTATACAAAACCGTATAGATATGCTTTCGACGGGAATCCAAACCCCAGTCGGTATCAAAATATTCGGGGAGGATTTGGAAGTAATCGAGCAATTGGCTTTGCAAGTCGAAAGGATTGTGCGCGACGTTCCGGGCTACCGCGATTCCTATGCGGAACGCATTATCGGCAAACCGTATATAGAATATATCCTGAACCGTGAGGAGATTGCGCGTTTCGGGTTGAGAATCGCAGAGGTGCAACAGGTTATCGAAACCGCAATAGGAGGAGAAAATCTTACTATGACCGTCGAGGGACGGGAACGTTATCCGGTCAGGGTCAGGTATATGCGGGACTACCGCGATTCCATTGAAGCGTTGGAAAATATCCTGATTGTTACGCCCTCCGGTGAAAAACTCACTCTGGCAAGACTTGCGGATATTCATATTATTATGGGTCCCTCAATGATTAACAGCGAAAACGGGATACTTCGCGGTATAGTTTTTCTGAACCTCACCCCCGGAACAGGACCGGTTGACTTTGTCGAAAGAGCATCACGGCTTTTGGACGAGAAACTTGAATTCCCCAGAGGCTACTACTACGAATTTAGCGGTGATTACGAAAACCAAATTCGGGCTTATGACAAACTGAAATTTATACTTCCGCTGTGTTTCGCGGGAATTTTCCTGATACTGTTTATGCAGTTTAAATCAGTCCCGCAGACAATATTTGTTCTGCTTGCAATACCTGTAACCCTGTCAGGCGGTGTAATACTTCTTTGGCTGATGGACTTCAAGATGAGTATTGCCGTTGCGGTAGGATTTATTGCATTATTCGGTATCGCCGTTGACGACGGGATTGTCATTACCACATACATTAACCAGCTCAAGGAAGAATCGCCGTTATCGTCTGTGGAAGAAATCCGAAAGACAATTCTCGGCGCGGTAAGTATGAGAATTCGCCCGATGTTTATGACTACGGTTACTACAATCCTTGCGCTTCTTCCCGTGCTATGGACAGACGGACAGGGAAGCGAAATTATCAGACCTATGGCTGTGCCTTCTATCGGCGGTATGACTATCGGGATACTTACCCTATTCGTTGTGCCTCTGTTAAACAGTTGGATACTCGAATCAAGATTAAAGAAAAATAAAACCATTAAGTAGGAGGAGTTTTATGAAAACAGGTTTTTTGATTGCGATTTGTTTGTTTACCGCAGTGTTGTTTGTATCGTGTAACGGAGAGGAAAAGGAGAAAGCCGTTACGGAAACTCAGTCCGTTATCGACCATGACCATTCCGCTATGGAGCATCGGCATCACGAACCTTCCGGCGAATCCGTGTTGGTTTGTCCCGTTATGGGAACGGAAATGCAGGAGGAAGACGCTATCAAGTTTACCCACAACGGATATGAGTTTACTTTATGCTGTGCGGCGTGTATTCCCGAAATTATGAACAACTTTGAGAAATACAAGGAACACGGCAGACAAGTCAATTAATCTGAAACAGGCGCAACCGCACCCTTAGCCGATTCAAACGCTAAAGTAAAAAAGCTTATAAATCGGAGCGGGGTGCGGGCGCTTATATTATTTCTCTATAAATCGTCGGTAACCTCAACTATCGGAGGCTGAACGTTCAGAAACATAGATGAAAGCTCGTGGGCTTTCCAGTTCCCGTTTGAGTCAACGCGGAGAGTAACGGGTCTTGCCGATACCCCGTAACAATCTATAAACACTTTCACCACCCCGGATTCTTCCGTGCCGCTATACCTGTTGCGCGAAAGAACAACCGTATATGGCAAAGCAACATTATATTGATTCGCAGGCGCCCCGCCTTTCACGTAGGCATAAAACATATAACTCATCGGGTTATTCGATGCTCCTTTCAATCGGTTAAGATGCATCCTTATACTTCCGCCCGGCGCAAACCCCCTGTAAACGTTACCCTGTTCTAAATTGCTTCTGTCAAGCGAAATAGTCAAAAACTGCATACCGAGTTCTTCACTTTCGGTAAATTTCATAAGCGAAACTAAAAGCATCACAGCGCCCCCCTCAGGAGTTTTAGCGGTTTTATCCCTCATAGCTAAAAACTCGTCAACGGTTTTCGGAATCTCGGTAATTTGAAAATCCGTCTTTTGAGAATAGACCGGCTCAGCTACCGCCATAGAAAAAACAGCAAAAAACAAGACTAACACCGCAAATTTCATTTTCATATTTTCCTCCTATGATTTTCGGATAAATATATCATAGTATAAATTTAAAGTCAAATGTTTTAAGCAATAAAACCATCTATTACCGTCCAAAACAACTTTTTTTTTCTATATTAACACCAAAAGCAAAATTTACGGTAATTTAAAATTATCCGTTTAATTTCAAAAAAAATCTTTTTTTTCTTGAAATTTCTTGAATTGAGTGGAGACCTTTGCATAGGTTGGCAAACCCAAATCAAGTCTCTTTTTAAACAAAATTTTCGATTTTTAAGCTATAAAGGATAGTAACAGTGTAGATTTTATCCGTTCGGATAGGCTGTCTGCTATCCTTTTTGCTCAAAATCCTTCCTTTTCACCTCCAAAATCCGTTTTTAGAGATGAAATTCCCACAGCTAACCCTCAACATCTATCATTTTAGCCGCTTTCTTGAGGTTATAACACATCGACACTAACCAAAACTCCATTCCTGCTCTCTTGCTCTCATATTTCCCTCCCGTAGATTTTATTAATTTCAACTTAAATTTCGCTTAATTCCAATTATATTATGCAATTAGATTAATACTGCCGTGCAAAGGTCTCATCATATTTTAATCAAATGCCAGACAAATTTCGCTTGACATATCAAAATATCAAAATTTTCAGGCTGGTTTTTGTGTCAAGAAAACAGAAAATCGCCCGTTTTCACTGGGTTATAAAGCTCACGAAAAACGCTTTTCACCCGTCATATCATAAAAAACGAAGCCCCGATGGAAGGTCGGGGCTTCAAAATTAAAAGGAGGGGAATCTATCATCGCAAAAGCGATTTGGGAATGTTATTGTTCGGTAGTTTCGGTTGCTTCTCCTTCCTCGCCTTCTTCCGACAAGCGTTGTTCAAGGAGTTCTTCATATTCAAGTTCCATTCTGCGTTCCTGTCTGTATTCAAAAGCGCTTCTCGGAAGTAGGATTTCGTAGGTCAGTCCGGCGGAATGTTTCATAGCTCCCATATTTATACCGTATTCAAAACCGTAATCAATCGAGACCTTATGCACTCTGCCGAAAATATAGGCAAATCCCAAGCCGCCCGAAACATTTATAATATCCGCGGCGTTTCTCAAAGGCTGATAAACAGCCCCCATCCTTATGGAGAGTATATCGGTATTTATACTTTCCACAAAGATTTGCTTAAATTCAAGTCCGAGATGGTAAGCCATATCGGCTTGACGGTTATCCTCGGCGTCTCTTCCGTAAGAGACAATCCCGCCGCCGAGTTTAAAGTCTTTGAAAAAGAGGAGGTTTCCCATATTCCAGTTTGCGCCGAGACGAAATTCCGAAGGAAGTCTATCCTCGCCATCGGGCATTATAGAGATATTAGGCGAAATCAGATTTTTATAAGAAAGTCCGAGGCGGATACCTTCCGAAAAGTCATAGGTTAATCCCACATCAAGCCCGAAAGATATTCTTCCGAGTTGAGTAAAATTCGGGTTAGCGGTAACATCGCCAATCTCGCCTACTCCGAGGTCATAAAGCGACAAACGTACTCCCGCCGAAATCCTCGCGCCTCTTAAAATCACATCATTAAGGTCTTTAGCATAGATAAAGCTGTAAATACCCTCGTGGTAAATCTCCGCGCCTTCCCATACCACCGACTGACGCTGAACCGATATTCCGAGCGCGCCGCGTTTCGTAAAAAACGGGTCAAAGCGCAATGAAAACTTATTCCAAAACGGGATAACAAACATCGCATTTATGGTATTTATGGAAGAACCGTCATTTAAGGCGGCATAAGGCGTATCCCACGCTCCGTAGAACTGGATACTTCGCTCCATCGAGATTGTCGCTGGGTTATAGTTCATAGAATGAACCCCGCTGAAATCCCCGAATATAGCATTGCCCATAGATTTACTTCTCACAGTCCATCCGGTGTCCTCAAATGCGGGATACAAACTTGTAGCGCACAATGCCAAAACCGCCGATATTATTACTACTCTTCTTTTCATATAATTCCTCCTCATTTCTCAATTAGCGCGCCACAACTATTGTGCCGCTAAATACATTACCGCCGGCTATTATACGGTAAACGTAAACACCGGTTTTCACAGGATATCCGTCTTCGTCCAATCCATTCCAGAAAACCTCGCCCTGTGTAAAGCCTTGTCCCAATACCTTTTCGTTGACTATATGTCTTACAAGGTTCCCCTGAAGATTAAATATCATTACCTCGTAGCTTTCAAACTCCTCAGAGAACCCTACCGAAATCTTGATATTCTTGAAATCCCTTTCATTTGCGGTGGGTGTAAATATTTTCGGGTCAACGGTTACGCTTACAAAGCCGGGAACGATTGTTTCCATCGCTTTCTCCCCGAAAATTGCGTAATACCTGTGCAAATACCCTACCTTTGCCGTAACGGTTTTTTCGTTTTTATCCACCTTGCCGCCGATACGAACCCACTCATTAGACATCTCCCGCCAATAGTATATTGCGAGACTGTCTTCACTCCAACCCTGTTCTTCTATCTCTTCCATATAGTAGTGGAGCTTGATTATCAGGTTATTTTTCAATTCCTGCTGGGTTCGTTCATCGGTATCCAAACCTTTCATATCAAGATAGAATAACGTTACGTCATCCGGTGCAAGGGGCGATTTCACATTTTTTGCTCTCTGCATTGCAGAAATCTGTGTATTATTCATATTGGTTCGCCAAATATCCAATGAGAAATATTCGCCCAACGCGCCTGCAGGCACTATAACCTCACTAACCATATCGTCAAGACATATTGAACTCTGTGTTCCCGAAGCATTCGGGTCAAAAGCTTCCCGTTTCATACGGTATGTTCCGATATTGGTTATTCGATTCTGCACAACTCTTATATTAG
>Ga0334900_1004028_pt1 | contig 10709 bp, 10 predicted proteins | sample GraSluR3_MG_2_FD_207231 | JGI IMG/M metagenome (GOLD analysis project Ga0334900, IMG submission 207231) | Sludge microbial communities from methane-producing bioreactor in Wageningen University, Netherlands - Granular Sludge_31_08-R3 | ecosystem: Engineered > Bioreactor > Anaerobic >...
CCAAAATCAGCATTTCCTGAGCTCCGATCCACCAAAAGACCGACTGCTACCACTTCTATGCCCCGATCCACAGCGCATTTGATCACTTCTTTGACGCTAGATCCCGTGGAGACGATGTCTTCGATGATGATGGCTTTGCGGGTCTGAGAAAGGTCAAAACCACTGCGGAAAACCATCTCGCCATCTTTTCTTTGGGTGAAGACAAAATCTTTGCTCAGCGCTCTGGCAACTTCGAAGGCAAGGACGATCGCGCCATAGGCAGGACCGATCACGACATCGAAATTATAGTCTTGCAGTCTTTTTGCCAGTCTTTTGCATAGAGTGTGAGTAGCTTCAGGATTCTGCAAAACGCGGATCTTTTCGATGTATTGATTGCTGTGATTTCCGCTGGTAAGCAGGAAATGCCCTTCCATTAGAGCTTGTTCCTTAAGTAGGATCTGTCTCGTCAAGTATGCGTCATCGAGATTTTCCAAGAGCTCTCTTGCTTCTTCTTCCACGTCGGACATGACTTGCAATTCTATCATATACATATCCCCTGCCATGGATGGATACATGCTCAGGATTCTCTCATTTTGAAGAAACACTTCATATCCTGTATCCGCAAGATATGCCTTTGCCATCTCTGCTTCAAAGATATCGGTATAGCTGGCTATGGTGACAATGTCTTTTTTCATGCTATGCTCCTTTTCCAAAAAAAGGGGCGGTTGCAACCACCCCTATCGTTTAGGATATTGATCTCAGCCTTTGCCGATCTCAATTCCACGCTTGATAGCTTTGAGGTTGAGCTCCAGAAGCTCGGGATTCTTTGCCTTCATAAAGCTGGTCAGATCTTCTTCCATGGTCTCATACCTGATCAGATCGGTCTTCCCTATGATGATGCCGATTGCCAGCATATTGAGCACCATGGTGTTGCCGATCTCAAGAGCAATATCGCTCATGGGCGAAGCAATCTTGATGATATCATCGCGTTTGCAGCCATGAGGACACATGTTGGTATTGTAGATGAGGATTCCGCCGGGGCGGATGGAAGGAGCAAATTTGTCTATGGAAGGCTGATTGAGCGCTACCAAGACATCGGGGAAACTGACTATCGGGGACGCGATGGGTTCTTCTGAGACCACGGTGGAGACATTTGCCGTGCCGCCACGCATCTCAGGACCATAGGATGGAAGCCACGATACGTTTTTGCCTTCAGACATTCCTGCCTTAGCGATGAATTTGCCAATGGTGAGAACGCCTTGTCCGCCGAATCCTGCACAGATCAATTCAGTAGTCATCATTCCGCTCCTTTGTCTCTAAAGCAGCCCGTTTTAAAGAAGGGAAGCATATGTTCTTTTGCCCAATCGCGGGATTTGAGAGGATCCAAGCCCCAGTTTGTCGGGCAAGTGGAGATGAATTCCACAAAGGTAAATCCACGACCTTCTTTGTTATACTGAATCGCCTTGGACACAGCTTTCTTGGCCTTCATGATATCCGCAGGAGTCAAAAGAGATACACGCTCGATATAATATGGCGAGATCAATGTATCCAAGAGCTCACACACGCGAATGGGATGGCCGATATCGGCTGTATCACGTCCATAGGGGCTTGTGGTGGTCTTCATATCTGGCAGAGTAGTGGGCGCCATCTGACCACCGGTCATGCCATAAATGGCATTGTTAACAAAGAATACCGACATCTGCTCGCCACGATTGGCAGCATGCACGATCTCTGCGGTGCCGATGGCAGCGAGATCTCCGTCACCTTGATAGGTAAAGACATGCATGTCTGGTCTGGCGCGTTTCATGCCGGTCGCCACTGCAGGAGCGCGTCCGTGAGCAGCTTGAGCCATGTCGAAATTGAAGAATTTGTAGGCAAAGACTGAGCAGCCAACCGGTGCTACACCGGTCATTTTGTTGATCAATCCCTGTTCGTCCACAGCTTCTGCGATCAGGCGATGTGCCACACCATGCAGACAGCCGGGGCAATAGGTGAAGGGTATTTGAGTGAGAGACTCTGGTCTATATGCTATTTTTTCCACGTTCTACTCCTTAAAAACAAGCTTCGAGCTTTTCTTTGATTTCCGCGGGAGTAAAGACTACTCCGCCTACTTTGCCCCAGAATTCGACAGGGACTTTTCCGGCTACGGCTATCTTGACATCGTCCAGCATCTGACCGGTATTCAGCTCAAAGACATATACTTTTTTGACATTTGGACCGATGGCTTCGGCGATGGCTTCATAGGGATAAGGCCATACGTTGATCGGGCGAATCATGCCAACGCTCTTGCCGTCTTTTTTCAGCTCGTTGATGGCAGACTTGACGATGCGGGAAGCAGTTCCCCATGCTACGCAAAGCACTTCATTGTCATCCGAGACATCATAGCTTTCATAGCTGATCTCATTTTTCTCAATCTCAGCATACTTTTTGTAGAGATTGTTCACATGCTGTTCCAAAACCACAGGATCTATCTCGAGGGAATTGATCTCGTGATGGTGCTTTTTGTCGCCGTCTTCATTGGGGCGAATGCACCAGGAATCGTGCTGCTTGGGCATTTCTTCGATCTCAGCATCAGTGAGGGGTTCCTTAAATTCCACCGGCTCCATCATCTGCCCGAGCATGCCGTCTGCCAATATCATGACAGGATTGCGATATTTGTCCGCAAGATCAAAAGCATCTGACGCCATGTCGGCAAATTCTTGAACAGAAGCAGGAGCCATGACGATGAGACGATAGTCTCCATGGCCTCCGCCTTTGGTAGCTTGATAATAGTCGCCTTGGGCAGGCTGGATATCACCCAAGCCGGGACCGCCACGCTGAACATTTACGATCACTGCCGGCAATTGTGCTCCGGCAATATAGGAGATTCCTTCCATCTTCAAGGAGATGCCGGGAGAAGAAGATGAGGTCATCACTCTTTTCCCACAACCGGCTGCTCCATAGACCATATTGATGGCAGAGACTTCACTTTCTGCCTGCAAAAAGGTGCCATTTACCTTGGGCATCATACGTGCCATATATTCGATCAATTCGCTTTGAGGAGTGATGGGATAGGCAAAATACAATCTGCAACCACTGCGAATCGCAGCTTCTGCCACAGCTTCATTTCCTTTCATCAATATCTTCGCCATTATTACCTCACTTCTCAACCGTTATTGCCACATCCGGGCAGGTTACATAGCACATCTTGCATGCGATGCACTTTTCTTGCTCAAAACATTCCGCATAGTGATAGCCTTTGGCATTGATCTTCTCCGAAAAACGAATGATCTTCTTCGGGCAAGCTGCAATGCATAAGCCACAGCCTTTGCAGTAGTTTGGGTCAACCGTCATTCTTGGCATGGTTGTACTCCTTAAGTGTATTTTTCTCTGTAGTGATATCAGCTTAAGATCGACTATTCTGTCAACCACTTTTGTGCTGTTCTCGCATTTTTAGCGTAGCCTGCCCCGTCACATATTGCTCTTCGCCATGATGCCGATGCTCTCAGACGCCCCGCAGCCTGCATCTTACGAAAAAGGATTTGACACACAGCTTGTCATCCAAAAGCATGACTTTGTCTCTTCGAAGATACAAATACACAACACAAAAGGAAGAATCATGGAAGAAAATAAAGTCATATATTCGATGGCAGGAGTCGGCAAAGTAGTGGACGGCAACAAACACATCCTCAAGGATATCTATCTGGGCTATTACTACGGCGCCAAGATCGGTGTCGTGGGCCTCAATGGATCCGGCAAGAGCACACTACTGAAGATCATGGCAGGGTTGGATGACGACTATCTGGGTGAAGTGGCAATGTCCAAAGGCTACAGCATCGGCTATCTTGAACAGGATCCACAGCTCGATCCCGATGCCACCGTGATGTCAGTGGTGGAAGAAGCAGCAGCCGAGACCATCGCTCTCCTTTCTCGATTTGACGAGATCAATATGAAGTTTGCCGAGCCTATGTCTGATGAAGAGATGGACGCTCTGCTCATCGAACAAGGCAAGGTGCAAGATGCCCTTGATGCTGCCAATGCCTGGGATCTCCAGAGCCGGCTTGAACTGGCCATGGATGCCCTGCGCTGCCCTCCCGGAGATATGCTGATTAAGCAGATATCAGGCGGAGAACGCCGCCGTGTAGCGCTCACCAGACTACTGCTCCAAAAGCCGGATATTCTGCTCTTGGATGAGCCCACAAACCACCTGGACGCCGAGACCATTCTTTGGTTGGAGCATCATCTTCACGCCTACAAAGGCACTGTCATCGCCATCACTCACGATCGCTATTTCCTGGATAACGTTGCGGGCTGGATCCTGGAGCTGGATCGCGGTGAAGGGATCCCATACCAAGGAAACTACTCATCTTGGCTGGAACAAAAGCAGATCCGCCTAGCCCAGGAGCAGCGTGGTGAGAAAAAACGCCAAAAAGCCTTGGCTGATGAGCTGGAATGGATCCGCAGCAGCCCCAAGGCACGGCAAGCAAAGAGTAAAGCACGCATCAGGGAATTTGAACAACTCTCCGAGAAAAGCTATAATCAAGAAAATACCACAGATCAGATCGTTATCTTCCCCGGGCCCAAGCTGGGAAACAGCGTGATACAGGTGCAGGGACTCAGCAAAGCCTATGGCGAAAAGCTGCTTTTTGAGGATCTGGATTTTAATCTTCCCCCGGGAGGAATCGTAGGCATCATCGGTCCCAATGGTGCCGGCAAGACCACTCTCTTTGACATGATCGTCGAAAAGATCCGCCCCGATAGCGGCACGATCAATATGGGCGAGACCGTCAAGCTCTCATATGTAGATCAAAGCCGCATGATGGATAGCGACAAGACTCTCCTTCAGCTAATCGGCGATGGACGCGACGTTCTGAAGATCGGCAATAGGGAGATGAACACTCGCGAGTATATCAGCAAGTTCAATTTCTCCAGCAAAGAACACATCAAGCCCATCAATATCCTCAGCGGCGGAGAAAAGAACCGCGCATATCTAGCCCTATCCCTGCAAGCAGGCGGCAATGTTCTGCTCTTGGACGAACCCACCAATGATCTTGATGTTTACACCATCCACGCTCTGGAAGAAGCCCTTCTGAGTTTTGCCGGATGCGTAGTGGTGATTAGCCATGATAGATACTTCCTGGATCGCATCTGCACCCATATCCTTGCCTTTGAGGGTGAGAGCCAAGTCAAGTGGTTTGAAGGAAACTTCAGTGACTATGAAGAGAACAAACTCATGAGATTGGGAGAGAAAGCACTGATTCCCAAGCGGATTACGTATCGCAAGCTCAGCCGAGTCTAAGATAGCGGGACAGATGCCCATGAGCATGAGGCAGGCACGATAGCTGCGAGATGATTGGGCACATATTCCTTTAATTATGGCAATTATTGCCCTTGGTTTACAGCTTTTGGGCGAATGTGCCTAAGTCCTTATCTTCCCATCCCTTGCTCACTATAGCGGTGAGCGAGCGGTGAGAGAGGCATCAGAAAGCCTGCAAAATAGAGCCTTAGCGTGGTTTTCTTGGCTAGTGGCGAGCTCAATCTTCCTTGCCTTCGCCAAAGATCTCGGGATTTTCATCGATAAACTGGCGGTGAAAGATCCAAAATGCGGAGTCATTATCCTTCTTGAGTTTGATGTGAAGATATCCGATTGCGGACACCACAAATGCCCCGATGGTATCCACAATGAGATCCTGCATAGTATCCAGCACACCCAGTCTGGTGTCAAAGACTCCATAGAGCTCTTCAAGGTTGCGGGCTTTTTGCATGTTCACGCCGAGACTCGCGTCAACTAAGTACTCAAAGATCTCCCAAAGAGTTCCGATCATCACCGCAAAGCAAAAGCTGAAGAGCGCCATAAAGAAGGGACTGAGCTTCACTTCCATGCGCTTATCTTTGTTTAGGGCATAGATCAAAAGGAAGCCTATGTATGCCAAGATCACCGCAGAGACAGAGTGGAGCATCCTATCCCACCAGCGATAACGGTAGAAATAGTTGTGAATCTCGCCCAGATACATGGATGCAAAGATGAAGATCAGGATGATGATCTGAAATGGAGCGGGAATGGAGATCTTGGTGCGCTTAGTGAGTAGTGTCGGCAACATAAATAGAACCAATGTCATGATTGCAGACCAGAATATCTCCCATTGTTGCTCATAGAAATTATATGCCACGGCCAGTGCCGTGAGCACCACAAAGGTATGACGCATATAGCGTTCCAGCTTTACTGAGTTGACTTTTCTCATCCATATCTCCATCTATCTACATGTGGGCTCAATTTTTCACATACACTGTAAATGTCAAGTATAATGGCTCTCAGAAATCTGTCTATAGTAGGTGGGCTTACAAACCCCACTGGGATCAATGGACTGCTACAAACCGCCTCTTCTCTGGTTGACATGTCATCCTGACGTATTTTTGCATGTCGGGGGGGGGGGAATGACTATTGTGGACGTGTGGGTGAGTGTGGAGACGGTAATGTGGGCATGGATCTTTGATTACAGGCCTATACTTGCAACGCATCCCCTAAGATAGTCATTCCGGAATTCGGGGACCCCATGGATTACGCAGTAATATAATGGGGTGAATATCCGGAATCTAATATGAGCGGGTGGTTAGTGCTCTGGATTCCGGATACACTCCGCTTCGCTTCTTGTTCCGGAATGACTAATGTGGGGACTGTCGTAGATATATGCAATGACTAATGTAGGGCTGGTCGTGGGGTTGAATGACTAATCTGAGACTGGCTTTCAGCCTTCCAATGCCAGCAGATTCTTAATCACTTTTCGAGCCATAAATTCTAAAGCTTTGCCTCGATAGCGAAAGTCATTGAAGCTGCCGATGATGTAGGACTCGGTGTGAGGATGGAAATACATGAAGGCACCTGTAACTCCCGTGCACCCCCAGCAGTAGTATTGTTTGGGCGCGAGTATCGGGATCTCTTTGAGCTTCCAGATGGAGTAGCCATAGTTAAAGCCCATAATCGGGAAGCCCATGGGGATATCATCATTTATCATCCGATCTAGGGTCTCTGCTTTGACCAATCTTCCCTGATTTAGTGCCTTGATGAAGCTCAGAAACTCATCCAGAGGAGCGATTACGCTTCCTCCGGCGTGATCAATGTGATGCACGTTTGAGATGCTGCGGAGATTGATCCCTTTGTAATACAGATGAGCATCAGGAAAATCTGACTTGATCTTTGGCATGGTATAGCCATGCATATAGGCATGATCCATCTTAAGTGGGTCAAAGATATACTCATGCATCAGGTCATAGAATTTCTTGGAAGCGACAGTTTCGATGATCAAGCCCAAGAGATAGTAGTTTGTATCAGTATAATGGTGCTTTTTCCCAGGGACAGCTACGGGCTTGGCGTTCTTTTTCCCCCATCTGATGGCATCGATTGTGCTGATGTAAAATGTGTCGCTCTCCATCATTCTGTTTAGCAGATCAAAGAAAACGTCAGCCAGTCCGGAGCTCTGCATGAGCAGGTGGCGGATCGTGATCATATCCGAATAGTCCTTACCTTTGTAGATATGGATTCCCGCCATGAGCTCAGCATCCAGATATTGGGCTATGGGATCATCAAAATCCAGCAGGCCAAGGTCGTGGAGCATGCCAATCAGGGTCGCAGTGAAAAGTTTGCCGACGCTTGCCATATGATTACACTGCCGAGGTGATGCGGCCACTGAGTCTGTCATGCCATAGGCAAGATTCATGTGGATATCATGTTTGTCGGAATCTACCAAGAGATAGGCATTGCGGATCTTTTCATCTCGTCTTGCATTGTCATAGAAGGTTTTCTGGATTTGATCTTGGATATCGCGGCTATTCATAATGACTCCTTTTATTGGATGTGATCCTGATCAACCAGCTGGATTGCGGTAGATGCTAATGATCTCAGCCATGATGCTGATTGCGATCTCGGGCGGGCTTTGGCTGCCAATCTTGATGCCGATGGGGGCATGTATTCGGGAGATCTGAGAATCCGCAAAGCCTTGATCTTTGAGGGCAGCAAAGCTCTGTGCCACTTTAGTTCTGCTGCCGATCATACCTAGATAGCGAAACTTTTGGCAAAGACACTGTCGGAGGATATCGGCATCGTGAGTGTGGCCATGCGACATGATCACCAGCCAGCTATTCTCGTCCCAGATAAGCTCTTGATAGATATCGCGGAAATTGCTGAAATGGCTTTGGTGATGTGTCTCGGGTGGAGCGCTTTCCAAGATATCCCTGCGGTTGTCCACCAGATGCACCCAAAAACCACAGCTCTTGGCAAGGCTACCCAGCGCTTTGCCACAGTGTCCGGCGCCAAAGATATAGAGCTTTTTTGCCACAAAGAGAGCTTCGATGAAGACGGTCGCGGTTCCGCCACAGATCATCTGAGTGGGGATCAGGCTGTCAGAGTCGGGCTTGCCCAGGTCATAGCGCAGGCACAGGCTGTCTTGGGGACGATTTTCTCGAACATAGGCGATGGTGCTGTGCTCCATCTCTCCCCCGCCGAGATTTCCCTGACAATCACCTCTTAGAGGTATAATCAGCTTCATGCCGAGCTTGGCGGGAGTGGAGCCATCGGTCTCAACGATGATGGCTTGCCAAATCGGGTGATTTTCGGATTGCATCTTGAGGATATGTTCATAGTACTTCGGGTCATTCATTAGTAGCTCCAAAAACGATTTGGTAGAGTGTTATCGCTGCTGCAACGCTCACGTTGAGCGAGTTTTTCCAACCCAGAACGGGGAGATGGACGATGGCGTCGCAGATTTTGAGGATCTGCGGATCAATGCCCAAGGCTTCATTGCCCACGACCAGAGCCATCGGCAGCTCGAAACTGCTTTCATAGACAGAGGCTGATGGCTCAGCTGTCTCCAGAGCAAAGATTTTATAGCTCTTGTCTTTGAGCTCCAAGATGGCGTCCTTGGTCTGATCTATGTGTCGCCAGGCTATCCGCTCGGTGGTTCCCAGCGCGGTCTTTGCCATGTTTGGATGATCGGGATCGGGGCTGATCCCGCAGAGGATGATCTCTGAGATGCCCAGACACTCAGCGATTCGGAAGAGTGAACCCACATTGAAGACACTGCGCAGATTGTCGACCACGAGCTTGATCTCTGAAGAGCGGGCGAGGTATCGAGGATCCGAGCTGCGTCCGCCATCTCCGGTGTGCAGGAGGATCTGGCTGTCTTTGAGGGTGCGATCTTGATGGTAATCTGCCAGAAGTCTGAGCAGTCTGAAGGGATCCGATGGCAGAGATGAGATGAGCCTCTCCATTTTGGGAGGTAGCGGCTGGCGGCAAAGAGGTAGAAGCTTCTGGATCTGCGAGATCAACTCATGGCGTTTGCCGACATCGGAGATGTGGTATTCCAGCTCTCGCAAGAGCTTTGCCAGGGCTTTGACCTGAGAGTCGTAGCTAAAATTTCTGAACTTATCTGTGCTGTAATCTGCTCTGTATCTCACGGGTCAAATCGCTTGATCATCTCAGCGGCGGTCAGGATGTTTTCGCAGATGAAGTCAGGCTTGTCGCTGCTGCATTCTTCCAAGATTGAGCGAAACTCGTCTTCCCCATTGCCGGTGAGCAGGAGAATGCTCTTCATGCCGGCATTGTGGGCAAAGCCGATGTCGGTGGCGCGATCGCCGATCATGTATGAGCGTGCGGGATCAAAATGATGCTGTTTTCTTGCTTGCTTAAACATCCCGATCCCGGGTTTGCGATCTTCGTGGTGGACATTGTAGGGCTCGACTATCCCGTCTCTGTGATAGGGGGCATGGAATATGCCGTCCGGGTACACTTTTTCTGCGCTGAGCAGATCCTGCATCTTTTGGTGCACCTTTTTCAGATCATCGGGGCTGAGATAGCCGCGGGCAATGCCGCTTTGGTTTGTGACAATGAAGATCAAAAAGCCCATCTCACTGAGAATGCGGAGAGCCTCACCAGTTTCAGGATAGAGATGATAGATCTCGGGATCCTTGATGTAGCCGAATTTGTCGGGACTGATGGTGCCGTCCCGATCCAAGAACACTGCGCGTTTAATATCTTTTGCTATCACGTGTCTGAAACCTCAGTGCGTCAGGGAATTGGACATTGAAGAAGACAATGCGGTAATCCCAATATTCATTTCGTTTTGTGAAGGTAAAATCCAGCTTCCAGCAATGCAGATCTCTGCTCAGAGCAATGCTTTGAGAGATCAGCTCTTTGTCTTTGAGGTTGTAGTAGTTTGAGTATGAGATCGAAAAATTGTCTGTGAGCTTGAAGCCGGCATTCATCCTGAGATTGGAAGTTCTGCTTTTTAGCAGGCTCTTGGGGGCAAACAGATCGTGGGTGACGCCTATATTCCAGGATTCGCTTGAAGTTCTGGATTGGGGGCTGTCCACTTCACCGCCAAAAGCAGAAAAACTGCGGTTTTTGGGCTGCGGAAAATAGTCTGTGTATGGGGCGTTGCCACTTAGGGCAATAGTCTGTGAGAAGTATTGGTTTTGCACGGCAAGATCATTCGCGCTGATCGCATAGGTATCTTGGATCAAGCTGAGACGATTGCTATAGTTCATGCTCAGCCCATCCAGCTTCCAGCCATTGTTTTCGAGGGTTCCCAAGCGAAATGCTCCCGGACGGAAGGCAAAGCTGTGGGTGAGATTTCCAAAAGGCTTGTCCGTGTTTTTGAGGTTTGCCGAGATGCGACTATCCCAGCTAAAGAGATCGTCTATCTTTCGTTCGGCAGAGCCGTGGCCGAACTTCATCTGCCATTTTTGGGAAAGACCAA
>Ga0334900_1004030_pt1 | contig 10705 bp, 11 predicted proteins | sample GraSluR3_MG_2_FD_207231 | JGI IMG/M metagenome (GOLD analysis project Ga0334900, IMG submission 207231) | Sludge microbial communities from methane-producing bioreactor in Wageningen University, Netherlands - Granular Sludge_31_08-R3 | ecosystem: Engineered > Bioreactor > Anaerobic >...
CCCCGTCGCTGCGCCGACGAAGCACAATACACGTCTCCGGCGTCGGTGCAAAAAATCGCGACCTGAGTTGAGCAAAGCCGGCCGCATCGGGCACCATCGCACACAGTCGGCCGTTCAGGCTGAGCCGTCCAAGGGCCGCCTCCGTCGAATCCAGTCGAGCCGCGGCGACGGTGCACTCATAGCCCTGCGCCGCCGAAACCAGCCGCCAGGCCAACTGCATTCGGTCGCCGTCCAGCGGCAGCCGCGCCTCGGCCTGCGTGCGGATCAATTGCGGCAATTGAGCCGTCTCAACCGGCGGCAGCGACAGGTCCACGTACCGCAACTGGGCCGAGTCCAGCCCGATCACCACCGGTGTTTGCACGTCGTCGGCTTTCTCAAGCAACTGTTTAAGGGCGTTGTCCAGACCTTCGGTCAACTCAAATACCGCATGATGCGTCCGCTCAAATCCGCCGTTGCGACGCTGACCAATCGCCGCCCAGATTTTGCCCGCACCGGTTGAAATCACCAGGCCGGCGGCCTGTTGTGCTGTCTGTCTGTTCTGTTCTGTCTGCTTCACCGGCTGATTCCTTCTCGCCAATAGATAACCTGTCCCTGCTCGGCCTGACGATCGACGATGACCTGGACCTGCCAGGTCAGACCCGTCGCCTGCGATTCGGCCGTCGCGTGAATTTCATATATACTTGAACGAATCGTCATTTGATCCAAATAGCGCTGTAAACTGTCCTGCGTCATTCCCTCGACCTGCTGCAAATCGGCCAGGCTCAGAAATACGCCGCCCAGTCCTTCTCTGGCCGTAATCACATTTAATGCCAGTTCCCGATTGCCCTCAAACAAGGCCGTCAGCACCACCTCGCCGGCGGTGTTGATGTTGACTCGGCCGGGCAGCGTGCGACGATTGGTCAGGGTGGCCTTATCGGCCAGTTCCAATACCGTGGCCGTATCCAGCGGCTCGGCGGGCGCCTGTTCCTGCTGTTGAGCCGACTGCCTTTGCCCCGGCTGGGTTTGTTGCGCAGGCTGAGCCGACTGCCTTTGCCCCGGCTGGGTCTGTTGCGCAGGCTGTGCGCCCGCCGAGGGCTGCGCCGTCTGTCCGGCGGCGGCCTGATCGATCATATCCGTAAATTGCCGAAAGGAGCGATTTTCTGTGATCCATCGCGCCTGGCCTTCCGAAAGACCGAGATCGTTCGTCAGATTTTGCTGACTGGCGCGATTGATATTGATGCGCCTGTTGCCGTCGATGTCCACATTCCGCTCACGCGAATAACACGTCAGGTAGTGAATCCATCCCTCGTTGTCCGCCGAGAGCAGCTCTTTTTCGGGATCGCCGTAAAACAGCCCCTCGGTCACGCCCTTGACGCGCAGCAATTCACGATCGGTTCGAATCGCCCCGTTGCGCGCCCAGTAGCCGATATCCAGATTGAGATAATAGCCGCTCTCGGCGCCGCCGGGTCGGATTTCGTCGTCGCCGTCAATCCAGTCCAGAATGCTGTCGGCGGTATCTTCGGTCATATCCGGCAGCGCCAGCAACTGCTCACGGGTTGCCTCGTTGACATTCAGCTTGGAGGCGGTATCGACGACCTGAACATCCACCCGCACGCCGCTGAAATCCAACTGCTCCAGTTCCAGCGGATTGGTCGCCCACAAATCGGTCAGCGCATCATACGAGGGGTCGTCTTCGAGCAGCAGCGCAATCGCCGTTTCAACGCCGCCCCGGCAGGCCCACCGGGCGCGCTGCTTTTCGTTCTCGATCTGACTGACGCGACTGTCCAGCAGACTGGTCTGGGCCGCCACGCTGACCAGCGCCATCATCAGCGCCGCGATCCACAGCACCGCAATCAGCGCCAGGGCCGGTCGTGCACAACGTGTTTTATAAACTCTTGGCCGCATTCTTATTCCAGTCCCGCTTCAGGATCCGTAAATTCAATTTCATCCAGGACCGCCTCATCTTCCTCTTCCAGCGCCGTCTGGTCGCCGAGGCGGGGAAACGTCAGGATGACCTGTTTGGCGTAAATTTTTTCTTTACCGCTTTTTTCAACGACCCGCGAGGCCATCGACACCTCAATCAGTGTCGGCAGCAACTGCTGCTCAACCGACCATACGCTCGTCCACTCGACGCCGTCAAAATAGCGCACCCCGAAATACGAGATATGCTCGGACAGTTTGGTCAAAACGCCGCCGGCGGTCTGGTCACGTTCCTCCTCCACCCCGACAATCGGGCAGACCCGCCGACATAACCGATTCCTGTCGTCCTGGCCGGTGATGAACAAATACTCGATTTCGTACACATCGCTTTCCGGCTGCGCCGGGCGCGCCTTGGCTGTTCCGATGGCTCTGAACCTGAGCCGCGGCAAGACCATCTCGGCGCTGTCTTCGATGAGTCCTTCAAACAGCATTTCCTGTCGATCGCGATGCACATTGGCCAAATCCTGCCGCAGCAGATCGGCGGTGTACCGCAGCTCGTCCATCACTTCCGTGACTTCGTCCAGGCTGCTGCGGGCGCTGGTGACGCTGATCAAGCCGCCGACGGCCACCATGGCGATAAACGCCGTGATGACCGAGGCCGCCATCAACTCCACCAGTGTAAATCCGCCGTCTTTCGATCTCATCGGGTTGCTCCCTGCGCCGGTGTTGTTGTTGATTGGGTATCGGTTATTTCTGTAGCCGCCTCTGTTTGGTCCACGGTGGCGGTGCGGGCGGTCATTCGCGTTTGGCATTCAAGCTGCCGCACACGGCCGTTTTCTTCCCATTGGAGCCGCATCACGACATCGTACAGCGCGGTGATGCCGGTCTCTGTGATCTGCACATTCCAGTGCCAGATGCGTCCGTCAAGGCTCTCAAACTGTCCGCCGGTCTGACCGCGCTGCTGCATCGCCTGCACGCCGACCAAATCAATCAGCGTCAACTGCCGTTCGATATAATCCCAGGCCTTTTCGTACTCCTGATTGAGCCGAATCGAGCGCAGGCTGCCGGCTGACAGGCCGCAGATCGTCATCACCACGCCGCCCAGCAGCGATGCGGCCAGCACCGTCTCCAGCAGGCTGACGCCTTTATGACGAAACAGACTGTGCGTTGTCAAACTCATATCATATCCAAATCAATTTGATCGGGTTCATAGGTCTCCGCATCACCGATGATCAGCGTTGCCCGTGCGGTTGCGGCACTGATCTGCACGGTAAAGGCCCGCTGTCCGTTGGTCAGCCGCACCGTGGCCGCATCGGCTCTGCCGTCGGGATAGAACGTAATAGCGCTGCCCGAATCGCCCAGCCCCTCGCTGCGGACCACCATCAGCCCCTCGAATGAGACCGATTCATCCAGTTGGCCGGGGCGATGCCATAGATTGGACACCGCGGTAACCTCGTCCGTCTGTTGGTCGATCTGGACAATGTAATAGGCCTTGCTTTCGGGGTCGATGACCAGCCGGCAGGCTTGTCCGCTCTCAATTGCCAGGACGCGGGCATAGCGGGCGGTCAGATAAAACCGCTCGGCGTTCTGACGCAGCGCCCAATGCCGCCACGTCTGATTATACGTAATGAACGCCGCCGAGGTCAGCAGCGCCAGCAGCGCCGCGGCCGCGGTCAATTCCACCAGCGTAAAGCCACAGGATTGACGTGGGGCCATTGCTGGCTGACGATTTTTTTGTATTCCTGCGGTCATCGACCTGCACACCTACATTCCTGCACACTTCTTTAGTCATTGTAGATATCTTCGTTTTCGCCTTCACCGCCCTCGGTTCCGTCGGCGCCGTAACTGATCAGGTCAAACCCACCGGGGTTTATAACCCCGTTGGCAATATAGACAAACTCGTTGCCCCACGGATCGAGCAGGTCGCTTCGCCGAGAATACGGGCCGGCCCACTTGTCTTCCAGCCCCGCCGGCGGCGCCAGCAGCGCTTCAAGTCCTTCGGCGTCGGTCGGAAAGCGTCCGCAGTCATACTGGAACCGCGCCAGCGCGCCTTCAAGAATACCCATCTTGCCGCGTGCGATGTCGTGTTTGGCCTTGCCCAGTCCCTTGAATGCCCGCGGCACGACAAAGACCGCCAGCAGCGAAATAATCATCGCCACGGCCACCAGCTCAATAATCGTAAACGCCTTTCGTTTTCGTCGTTTCATTTTTTTCATCCTTACCATCATTTGTGAAATCCGTGAAATCCGTGGTTTCTTTTTCTACAACACGCTCAAGTCCATACCGACAATCGGCAGCAGCGTCGCGACAATAATGAAAAAGATCGCCACGGCCAGCAGCAAAATCAAAATCGCCGGAAACAGCGCCAAAAAGCGGTTCATCACCGTATCGGCGGTTTCATCAAACGTATCGGCGGCGCTGAGCAGCAGTTCATCCAGCCGGCCGGTCTGCTCACCCATTGCAACGATCTGCACCAGCAGCGCCGGAAACATACCCGACGTCTCCAGCGGCTCGGCCAGACTGTGGCCGGTCTTGACCTGGCCGCTGACCTGATCAATCTGACGGCCAAGCACCTCGTTGCCAAGGGTATCGCGCACCACCCGCAGCGCTTCAAGAATCGTAACGCCGCTTTTGGTCAGGGCGCCAAGTGTGCGGGCAAATCGTCCAACCGCCAGTGTTCTGACCACCGGCCCGAACAGCGGCAGTCGAAGCATAAAGCCGTCCCAGCCGAAACGGCCCTCCGGGGTTTGCTTCCATTTATTGAACAGCGCCGCCGCAATCGCGATGACAATCGCACAGGCCCAGCCCCAGCCGACCAGAAAATGGCTCAACCCCATCAGCAGTCGCGTGGGCAGCGGCAGCATGGCCGGGGCAATGCCGATGGTGGTAATGATCTTAGGCAGGACCCACACCAGAATGATCACCATCGAAATAAGGCCGACGGTCAACACAAAAATCGGATAGGCTGCGGCATTGATGAGATTGGATTTGACCTTTTCTTCGCGGTGTTTGAGCTTGACCAGTTCCTCGACGGTCTGTTCGAGGATGCCGCCGGTCTCGCCGACGCGCACCATCGAAATCGATAACCGGTCGAACAACTCCGGGCGGCGCTCCATCGCCTCGCTGAGACTGTCGCCGGAGGTGACCGCCGCGACCATCTCTTCGAGCAGCTTGTACATCGATTCTTTTTTCTGCTGGGATTTGATAATCTCCAGCGCATTGACAATCGGCAGGCCGGCTTTCAACGCCGTAGCCAACTGCCCCATCATCGCCAGCAGTTCTTTGCTGCGAATCGCGCCGCGTTTGTGCGACGTGTCGCCTTCCTGTCGGCGGACAGAGGCGAACAACCCGCCCTCGGCCTTGCCTTCAATCAACTCGGAGGCGAACCGTCCGCGCTGGGCCAGATCGGCAATCGCTGCCTTGCGATCCACGGCCTCGATGGTTCCGGTCACCGTCTGACCGCCGGCGTCAACACCTTTATAGACAAATGTAGCCACGATTAGTTCTTAGTTTTGAGTTTTTAGTTCGTAGTTTTGAGTTTTTAGTCTTCTTCGACGCCCTGGGTGGCACGCAGGACTTCTTCGGGCGTCGTCTTACCGGCCAGGATTTTTTCGATGCCGCTGTGCCGCATACTGACATGGTCGGCCGGCGCCGCGGCCAGAATCTGCTCGGTCGTGGGCCGCGAGGCAATCAGCTTTCGCAGCGATTCGGTCACCCGCAGCAGTTCAAAAATGCCCATACGCCCGCTCATCCCCGTGCGGTTGCACTCGTCGCAGCCGCGGCCGTGGTACAGCGGTGTATCCGGCTCGATGCGGATGGAATTGTTCAGATTCTCCAGCAGTGCCGGGCTGGGATGATACGGCTCACGGCACTGCGGACAAATCCTGCGCACCAGCCGCTGGGCCAGGACGCCTTCAAGAGAACTGGCCAGCAGGAACGGCTCCACACCCATATCAATCAAACGGGTGATCGCCCCGGCCGCATCGTTGGTGTGCAGCGTGCTGAAGACCAAGTGTCCGGTCAAGGCGGCGCGCACGGCAATGTCGGCGGTTTCCTTGTCGCGGATTTCACCGACCATAATGATATCAGGGTCCTGACGCAGGATATGCCGCAACCCGCGTCCGAACGTCAGGCCGCGACGCGGATTGACCGGAATCTGTACCACGCCGTCAAGCTGATACTCAACCGGGTCTTCAATGGTGATAATCTTGCGGCTGGGGTCATAAATTCGGTTCAGCGACGCGTACAGCGTGGTTGTTTTACCGCTGCCGGTCGGGCCGGTCACCAGCACGATACCGTGAGCCTTGCTCAGACACTGAGCAAAGCCCTTGAGCGTTTTGGGGTTCATCCCCAATTCTTCAAGTTCAATCAGTGCCGCGCTGCGGTCCAGCAGACGCATCACCACCGACTCACCGAAAACCGTCGGCACGGTCGAGACGCGGATGTCGATCTTGCCCTTGGCGCCGGCAAACTCGATGTGCCCGTCTTGCGGCACAAACCGCTCGGCGATGTTCATATTAGCCATAATCTTGATACGCGAAATGATGGCCGCCTGCAGCCGCTTGGGTGAAGCGGATTTTTCAAGCAGCACGCCGTCGATGCGGTACTTGATGCGAACGTCCTTTTCGAACGGCTCAATGTGGACATCACTGGCACGCGATTCGATGGCCTCAAGTAAAATCAAATTGACCAGATTAACCAGACTCGGTTCGCGGGCCAGCTCGTGCAGTCGGGCGGCGCTGAGCTGATCGCCTTCCAGCTCGGTCTCGGCCGACGGGGTTTCAGGCTTTTCGCCGGGGGCCAGATCACGCAGCATTCGGGCGACGTTGCTGCCGTAGTATTTGGAGATGGCCTTTTCCAGATCGGACGCCGGGCAGTAACATCGGCGGATCGCCAGCCCCGTCAGCAGCCGCAGGTCAGCGATGGCCTCATGGTTGAACGGATCGGCCATGGCCACGGTCAGTCGGCCGTTTTGACGCTCCACAGGGATTAAACTGTGCTGGCTGACCACCTCGGCCGGGACCAGATCAAGGACATCGCGTCCGATAACCCGCTCCTCCAGCATTATCTTGTCCAGACCGGCCTGTTCGACGAGGGTTTCGAGCAGTTGGCGGGTGGTTAACACCCCGCTGTCGCGGAGAATCCGGCCGAGTTTTTTGCCGGCGGTTTTTTGCGATTCAAGGGCCGCCTCAAGCTGCGCCGGAGAAAGATATTTTTTTTCGCAAAGTAATTCGCCCAGTCGTTTCGTCACACCGAATTTCCTTATCTTAACCTTACTCACAATCGATTATGCCGGCACGAGGCCGGCGGTATCGTTCACGGCGAACATCGTTCAGGCCGCAGTGTTCCGATAAAATTACCGTTTTTGATTCAATTACACCTTAAACTATCAACTTTCCTGCTTTTATTGCCGAATACACCAAATAAGACGGGAATACGGCGGACGATGTTTCAAAAAATTTGATATCGACACCAAAGGTTACCGACAAATATCCCTGCACGGCGATAAACAACAAGAAGAAAATCCTGATTTTTCGAAAACAATCTCATACATAGCAAAAATCATATCTATAAAAACAATAAAGATGATCAATCTCTTGGCATAGTCGAAACGCCCCATGAAACAGCCTGGTGTTTACGACAGTAACAATGACAGAACGGCAAGCCCATTGAAGAGGATGTGGATAAAAATAGGTCGAAATAAAGATCCGCTTCGCTCATAGGCGTAACCCATCACACAGGCCAGCGCAAAAATGCCCGGCGCGTGCATTGGGGAATGCACGACGGCAAACAGGGCCGAGGTCAGCAGAATCGCCGGCCAGACGCCCGGCAGCAGGGCGCGCAGCGCCGATTGCAGCAGCCCGCGAAACAGCAGCTCTTCCATGACCGGCACCACGACCACCAGCAGTACCGCCATCAGTACGCGCACCAACAGGTGAGTCGATTCGGCCAGTTCTTCGAGGCTCTCGTGCGTATGAAACGTGAATTGGTCACCGGCCAAACGCCGGCCGATCACGATGACCAGCCCAATACCGCCAATGACCAGGGGATAGGCCGCGATCAGATTGACCACCGCCCAGCCCGCATCCCGCAGCAGGGTCTTGGGGTTCAGTCCGAAGCCCTTGAGCCTGCGGGCAAAGAAAGACCGACCCGTCCATAAAATGACCGTGATAATCAGCCCATTCAACACACATAACGCGACATACCGCGCCGCCACATCGCCGCCGGCCTCGACATCGTGATACAGCACGCCAACGAACACATTCAACTGAGTCAGCAACAGCATCCATACAAAGAACAGCAAAAACGGCACGCTCAGCGGCAGGCTATGCCGTCGCACCGGCGCCGCGGCCAAGGCTCTCGGCCCGCCGTATCGCCGCAGCCATATCATCAGGACAGCCACCCCGACCGCGCAAAAAACGAATGTTGTCCGGTCGAAAGTCGTATCGACGGATTCGGCTGCCTGAGAGGCGATGTCCGCTATGTTCAACCCGCTTGCCAATATCGTGCTCATCGGATACTTTCGTGAAGACCGTTTGCCTTTTATAATCGCTCGTGTTATAGTACATTCAAACAAATTTAGCAAGGAATGGACGTATGGATATTTTCGAAATTGATGGACCGGTCAAGCTGTCCGGGACGATTGAGGTGGCCGGGTCAAAAAATGCCGCCTTGCCGATGATGGCCGCGTCATTGCTGGCCGCCGGCGAAACGGTCATCCCCAACGCGCCCAATCTGGCGGATATTCACTCGTTTGAGAGTCTGTTGTCGCAACTGGGGGCCGGGGTCAGCCGCGATGCAAGCGGGGCGCTGCACATTGACGCAGCGACCGTTGACAACCCCGTCGGCGAGTACGATATCGTGCGCAAGATGCGCGCCAGTATCTGCATTCTTGGACCGCTGCTGGCCCGCTGCGGCAAAGTCAAGGTCTCGATGCCCGGCGGCTGTGCCATCGGCGACCGACCGGTCGATATTCATTTGCGCGGGCTGAAGGCTCTCGGTGCGCGGGTCCGTCTGGAAAACGGCTACATTGTCGCCGAGGCCCCGCCCGGCGGACTGGTCGGGACGCAGATTTTTCTGGGCGGACCGTTCGGCTCAACCGTACTGGGCACCGACAACGTGATGATGGCCGCGACGCTGGCCAAAGGCACCACCGTCATTGAGGCGGCGGCCTGTGAGCCGGAGGTGGCGGATCTGGCCCATTGTCTGAACGCCATGGGCGCCAAAATCAGCGGCATCGGCTCGCCGCGACTGGTCATTGAGGGCGTCAGCGAACTGAAGCCGGTGTCCTGGCCGGTGATCGGCGACCGCATTGAGGCCGGCACATTTATGGTCGCCGCCGCCATTACCAAGAGCCGCTTGCACCTTCGCAACTGCGACTTGAATCATATGGTGGCTGTGGTGGATCGGCTCCGCAGCATCGGCGCCGTCATCGAGCCGACCGAGGACGGCTGCGAGGCCGCTCAATACGGCGCCATCTGTCCGGCCGATATTACCACCCAGCCTTATCCGGGGTTTCCGACCGACCTGCAGGCACAGTTTATGGCACTGCTGGCACTGGGCGAGGGCAACAGCGTCATTACGGAAAAGATTTACCCGGATCGCTTTATGCACGTCGCCGAGATGAACCGCATGGCCGCCAATCTGCGAAAAGAAGGCCCCAGCGTCATCGTGGCCGGTGTCGAGCGGCTCATTGCCGCGCCGGTGATGGCCTCGGACCTGCGCGCCTCGGCGGCACTGGTGCTGGCCGGGCTGGCTGCGTATGGCACAACGGTCGTGCATCGCGTCTATCATATTGATCGCGGCTACGAAAAAATCGAGGAAAAGCTCAACGCCGTCGGGGCGAAGATTCGCCGCGTTGATGTCTAAATCAGCTTCCGGCTGCCGGCTGGAAGCCGAAAGCTGTTGTTCAATTGGAGAAGCTCAATGGATTTATTTGAAGCGATTAAGAAACGTCATTCGTATCGCGGCGGGTTTGAGAACAAGCCCATCCCGCGCGACCATTTGCGACAAATCGTACAGGCCGGTTTGGATGCGCCATCCGGGTGCAATGTTCAGACGACGCGGTTTGTCATCGTCGATGACCCCAATCTGGTGCAGACCATTGCCGGGATGCACGAGAAAAACAAGGCCTTCCGGCAGGCTCAGGCCTTTATCGCCTGCATCGTTGATGAACAGCCAAAAGCGGTTTATCAGGAGATGTCCTTTCAGGTTGAAGATTGTGCCGCGGCGGTGGAAAATATGCTGCTGGCCATTACCGCACTCGGTTACGGCAGTGTGTGGGTGGACGGCTGGCTCCGCGTGGACGGCCGGGCCGAGGCCATCGGCCAACGGCTCAACCTGCCCGCCGGCAAGCGCATCCGCGTCCTGCTGCCGGTCGGCATTCCGTCCGAAGCATATAAGCAGCCGACCAAAATGCCCTTCGAACAACGCGCCTGGTTCAACCAATACGGCGCTGATAAACAATAGAAGACAGGTTATTAATGAAAGATGAAGATCAGTCCGGTTTGCGCTGTCCCAAGTGCGGCTCGACGGACATTGCCGAGATTGTCTATAATCCCGCGGCGATGGATGAGCAACTGCTGCGTCGGGTACAGGCCAAACGGGCGGTCATCCGTACCGGCGCGCAACCCAATCCTGCGCCGCGATACTACTGCAACTATTGCGGCTACGAATGGTAGGCGGAAAGAGAGCAGCCTTGTCGATTACGTAAAGCTGGGTTTGACGTTGACGACGCGGCCGCTGCGGCGCTTGCGATTATTGACGGCGCGGCCCTTCGATGTGCGCTGACGAGCACGAAAACCGC